>Ga0209290_1000004_pt1 | contig 311325 bp, 273 predicted proteins | sample EN1Hudsemesocosm_2_FD_184632 | JGI IMG/M metagenome (GOLD analysis project Ga0209290, IMG submission 184632) | Methane-oxidizing microbial communities from mesocosms in the Hudson Canyon - EN10B Hudson Canyon (SPAdes) (version 2) | ecosystem: Environmental > Aquatic > Marine > Cold seeps...
GTAATAACATTTCTTGCTGACGATTTAAACTTTTTTGATATCGACGTAAGGACATTTTATTGAGAAAAACAAGGTTTAGTAGTGCTATTATTATACCTTATCTAGGCTGGATACTTTCACAGCCTCTAAAGCCTTCGCCCCAAATATTGGAGCGCCGACCTTAGTCCGTCTTTTCAAAAATAGACTAAAGCTCTGAATTTTCAGATAAGAGCCTCTCTATTGCGTAGCTATTTTGCGTAACATCAGTTATGGATTCAACTTAGCCAATAAATTCAACGGCTGCTCAGTTGATTTACCTGCATATAAAGAATAAGCGCCAAAACGCATTTGATGCGCGCGACCTAGTTTTTGTTTGATAAAATCAATCGAAAACTGCTCGCTTAGCTTTTTTCCATCCCAATGAAATAGCTTCAAATACTGCTCGTTATCCGCGCCTTTTTTATCCCAATTCGCCAATAATGATGAGCTGTAATATAAGCGCTTACCATCCCAACTCGATGACACCATATTCACTTGCTTACCAATTTTTTGCTCAAACACCTGTTTAGGGTTGAACGGGTCAGAAATATCAAAAGCACGCGTTTTTCCATCCATAAAGGTATTAACCCAAAGCATGTTGTCGTCGCTTTGTATGGAAATATCCACCGGTAAAGGGATTTTGCTTGGATCACCAATATCTGCAACCGCTTTAGACTGCCATTGCCCTTTATCATCTTCATAAATCAACCAGATTTTTGAAGTCAGTGCGGTAGTGGTAAAACAATAATTATGATTTGGGTTCCAGGCACAACGAATTTCTAACGGCGCTCCCGGGACATCCAAGATTTTTTTCGGCTGGCGGGCATGTAAATCCCATTGCACGACGGTATTACCAAAGCGTTTCATCGCCTCGCCATCACCTAACATCTTGCCAAAATCCATCATATAGTTTGACCAGCCAGTAAACGACGAACTAAACATCGCATTACGTCTAGGCAATACACGCACATCATAGCCATAACCATCGGCATAGTTACCGGATTTAACCGCACCCCGTAAATCACCATCGGTCGGTGTCCAGTGGGTTGTAATATGCTCGCCTTTATTACTGTATTCGACCATTGCGGTACGTCCGCCATGATCTTTATTGTTGGATAAACCGGTAATCATCATTCGGCCGGGTAGGGCGTAGGTAGTATGTGGGCCGACAACGCCGCCGCTTTTACTGACAAAATCATCAATGACTTTAGTCAATTTGGGTTTAGCGGGATCCGTATGGACATCAAAGATAAAAATCTTATTAGTATCTAAACCACCAGCCCATAAATATTTACGGTCATCTGTAAAACCAGAGTGGTGAGCCTCGTTGCGCCCACCCACTGAAAGTTTATTAATCACTTTTCCGTAATTCTTTGATTTGGGATTCACATCCACAGTGACTAATTTATCTTGTTCATCCCCCAAGCCTTCCATACCTAAAGTCCAGACATAGACAAAGTCTTCTTGCCCGACAATTTTGGCCATATACGGTGACTGACAGGTTTCATCCGCGTGTACCGGTGCAGATAGCAGTAAACTGCTCACCGTGAAAGCACAGGCTTTTACTAAAGTTTGCCAGCTATTAATCGATTTTGTTAGTTTCATTGCTCTTCCTCGTTTTATTTTATTATTTTTATAAGGTTTTTGTAGCGCAGTTTATTCTCCTGTCGTAGGGTCAATAATAGTTTTAATTTCAGCGACAGAATCAGCAGGAAACTCACCTTTTTTAGCGTGCTCTCTTACTGCCTGCTCATTCGGTGCAATATAAATACAGTACACTTTATCTGCCGTTACGAAACTTTCTAGCCATTGTATTTGTGGCCCCATTTCAGTGAGCACACAACATGATTTTTGTGAAATATTCTGTAAGTCGCTGGCTGTTAAATCGCCAGCTCCAGGGATAGTTCTTTCAATTATATATTTAGGCATAATTCCTCCAAATAATAGACCGGTCGTCTTGTTTTTGTTGTTAAAAAAATATGACTGCTTTAAAAATACAGCCATGTTGAATAAATAACGCTTATTTACTTAGGACTTAGTGGTGAAATAATCATCTAGCAAAGTATCATAAAACTCTTGCAACGGCTGCACAGATTGTTCAATTTTCATGCGTAATAAAGCACCTTGCCAATTATTAACGAGTAAATCTGCCATACTTTCGGCTGAACGGTCTTTGCGTACAGTGCCTTGTTGCTGAGCACGTTCTAACGCTGTTTTTTGTAATTGCTTGTAGCGTTCTACTGCAGTTTTTAAAGCTTGATTGCATAGCTCACTGGTATCGCCAATCTCGCCCATCAAGTTACCGAGTAAACAACCGCCTTTATAATCACCTTTGTCTACCTCAGCAATCAATTCAGCATAATAGTTCTTTAAAGCACTTAAAGCATCTATTTCTGGCGTTTGTAAATGTTGGGTTAAAAGCACGATAAAGGGTTCGATATAATGATTAATCGCTTCAGCAGCAAACTCTTCCTTGCTGGCAAAATAATTGTAAAAAGACCCTTTGGGTACTTGCACGATATCTAAAATTTCCTTGATGCCTGTACCGTGATAGCCTTTGGTCAAAAGCATATGCACGCCCTGATCAAGTAATTTATCGCGTTTAAGTTGTTTGTTTTTCACTAGAGTCATGGCTTAATTATGCGACCGGTCGTCTTAATGTGCAAGTTTATTTTTCTTTTTAACAATTTCAAATCGCATAAACCAACAACTAACACTCCAAATATCTGATGTTACGTAGTCTTACTTAAATTCGCATTAAGTTAAGTATATCGAATGGGCCACAGACGTTAGTCTGCTTTATCTAATATCGTGTGAAAATAGTTTTTCACCGGTGCTAAAAACAAAGTAACCGTAGCCATCGTATCCCGTATGAAGGTACTTAATACGAGATAAATAGTGCATCAAATCCCCGTATTGCGCAAGCTTCATACGGGATACTTGATGTTATATAGTGAACGAATTAGAGTAAAAAGGGCTAATGTAATGAAGGTTTTAATGTCAGGCGTTGAAAATAGGATTATGTGTTTTTAGTTCGCAGTAGGCAGCAGGGGAGTTCGCCGGTATTGAGTATACCTAAAAGTAAAAAAAATTTGTTGATAAGGCTCTTGAAACTCTCGCAAATGAGAGTTTCAAGAGGATTGAAGCTGTATGAAAAAGTTAGTTACTTGCTAGGAAATCTCGCTTTCGACTTCCATATCTAAAATTAAAGGCGCGAACATCCCTTTAACGGTTTCTTTTACAAATGGGCTAGCTTTGTCGGGAGAGCCAGAATCAAAAGGAGGGGCAGGGTCATATTCCATTTGTAGCTGAATGGCTTGGGCGTATTCATCCCCACGTAAAGCCGCGACTATTTCTAAACCAAAATCTAAACCCGCGGTAACACCGCCGCCTGTGACGGTATTACCATCCCAGACAACGCGTTGTTTAATCGGGCTTGCACCAAACTTTGGCAAAATATCCATGGTTGACCAATGTGAGGTGGCTTTTTTCCCTTTTAATAGGCCTGCCTTGCCTAGTAGCAAACTTCCTGTGCAGACACTGGTAATAAATTTAGCCTTGGCCGCTTTGCCTTTAATGAAGTTAATAAATTTTTCATCTTGCATGGCTTTTAAAGTGCCTGCCGCGCCTCCCGGTATAAATAAAATATCTAAATCATCAGGGCATTCACTTTGCGTGTGTGTCGGGGTAATGAAAACACCGCTGGCATTCACTGGTTTCAAGTCATCTGTTGGCGAAACTAGAAATATTTTACTGCCCATTAAGGAACTAAAAATAAACTGAGGGTTGATTAAATCAGGCGCATAAAATCCTGGATATAACAGCATGGCGATTTTTTCATCGCCCATCATTTTTATATCTTTAGCTTCCATAAAGTCGTGGTGGGCTTTAGTTGAAGCGGCTTTTGCTTGAATTTTTCTTTGTTCTAAATTTTCTAAAGCTTTTGCGGTATTAATAAAAGGCAGAAAACCACCGGCTAGCAAAGCGTATTTGGTAAATTGGCGACGATTCATAGGTGTTCCTTTGCGAATAAACAGTTAACGTTGCTGCCAACAGAAAGTTGACAGCCATATTGAGCTAAATTAGAACTTAGCTGACGCGTTGAAGAAAACAGAGGTTCCTTGCATAGGAGTGGTTCTATTGCCAAAGTAATTTAAGCGTTGAAAATCATTTTCATTAGTTAAGTTTTTAATGGATAAACCAAAGTTATATTGCTTGATTTGGTAAGCAACGCTGGCATCCATTGTGAAATAACTAGGTGCTTTATTTACATTTGCATTGCCAAGATAGCTAGACGATTGCGCATAAACACCCGAGCCGATACTTAAACCTCTAAGCATAGGGTATTGAAATGCATAATTAGCCCAAAATCGTCCCGCATGTTTTGGTACGCCAGGTAGTAGATTACCTTCAGCTACACCCGCTAAACTATCTTTGAATTTAGCTTCAGTAAACGCATAGTTTGCTAAAAAGCTGAGTCCTTCGGTCGCTTGCCACGTCATGTTGGTTTCAACACCTTGTGATTGTTGCTTACCTGCGGCGATAGCACGAAACAGAGGATCAGTAAAATCAGTTACGGCAACATCTTTTCTATCTACTTGGAAAAAAGCAAGTTGTCCTGATAGCTGGTCGGCGATATTAAATTTTATCCCCGTTTCCATTTGCGTTGATAGCTCAGGGCTGGGTGCAGTAACAAAGTTAACACCACTTTGTGCGCGCATACCTTCGTTGTAGTTAAAGAATAATGAGAACTGATTAGTTACATCAAAGACCGCACCTACATTAGGTAAAAAGCGGGTTTTATCAGAATCGGCATTAAAACCAAAGAAAGGGTCTGTATTTTGGTATTTTGTGCTTATATGGCCAACACGAAAACCGGTGATAAGGTGTAAACGGTCATAAATTGTACTTTGAAGTTGTACATAACCCCCGTAAGTGGTGCTGGTGGTAAATTGGTTATTTTGTCTTGCTCCAAGCGTGTAAGCAGGAAAGCTAGGGTTAGTTAAATCAACAAAACCAGAGCCCATCATGTCGACATCCATATAGCCTTCTTCTTCTTGCTGGCTAAAATCTCCTCCGATGACAACGGTATTTTGAGTGGCGCCGAGGTCAAAATTAGCCGTTACATAGGCTTGGAAATCCATTTCTGTTTGCCTTTGGTATAGCTCAGCATTCATCAAACCCCACGTAGATGGTGCCATAAAGGGGACTGCAGCACCGAAACCATCAGCCCCTACCAGTGATTGAACAAAGGTATCGTGCTCTGAGTGAGCATAGCGAAATTTAGAGGTAGCTGACCAAACACTATTGATCTGATGATCTAATGTAGCCCAGACAGCATAATACTCTGATGTACTATCATTCATATCATCGGGGCCGGCATATAATTTAGGGTCGATTTTAAAATCTCCCGTTACAGTGCCTGTTGCGGGTAAGCCTTGATAATCTTGTTGTTCCCAGTTTGAGTATTTACCTTGAATAGTAAAGTTGGTCGCCTCATTATCCGTTAGTGTTATTGATGGGTTAATGTTGTAACGCTCTGTTTTAAGCGTATCAATATGGCTTCCACTATTGGTATATTCAGTGGTTATTCTAAATAGCACGTTGTCATTGATTGGCTGGTTAATATCAATGTAAGGTTGATAGAAGGCATAAGAGCCGCCTTTGATACCAAGCTCATAAAAAGCTTCTTTTTCAGGGAGTTTAGAAACCATATTGACCACACCGCCAACTGGTGAACCGCCACCGCCACTATACAGTGTGGCATTCGCTCCTTTAAGAACTTCAATTTGCTGAATATTAACTAAACTGCCTTGATCTCCGGTATTAAGATTTTGATAAAAACCATCAACCATCTGCATACTAGAAAAACCACGCATGAGTGTAGGTTCAAAGTTAGGCGAAATTAAAGGGTTTCTTGCAACGACACCACTGACATTACGTAAACTTTCGCTGACCGTAATATTTTGTTGATCATCGATGACACTGCGTGGTATTACCTGTATTGATTGAGGTAACTCCATAATAGCTGTATCAGTTCGTGTTGCAGTGCTGGCATTCAGTACGTTGTAGCCACTTAATTTATGACCGCTAACGGTTAAGTCTTCTTGCTCGACGGGTGTAATAGCGGATGATGTATTGGTTGCATCAGTTGCAAGGTAGTTTTCCGTGCCCGCTGCGACCAATAAACCTTCTGTTGTTAGAGCACTTGCTTTAGGGAGTTTAATGGTAACGGTATTATTAATGACTTGGGGTTCTAGCCCGCTGCCATCTAAGAGTTTTTGCAGTGCTTGTTCTGAGGTGTATTGCCCTGAAATTCCTTGGCTAGTAACGCCTTCAGCGAGTGTTGCTGGGTAGCTCATTTGCATGTCGGCAGTTTCTGAAAACTGATTTAATGCAGACTGTAATGATTGTGCAGGAATATTAAATTGCTTAATTGCCGAGTCATCAGCCGATACGTTAAAACTAAGCGATGCTGTACAAATTAAGGCGATACAGCTCGGCAAGGTTTTTAAGCGCATTTTATTAGTAACAGAATTTTTATGTGTTTTTTTAGGTTTCACGTATGAATATCCCCGATTTAGATTTGTAATGTATTTGATTGGTTTTTTTGTAATTACAACTAGGGGACGAGTGAGGAAAACTTTTCCTCACCTCTTATTTTTTATATTAAAAAATAAGAGGTAGTAGGTTTAACTTTTACTGATAATAGTTAGCCAAGGACTCAGTTGAGTAATAGTGATGGGTAAGGTGTGTTGTAATGCGAGTAGGGCACTTTTAGGGTTGCTAATATTGAGACGTGCATTGATTTTATAGTGATTCAATTCATTATCTTTAATAACAATAGTGCCCGGTAAATAGCGATCTAAATCATTAATCACATCTTCTAATGATTGGTCTTTATACACTAAGCGTTTATTTAGCCAAGCGCTTTCAGTTTTAAGGTTAACTTGAGTGACATCTTTTAAGCCTATATTAGAATTAATAACTTGTTGCTCGGGGTGAATGTTAATGGATTCATCATGATTTAAACTGCTGACTTTGACGAGCCCTTCAAGAACAGTGACTTTATCGCCATTAGGATTGTTATTAACAATAAATTTAGTGCCTAAAACACGGGTTTCAGTTTCACCACTATCAATAATAAACGGCCTATTTTTATTACTGTAAACAGCAAAAAAAGCTTCCCCTTTTAATAATCTAACACGGCGCTCATTTGAGGTGAAATCAATCGCTAAAGCAGAATCAGTATTAAGCGTAACGCTGGAACCATCTGATAGTTGAATCTGTTGCTGAGCGCCAATGGCGGTTTGATAATCGGCTTGCAGGTAAATAAGCGGATCGAACATAATCGCAAATAAAGCGAAGCCTGCCGCCATAGCACTGGATAGCCAGTACAGACGAGCATGTGAGGCTGTTTTTTCTGCTGTATAGCTAGATGATAAAGGCGTTTCAGTTAAGGCTTGATTAAAATCGCTATCGTTCCAAAATAAAAGAATTTCATCGTAGGCACTTTTATGTAATGGACTTTTTGCTTGCCAGTGAAGAAATTGTAATTTCTTTTCCGCAGAAACGGATTCTGATTGTAATTGGCTAAACCAAGTCATCGCTTGTTCAGCGATTAAGTCTTGATGTTCATTTTCTGGCTTTGTAAAAGGCATAGTGTCTGCTTATTGGTAATATGATGTACAGTATTTTGTCTTATTATGAAGACGATTGAACACTGTAAAATAATCAGCTGTTGATTGACACTATTTTTTTCCGAAAATGTTTTAAACCTTTCATAATGTGTTTTTCTACGCCGCTTTGAGAAATATTTAATTCAGCTGCAATTTCTTTATAACTTTTACCCTGTACTTTGTATAGGATAAATACGTCACGGCAACGAGGCGGTAATTCATTAACCATGTCTTTAAACAGATCAAGCCTTTGCTGCTGGATAGCAACATGTTCTGCCGAAGGAGATTCTTGGAGGTAGCTGTCACCCTGTTTTTCTACATGGTTCGCAATGACCTTATTATGTTTTAAGTAATCAAAAGCAAGGTTGGTGGCAACACGAAATAAAAAACCACGGGGTTGTTGAATTGTTTGAGACTTGGCAGTCTTAGTTAAAATAAGAAAGCTTTCTTGAGTCAAGTCAGTGGCAATATCTGCGCAATGGACGATTTTGGTTAACCGGCCAACTAACTCACCTTGATGTAAGGTAAAAAGTGTTTCTATATCTAAGCTTGCTGACATATAACAGAAAATAAAGTAGGGGAAAGTCTAATAGACATGCAATATTCATTCCATGCCTAAAATAAAGGGCTGCATAGAGCAAAGTAATAAAACTATGTTATATAACTTGGTGTGCTGGTTAGATAACTGAGTTTATAAGTTATTGTTGCTGATTAAGTTGTTGTAGCCAATTGTTAGCTTGTTTTTTGCTCTTATTATATTTTGTTGCCTGAATAAAAGCGGCTTTCGCTGTTTGCATTTTTTTGTCTTGATACGCAGCAATGCCTTTAAGTAAATAAACTTGGCCTGGATTTTTTACTTTATTTTTTAATGCTCTATTTAGCATAAGAATGGCCTCCTGCCAGCGTTCTTTATGCAATAAAATTTGCGCGCTACGTAAATAAAGTTTGCCACTCGGTTTAATTCTTATCGCTTGTTTTAAGCTGTTTAATTCTTTTTCAGGTTCTCTTGCCATAGCCCAGCTATTTGCTAATGTTTCTAAATTTTGAGCGGTGTTTTTTATACGTTGTTTTTTTATCGCAGTTGTCAGTAAGGTCGCTGCGTTATAAGGCGTGTTATTGTGTAAATATAAGCTGGCTAATTTAAGTATTTCTTGTTCATTTAGATCAATGCTTAACTGTGCTAATTGTAATGTTGATAAGGCATGAGGGTAATCTTGGCGCATTAAATACACGTCAGTGAGATTAAGCCAATATTCTTTTTTATGTGGGTAATACTCGATTAGCTGGGTTAATATTTTTGTTGCTTGAGTATACTGTTTTAGATCTAAATAAATCGTTAATAATAAAATAGACCAATTTTCATGATGTGATAAGGCTATCGCGCGTTTAAGGTAAGTAGCGGCTGGTTTTAATTGTTGCTGCTTATAATGAACTAAACCTCTTAAGTACCAAGCATCAGCGGGAGGTTTAGCTGCTTCTACAAACCACTGATTTAATGATTTTTCAGCAATCTTAAAACGCTCTGCTCGGGTTGCTGTTTGTGCAAGGTTGTAACGCACACTTTGTACTGTATCAACGGGTAATGTATCTGCGTAAGTTAAGGTTTTTTCTAATGCATGTAGTGCTTTTATGTAGTTTTCTTGCTCTAAATAAACATAAGCCAGGTGCTGGTGAACCAGTGCTGTTTCGTAACGGTTACCCGTAACTTTAGTTAATAAGGTGTTTAGTTTAGCGAGTGCGTTTTGGTAGCTGCTTTGATCCATTAATTCTCGGGATAAAGCGAGAGTCTTGTAGGTTTTTTTGGTAATGCTGTATTTTTTATCCGCCGCATTGAGGGGTAAGCCAGCGAAGATAGTAATCAGTAATAAAAGCGTGGCCGTTTTTTTAGCGAATGTATGACAAATGTTCATGTTTACTTAGCCAGTTTAAAAACGATGGTTTGTACCGATTGCCAAGCGACTGCTTGACCATCAATTAATTTTTTTCTAAATTTCCACTTTCTTACAGCGCGCAAAGCGGAACGATCGAATACCCCTTTAGGTGTCGATTCAATTACTTTAGGACTTATAACTGTACCGTCTGCTGATATGGTAAATAGCACTTTAACCTTACCTTCTAGTTTTCTTGATAGTGCACGGGGAGGATATAGTGGTGAGGTGCGAATGAGTGGAATCGCTTCACTTAATTCGCCAAAACCTGAGCTTGCCATTTCACCTTTAAAAGGAACGCCTGCAATATTGATGGCTAAATCCATACGTGGGAGATCGATATTAATATTTTTAACGCGTAAAGGTTTTGGTTTAGTAGAGGGCATATCAGGAATTAATAAACTCTTTGGCTTTGCTTTTTGCTGTTTAGGTTTTTGTCGTGATTTCTGTTGTTGTGGTGGTGGTGGTTGTTTTTTTAAGCGCACAAAATCTATCGATAAACGTGATGGCACGGCACTTAACTGAATGGGTTGTTGTGCTGACATTCTTTCCATCAAGATAAACAGTAGAATATTGATGATTAAAGCACCACCTACAATAAAAGCTAAACGTGATTTCATTATTCAGTAAACGCAGCAATAGAGACATTCGCTACGCCTGCTAAACGCGCTTGATCAAGTGCCTGAACTAGGACACCGGTGCGAGCATCACGATCTGAAGCGATAATAACTGAGCCTTCTGGATTTTCTGCATGTAGTCGCTCAACATTGGCACGTAAAGCACTCATGCTAACTTTGCGGCGATCAATCCAAATTTCTCCGCTTTTACTCACAGAAATAATGATATTGCCATGTTCTTGGCGCTCGGCACTTTTAGCGCTAGGGCGATTAACTTCAATACCTGATTCCTTAACAAAAGAAGAGGTCACCACAAAAAATATTAATAAGATAAATACCATATCAATTAGTGGTGTTAAGTTAATCTCAGTTGCGCCTATTTCTTCGTCTTCACTATGTATTTTCATAAATATAATTGATTAATCAAGCTCCGCTTCTACTTGGTCTAACTTGAGTTGCACACGTTGTTTTAAATTAGCACTAAAATAAAGACCCGATAATGCCGTGACTAGGCCGGCCATGGTGGTTAATAGCGCTATAGAGATACCGCCTGCTAACCCACGGGCATTACCATTGCCAAAAATAGTGATCACATCAAAGGTTTGTATCATGCCAATAACGGTACCTAATAAACCTAATAGCGGTAGCGCTTGAGTTAATGCGGAGATGCTGCGCAAATGCAGAGAGGCCGAATATCTTAGGTTATTTAATAAGCTTAAGCGCAAACGTTGTGCTTGTGTTGTGTGTTGATGCGCATAGGGCTGCCAACGTTGTTGTGTTTGTTTACGTGCGCTAGGAAATTCAAACTGTAAATACCAATAACGCTCTAGAATTAATAGCCAAAGTAAAGTTGAGATCAGCAATATAAAACATAAAACAATGCCACCTTTATCTAAGAAAAATAAACCTTTATCCGTTAGTTCATTAAACGTTAGCATGTTGCATTTCCTCACGTGATGCGACTTGCGCAGCACTTTCTTCATCTAATATGAATAACACCGCTTTAGCTAGTCCAGATATCCAGCTATGTAATAAAACCAGAGGAATGGCAACCACTAAACCTAGCTCTGTTGTAACTAGTGCAATAGAAATACCGCCGGACATTAATTTTGGGTCACCGGTACCAAATAAAGTGATGGCCTGAAAGGTTTCAATCATTCCGGAGACGGTACCTAATAAACCAAGCAGTGGCGCAATAGCGGCAAAAACAGCCAGTGTTGATAAAAACTGCTTAATATAAGGGCGCTCTTTTAAAATTGCTTGGTCTAACTTTAAGGCGAGTGTTTCACTATCCATTGTCGATTGCTTAGTTGCGACTGCTTTCAAGCGCATTAATGGACTGTCTTTACTGAGGTTAATGCCTTTTTGCTGAGATTTCATTGTGCTTTGCATCAAACTTAATACAACGGAGCGCTCAAGTACCAGTAATAAACCAATGATGCCGACAGCAATAATTAAATAGCCAATTACACCACCTTGGTTAATACGTTCCAGCAAGCTAGGTGATTGCACCATTAAAGATAAAATGGCCCCGCGAGAAGGATCTAATGCGACAGCCGTCATACCTTCTTTTGCTGACTGTAGTTCTAATGCTTGTTGCGTGTAGCGTACCGCAGGTTGGCGGCCAAGCTCTACTAATCGCTCTGTCTCTGGAAGGTAGCGTAAATACAATCCTTCGGAAACAACATTAAACGCGCCTAACCTGACCACTTCGCGTAGTTGTTCTTCGCCATTTAAGGTAATAACCGGTGCTTGAAAACGACGCACTTTACCTGATTCAATCATTTCATCAATTAATAATCGCCAAACACCTTCTAATTCTTGAATAGACGGATTACTTTTTCGCTCGGATATTAATTGTAATAAGGCTTCACGATTAGGCATTTGAGCGGAAACTAATGAGCCTTTAAATAAACTTTGTAAGTCTTTAGATGTTTGTCTCACTATGCCAAATAATTCACCGAGCGAGCCCATTTTTTCATGCAGATGTTCGGATTCTGTTTGAATAAAGGCTTCATTTTCGCTATATCTTGTTTTTAGATGTTTACCACGTAAGCGTTCCGCATTCAGTTGTTTTTGTAATTTAGCAAGCTGAGCCGCTTGGTTATTCTTAGTTTTCTTAAATGCATTTTCTCTTGCGGTTAGTTCTTTACTTTCTAAAATACTTTCACTGCGCACTTTAGTCACTAACTGGTCTAATGAACTGATTTTACTATCAGCAACGCTGAATGAACTGCTGAGTAGTAAAGACAGTAATACAATAATATTTATGGATTTCATTGCACAGCCTCCGGTGCAGGTAAGGGCAGTTGCAAGAGATCGGGAGCCGCTTGCTTTTTAGCAATTCTTAAACCTTGGCGTATGGCACTGCGGTAGCTATCGTCTAGCACTTGCCAGCGGTTTTCTTTTTTGTTCCAAAGTCCGGCTTCATTTTCATCTAAAGACAGGTAATAAAGACCTAAGCGGCCTAAGCGTAAAAAATCGACAGTCACATTTTTATCGCCTTGTTTTAATGTACCGCTATACGCCTCAATAGTACGCCCATATTCAGTTTCGACTAAATAAGCTTCTAAAATTCGGCGAAATTTTTCACCTAAAGCAATATCAGAGCTATCCATTAGTTTTTTTAAATGAGTAACACGCAGTTGCCGTTCTTTTTCTAAAAATGGTGCGTCTAATGCGACAAATTTTTCCAGTACATCCAGCATACGCAACATTAAAGGGGTGATGTTACGCTGTGTAATTTCAATATCTAACATTTGCTGAGTGAGCTCTTTCTTTTCTTGTTCCTGACTTTGTACTATTTTTTCCAGTTGGTTGTGATAGGTACGAATATTTTCAAGTTCAAGGCTGGCTTCACGAAATTCATCCAGCATTTTTTGCGCTTGGTCATCAATTTTCTCAACACGTACTTGTGATTTTTTCGCTTTATTTTGTCTTTTGATCTGTATGGATTCTGCAGACTCTAAGTGAACTGCAAAACTATGAGTACTGATGAGACATAAGGTGAAGAATAGTAATTTAGCTTTTGTCATTCTAGTGAGTGAAAGTAATGAGATTAATAGAGATATCTGAATAGCCTGCGTCAGATTAATAATTATTCTGTTTGTATCATTGCTAATAAACGATCGAGTTTTTGTTCAATGCGTTCTGCTTGTTGAGTCATATTTTTTAACGTACTTTTCATATGTGCTGAATTTTCATGCATATAACTATAATGAATTTGGAAATAACGGGGTAGAGGAAATAGTTGTAATATTTCTTTTTCGCTCAATGCATCAAAATTATACTGTTCGACTGATTGACGATGTTTTGATTTTAGTTGCATAAGGAGATGACTCATTGACGTTTATTAAAATTAAAAGCACCCTAACTAATCATTAAGACGAAACAAGGGCTATAAAACCTCACCTTGTTATTTAAATAAAAATTTTTTTTTTAATTGCTTTATTCTTTTAGCTTTACGTTTTTGTAACCAGCGTATCACACCGGTTATAAATAATAATGGGCAAGTTAAGCCACTAAGACAGGCTAATATCCTACCTGGCATACCGAACGTTTGCCCAGAATGTATCGGCCATTGCCGGTGTGTAAAAATTTCTCCCGCGGTGGCATTTGTATCAGCGGGATCATCAATGTCTAAAATTTTACCGCTATAGCGTCAATAACCAGACAAACTCTCTGTATTAAACTACCTGGGCGGTCAATATCCACTTTACAGACTGTATAAGTATCCGAGTTTGAAGGTGCTCAGTAAATCCATATATTGTTTTCAATGACTTGAATTTGTCAGATATATTAACTATTAATTTAGAATATTATGATAAAGTTATTTTTGTTAATTACCCTGATAAATAAGTTCGGTGAACTGATTTTTTGAACTCTATAGGCATATATTTCATGAAAAATAGAATTTTACAGACCCTTTTTACGATTATTTTTCTTTGCATTCAACCTTTTGCTATTGCATCTGAAGAGCAATCCCTTAGGCATGTTGAGTCGAAAAATTGTGGGCAATGTCACCAACAGATTTATGAGCAATGGCAAGGCTCTATGCATGCGCAAAGTACAGCATTACAAGATCCTATCCACGGAGCCTTTTATCAAGGGGTTATTGGCAGTCCAAAATTAGAGGATATTAAGAAAAATGGTAAATATCCTGTTTGCTTGCAATGTCATGCACCAACGGCGGCTAAAGAGGGAAAAACAAAATTAGATAGTTTGGCTGTATATCAAGAAGGTGTTAATTGCATTACTTGCCATACATTGACTAAATTTAATGGAACTAAAAAAGCGGGTGGAGGGCTTAAGCTAGGAATATCTGCGTATGAATATAGTGACACTAAGCTGCAAGGGCCTAGTGTTGATAAAGTACATCCTAGTGTTGATGGAAGTAATCAGTCGGCTTCCGTTGAGATGCAAGGAAACGCTGCTTTATTGAAAACTAATAATGCCTGTTTGGGGTGCCATGAACAGCGCAATAATTCCAATAAAGTCCCTTTGTGCCAAACAGGAAGTGAAATAGCGAGTGTTAATAATGCAGCAGATTGTCAGTCATGTCATATGCCTGTCGTTAATGGTAAGCGTGATCACAGTATGCTCGGTGGGCATTCTAAAGAAATGGTTACTCAAGGTGTATTATTATCACTTGCTAGCAAATCCAAACAGCAACTTGCTGTTACATTAAAAAACCAGTTACCGCATAATTTTCCAACAGGCGCACCCTTTAGAAATGTGTTTCTGCGCATAACCGCTTATGATGCGACAGGTAAGGTAGCATGGAGTAATACCGCATCGCATCCTATTCAAGATGATAAAAAATCAGTGTTAATGTATGCCTTAGGTGATGATGAAGGTAAACCCGCTTCACCACCTAAAGCGACACAGGTGATGTATGATTCGCGTTTGAAGCCACTTGAATTAAGGGTTATTCATTATGAATTGCCGAATAGCAATATTGTAAAAGTAAAAGCAGAGTTATTTTATGATTTACTTTTGCCAGCATTGAAGAAGAAATTTTCTGAGAAAATTCCCGCAGAATTAAGGCAATCTAAGCTTATTGCGACTGAGGAAATTACACTATAGCTAAAGGCGTATTTGTTAGGTGGAAAATTCCAGTTAATTATATAGTGTCAACTATAGTCTTTTATAAGGTAGTATCATGCTAGGTTAGTAGTTATCTTAAAATATAAGGTTGAGCATACGTGATGATTTGGGGGTTGCAGTTTTGTTTTGCACTATTCGTTGCTAATGCGGGTGAGTGGGTAATGCATCGCTATTTATTACACGGTCTGGGGAAACGCCCTGATAGTATTTGGGCGTATCACTTATATGAGCATCATTTGATTTCTAGAAAACTTAATATGTTAGATCCAGGCTATCAAGAATGGCCTAAATTTTGGAATAGCCAAGCGAAAGAATTATGCGTATTAGTAGCTATTCTCTTATTGAATATACCATTTTTTTGGTGGTTTAATGGTTATGCGTGGGGCATGTATTTTGCGGTTATTAGCTATTATTTAGTACATCGCAAAGCGCATAATGACATTAATTGGGCAAAAAAATACTTACCTTGGCATTACCGACATCATACAAATAACTCAAATACAGACTGGTGTGTTAGTTATCCATTATTTGATTATTTAATGAATACTCGAAGTCGATAAAGTTTAGTAGGGTTTTGTATTGCTTGAGAGAGGGGATTTAGGTTAGGTGAAAATAATAAGGCGGTAGGTGATTTATTGAGCCAAGCGGAGGTTACTTTTAAATAACTTCCACTTGGTTAATGTGAATAATTTACCTTCCAGCAGAGTCACCTGCCATTTTTGCATGATCAGACGCTTCATTTGCAGCTTTCTGGGCAGCATGCCACGATTTTTTGGCTAAACCAAGGTGCTTTTCAGCTTGCACTTTATTGCCTTTAGCAAAGTCTTTTGAGGCAGCTTTATGATGTTGTGCCGCCTCTTTATTTTCTTTCATGGCTACTTTATGTGATTCGATAGCCATTTTATGGTGCATTGCTGACATTTCATGGTGTTTAGCCATCATTGCGTGCTTTTCTACTGAATCAGTTTCAGCAGATAAGGCAGGACTTTGCCCGCCAATAATAGCAAGTGAAGCCACTAACAGTATTTTTACTAAGCTATGCTTGTTCATAACTAACTCCTCATTTATTAAATGAATTAGCTAGGTGATTTATTTAAACAAAGAGCTTTTCTAGACTTTATTTACCTAGCCTTTAGGGGCTATAGTTAAATTCTTGAAACAATTGCTTTGTAAAAAAAGCATAACGTCGATTAACTTTTTAATACCTAGAGGTATTTCTGACGTTTAAGAATTCTTAAATAGCCTGTTGACCGTTATAGCATTTTTCTTTACTTTTTTGTATTTTTATGAAATTTGAATAGAAGATATCTTAGTGGTGTTGTGGGTTCTTAGTCGTATAATCAAAAAACTCACCCTACTAAATATAAGCTGGTGTTATGTTAAAACAAGCTCAAAAAACACCTGATTTTAGTGCGCTTAATCAAGATAATGAATTGATTGAGTCAGCGATATTTAAAGCTTACAAAAATATTGTCTTATATTTTTTACCCTAAAGATGACACGCCGAGGTGTATGATTGAAGCAAATGATTTTACAATGTTAGCTATACTGCAACAATTAAAAGCCCTTTAAAAATGATAAATTTAAATTCAGAATTTGAGCAAGCAAGAGGGCAATTGGCTCGGTTACATGCCAACTTAAGTCAGGTTGTTTTTGGCCAAGAGCGCAAATTACAATGGTTGCTTGCTGCCTTTAGTGCAGGTGGACATGTACTACTTGAAGATGTACCAGGTACAGGGAAAACAACTTTAGCAAAAGCACTCGCTTTGTCTTGTGAAGCCGATTTTCAGCGGGTGCAATTTACCCCTGATTTACTGCCTTCGGATATTTTAGGCTTGTCTATTTTTAACCCACAAGAGCAAGTTTTTCACTTTGAACAAGGGCCTATTTTTTGTCATATTCTATTGGCAGATGAAATTAATCGTGCTTCACCACGTACTCAGTCGGCGTTATTAGAAGCGATGGCGGAGCATCAGGTGAGTATTGAACGCAATATTTATCAATTGCCGCAACCCTTTTTTGTCATAGCAACACAAAACCCCGTGGATTTTCATGGTACTTATCCTCTACCCGAGGCACAGTTAGATCGTTTTGCGATGAAGTTTAGCTTGGGTTATGTCACTCGGGAGCAAGAGGTCGAAATTTTAAACTCTCAAGGGCAGCAACACCCTGTTGATTCATTACAAGCCTGTCTTAAATTTGCTGAATTACAATCCTTACAAGCACAAGTAAAACAAGTACGCATTAGTGAAGAATTAAAACGATATATTGTTGATGTTGTTGCTGCAACACGGAGTGCAGAAGAGGTTAAGTTGGGCGCTAGTCCTCGGGCATCATTAACATTGATGCGTTGTGCGCAAGCCTTATCTTTAATCGATGGTAATGAATTTGTAACCCCCGATGTGATTCAGGAATTAGCTGTTCCTGTGATTGCACATCGCTTAGGAATTGACTCACAAAGTAGCTTTTCAGGGCGACATGCTGATGCAGTGATGCAGGATATTGTCCAAGCTGTGCCTATTCCCGTATAAATATGTTTAAGCATTTGCTACTACGACTTTATCGACGAGTTTTTAAAGTGAGCCATTGGATGACGGTTCATTTTACGAGCATAGGGCATATCGCTTTAGTGTTATTATTAATGTCAGCCGTTTTTGGGGTAGATACCAAAGCGAGCAGTACATCACAGCTGTTTGTTTTTTTGTTGATGATTTTTATTGCCGCTTTATTTAGCAGTTTTTTTAATCGATTTAAAGCCAGTATTAAACGCAACTTGCCGCAGTATGCAACAGTAGGCGAGCCGTTAATTTATAGTGTTAGCCTTATAAACCAAACTAAAAAAAATTATCATGATTTAGTTTATATAGAGCAGTTAAAAGAATCGCTACCTAGCTATTCAGAGTTACAAGCCTTCTATAAAGCAAAGCGATTTATTAGCTTTCGCCAGTGGCGGCGTTATATTGTCTATCAGCGTGGCGGGTATATGAATGAATACCCACTAAGCTTTATCGCGGCAAAGCAATCAGCCAATCTTAAAGTGAGTTTTACCCCCATAAGGCGCGGGAAATTAGTTTTTACAGGTGCTTATTTGGCTAAGCCAGATTTATTAGGTTTATTTAGGCGATTGTATTTTGCACAGCAATATCAAAGTTGTTTGGTATTACCCAAGCGTTATGCCATTGCGCCTTTACAATTAACCGGTAAGCGACAATATCAATCAGGCGGGGTAACATTAGCAAATTCAGTCGGTAATTCATCAGAATTTATGGCGTTACGCGATTATCGTCAGGGTGATGCGATGAATCAAATTCATTGGAAAAGTTTTGCGCGGCATGGCAAATTAATCGTTAAAGAATATCAAGATGAATATTTTGTTCGCAGAGCTTTAGTGTTAGATACGGATGCTGACAATTTAGCGGTAGAACGGTTTGAAGCTGCCGTTTCTGTTGCGGCGTCTTTAGTGATGAGCGAGCGAGACAATGAAGCCTTGTTAGATTTAATGTTTGTCGGAAATGAAGCGTATCGATTTACATCGGGGCGTGGTTTAGATCAAATGCAGCATCTCCAAGAAATCTTAGCTTCGGTACAAGCGAGTGATGTTGAGTCATTCACCCGTTTAGCACAAGCTGTTAATGCACATAGTCAGCAATGTAGCAGTTTAGTGTGCGTTTTATTGCATTGGGATAAACAGCGGCAAGATTTCTGCAAAGCACTTGCCGCGCAAGGCATCGCGTTTGCCGTATTTCTAATACATGATGGCAGCTTGATAGAAGCAGAGTTAATCAACAAACCTGAAAACTGTTATTTAATTAATAGTCATCAGATAGCCAAAGATTTGGCAGCGGTATGATTATCAGCATTCTTTCTTTATTGGCATGGGGTGGTTTAAACAATAACTGGCTCGCTGCGGCTGTGATGGCTATTTTAATATTGAGCCCTTTAGTCAATATATGGCGTTGGTCACTTAAAATTGAGCAGTTTTACCGTATAGGGGATTTTGTTACTGCGTTATTTGTTGTTGCGATATTATTTTTATGGATTATTAATACAGCACAGCGACCTGTTTTTATTATTTTAGAATGGTTACCCTTATTTTTTCTGCCGATAATATTAGTGCAGTTGTACAGTACAGAAGGGCGGCTACCTATCGGTGTATTGCTTTATTCACGCAGAAGACGTGAGGAAATTAGCACGATAGATTTCAACTTATCGTATGCACTTATTTGCCTATTAGCTGCAGGTACAGTGCATGATGGTTCTTTATGGTATTGGATGGCCAACATTGCCATTATAAGTAAAATTCTATGGTCAGTACGCTCCAAAAATAGCCCTATTTTTCTTTGGCTAGGGGTTATGGCATTGGCTATCAGTCTGTCTTTTTTTGCACAACAACGCTTAAGTGAATTGCAAGCAACTGTTGAAGATTTAGCCATTGATTGGCTAAGCGATTGGGAAACAGACCCTTTCAGGAGCATGACATCAATAGGTGATATTGGTGATTTAAAACTATCTAATAAAATTGAATTTAGAGTGAAAGCCAGTGAGCCACAGTTATTATTACAATCCAGTTATGATCGTTATTTAGGCCAATCATGGTTGGCATCAGAGAGGGTGTTTACCGAGCAAGCTATCTTTTTAGCAGATAAGAATCCATCAGAGCATAAACAATTGCAAGTATTCCAATCACGTAAACGTAGCACGGTATTAGCTTTGCCTGCAGGCACGTTTGCCATTAAAGGCTTAGAAGGTGGTGTATTACAGTTCACCCCATTAGGCGCGGTGAAATTAACTGATGCACCTGATTATGTGAATTATCAGGCTTTGTATACAGGGCAATTAATAAGTAAAGCCAGTCAGTTTGACTTACAAGTGCCAAAGCAACATTTGTCGTGGATAACTAAAATCAAACAAGAATTAAAGCTGGATAATAAATCACCCAAAATCATCGCGGCAAGCATTCAGAACTTTTTTCAAACCCAGTATTATTACAGCTTATTTTTAGGGAGAGAACCGAATGCAGATAAAGCTTTAGAGGAATTTATGTTGCAGCGTAAAGCAGGGCATTGTGAATATTTTGCAGTCGCTAGCACCTTGTTATTAAGAAGTTATGGCATTCCCGCGCGCTTAGCAAACGGCTATGCCATGCAAGAATACAGCGCATTTGAAAAGTTGTATATCGTACGCCGCCGTCATGCACACGCATGGGCAATCGCACAAATTGAGGGAGTGTGGCAAGCAGTGGATTCAACACCGGCACAATGGTTAGCCTTAGAAGAAGATGAAGTCAGTATTTTTCAGCCGGTTTATGATTTATTTTCTATGCTGTATTTTCAGTTCAAGCAATGGCGCTATCAAGATGCCTTACAAAGCAACGAGAATGATCAATCAAATAGCTGGCTTAGTATTGCGGCTGTTTTGTTTTTAATATTAATAGCTCGACTGTATAAAGCACGTAAGCAGTTATTAAAGATTCAATCGAAAAATTCACCGGCCAGGGCATTTAATAATTCAGGGTTGGATTCTGAGTTCTACCAACTTGAAAAAGTATTAATAGGGACTAAAAAATCACGATTGGAAAATGAATCACTATTGCAATGGGCAACGCGCATTCAAGATAAAAAATTGCAGCGCATTACCGAATTACATTATCAGTATCGTTTTGATAATGCACAGTTTAGTGAGTCACTTAGAGCAGAATTAACGCGAATGGTTAAATCTTACCTGTTGCTTAATAAATAAGGGAAGTGGAGGGCGGGCAGCTTCAGAGCCCCTATTTTTTCAGTCTTGATTATATAAAGACTTACGATTAATTTTATAGTTAACATCAAGTAGCCCGTATGAAGCTTGCGCAATACGGGGGTTCGATGCGCTGTTTATCCCGTATTCCGTACCTCCATACGGGCTACGGTTACTTTGTTTTTAACATCGGTGAAATGTGTCCCACTCGATATGCTTAACTTAATGATAATTTAAGTAAGACTGCGTAACATCAGTTATTTATCTGTACGCATAGCCAGGCTCACGATCCCCTGACATAAACCAATCTCCATTATCATAGTGAGAAACCAGCATGCTACTGACATATTTTGAAAATCCAGTTTGCGTTAGGTCAAATAACTTAACTAAATCAAGCATCCAATACGGTACTTCGCCAACATTACACTTTAACTCTAAAATAACGCCTGCCTCGCTCTGGGTATTGGTTGCGTAAATCGTTTCATTGTCATAATTGGTCATACCATAACGGGAACAGAGGTTATATTCATGTTCACAGCGATATTGCATATTGGTATCCATAGTCACTCTGGCATATTGATCAACGGTAGAAAAAAAAGCCCTTCTTTGATATTTGGTCAATATTTTTGGCTCAATGGCATAACTAATCGCTAACCTTAAAAATAATTCCTTATTCGCCTTTTCCGTACTTGCATCCGAACTGGGTACCCGAAAACTAGGGTCGCTGAGGATATGTGGCCATTGCTCCTCATTAGCAGTGGCGCGATATTTTTTAACCACACCTGAAATACCAATACGGTTTTTTATTTCCATAAAATACGGCGCACTTTCGCCATCGCCATAAGCACGAACACGCATATTAAACCGGTCCGCTTTACCTTCGATACGCTGTCTAAGAAATTCATAGTTTGGCGTATCAAAATACAAACTGGTGACTTTATAAAAATAATTATCTTCCGCTGCTTTTTCAGAATAATGATCCAGCGAGCAGTAAAGACTCAGAAAATCGCTAATTGGCTCAACATAGACCCAAGGAATCAAGTATTTAAGTTCATAGCGTTCTAAAACGGGGGGTAAAGTATGAATCGCTGACATAATTAGCGTCTCCCACCGTCCATCAATTCAGGTGCTCCATTCTGAATCCAGTTGCGTAAGGGTTCTTGTATCAAATATCCTGAAAGTGCTAAAGCATCAACATAGAGTTTCAGTGCTTTAATCTGGATATCTGTCCTCTTTTTTTGATGCTCAATCAACTCTTTACGTAAAGTTATGGTTAACAAGGGATGTGTTTTAATATACTCTTTTTCGATGTATTTTTGCACTCGCTGAATCTGCGTGTCAGCCAGTTTTATTTCTCCTGCTAACCAAGCTATTTCTTTTTGTATGCGCGTTAGCGACAGCGTCATCTTGGCAACACGCTCACCGAGCTGACTTTTCGCTTCATACAGTTCATATTGACTTTCTGCCTTATTAAAATGTGTACCTAACGGAATATTAATACCGAGTTGAAAAGCCATCGAATCATTATGGCTGTCTTTATAGGCAAAACTCAGCAGATTTACCCCCAGTTGATGCTTCGCTTTAAGCAACTCACTTTTTGCTTGAGCCATTTCTACCGCTAAATTCTCAGCTAAGGCATCAGGCATGGAAGGTATAGTATTATTCATGCTGGAGAGCTTCTCGGTTATGTAGGCAAAATCGACCATATTCGCCACAGCAGAATGATCCAAAATGCTCTCTGCGCTATCTAGCGGCATGGCTATTTGGCTTTGTAGCACATTTAACCGGGTTAAATTCAGGATAGTCAGAGCTTTCGATTGTTCAAACATTTCCACTGCCCCTAAAAGCTTCTGCGTATTGAATTGCTCGCCCATCACCTCACGACGAATAAGTCTTATTTCCTGAGTCGCTAAATTAGACAGCTTAAAGAAATATTGTGTTGTATTGTGCTGCTCCAGATAGCTCAGCAAGATCAAATAGCGATTTTTTAATGCTGTATTTAATGCAACATTGTAGTGATGATTTTGTTGATTTGAACGCAGATCTAAAATATTTTCTTCTATTTCGCGCTGCCCCCATGCCTTCGGTTTTACGCGTATTTCATAAGACTGCGCAAGCGCGTTAGCATCGAATTCATTTCCTTCGCTCGTATTAAAGCGGAATTGAGCTTCTTCAAGAAATGAGCTAACAACATTCATGCGGGTGTCACTGGCTTCGGTCGGCTCATTAAGTCCAGTTTGCGCAGCTAATAAAAATTGATTCATTGCGTTATTGCTACTGGCGCAAAAAGAGAGCGTGGACATGAATAAAATAGCAACTAACTTTACGATCATGATTTACCTAGCGCTTCAGAAAAAGGAATCGACAAATATCTGGAACGCTTATTTTTTCCCCTATCAAACACCACAGTAAACAATAATTTTTTAGGATTATAAGCAATTCCTTCCGCTTTTAAGTCTAAAAATGACTGAGTCGCGCTTAATAGTCCAGTTTCAGCTTGATAATGCCACAACACACTTTGCTTTATAGGTGAACGCGAAACACCTAGAAAAAACCATTGCCCGTCGACTTGCACCATATCTGACAATTTCATTGGGCCACCGGTTTCAGGATCGCGTAAGGCAATGGACCGCCATATCTCAGCACTTGGGATAGCGCCTGCAAACAATGCATTCACATCGGGTATCTTCATAATCAGTACTTTCTTCGCATCAATAAAAGGCGATTTAAATCCCAAATATAAGTCATTATTCAGCACAATATGTGATTCTATATCTAAGCTATGGTCGCCAATCGCCTGCTTTAAAAATCGTACCAAATTCGAGTCAGTTGATTGTTCACTTAACTGCTTTAAGGCGGCATATAAGTCAACATCTTGTTGTTCAGTGACCTGATTTTTATGGTATTTAAAGCGCATTAATTTTTTACGTTTCGCTTTAATGTGGTCGTGCTTATTATGCGATAGAGAGCTGAGCACATAGACAAAACCACCATCGATACTGATACTTTCTAAATCATCTGGAAATTCTTTACCTACCTGATCCGGCATATTCAGTCCTGCTGAAATGGTGCCTTCGTCCTCCATAATAAAGATACTGGCTTTATGCTGATATTGCTCATCACTCACCAATAAATAATGGCCTTCTTGCGAATTCCATACCAGCCCCGATGCTTCAATTTTTTTCGCTTTAATAGCCGCATTAGTTGAGTTTATTTTTGACATATCTTGCTTCTTTAATAGCTTTTTTCTTGAGGCACTGGCATCGCTCATCATGGAAAACCACTGCGTACTATGATCAGGGTTTTCTAAAAACATTTGCACTTTTTCACCAAATAATAAAGAGTGCTCGAGTGTATTCAAACGAATTAATATTTCGCGACCCCATGCAGGCACCATTGGATTCTTTTTAAGTCGCTCGGGGTATTCAACGATTCGGTTGCCCATGCTTTCAACAACTCCTATAAGTGGTTTATCGCCATGGTTAATTGCCGTTGATTGAACCCATACTGTCTGATTGACCTTTACATCATTGAGTATATTTTCATGAATATAGCCCTTAATATAGCGAGGGACTCGACTATGCGCGGTAATAATAGGCTGAAAAGCCGAGACTAACTCACCTGCTTTAAAGTGCACACTGCCGACACGTCCATTAAATTTAGCACTGACTTTCAAGCTAACATTCTGGCGCTGCAGCTCTTCTTTGCGATGTAATAACTCTTCAATTTGAGCATCAATCGGGCGGTCTGCCCCATTTAATTGTTCAGTTAAATGCGCTATTTCGGTTTGCACTCCCTGAATTAAAAAATGTCGCTTCTTCTTTAAATAATTAAGTTCGGTACTTTCGGTAACAGATATACTTTCCTGTTTCGCAACAGAAAGGCTATTCATCATATCCGCATGCATTTTTAATTTAAGTTCTAAGGCATGAATTTGATAGTCCATGTCAGCAATAATCGCTTGCTTTTTAGACTGCAAACCAGCTTGCTGATTATCAATCGCCGCATGTGTCTCCTGCTTTTGTAGTTCAAACCCTCTGATTTCCTGTTCTAGTACAGACAGGTCATGATCAAGCTCATGCCGTTTGACTTCCAACATCAATTCGCCTTGCTCGACATTTTTTCCTTCAGCCACAAAAATCTTTACAATTTCAACAGGGTATTGAAACTTAATAGTTTGTTCACTTTCTCCGGCAATACCAAAAAAATGCAAAGACTTATCTGAAAAAGAATCAGATAAGATAACGACAACAAGTAACGCACCCACCCAAAATAAGGGTAAAAATAAGTTTCTCATGACTTAAATATCCACAGTTGATTCTTGCATCATCAAGCTAAGTCCTTGTAAATCGTCGATACTTTTAAGCCTAGCCATGAAATCTTCATAAGACTTCTCTTTACGTAATTTAACGTGATAGGCATAATCCAATCGTTGTCCCTGTGCAATTTCTCGTAAAGTAACCAATGCAAATGACCTGCAAAACTCATGCATCAATAGCTCTAGCTCTTTTTGCTGCGAACTATTGATCTGCAAATTAAAGCGCAACATACCATCAAAGTAGCTATGTGGCCCTAATGGCGAATAATATAAAACCATGGCTGCTAGAGAAAAACCGAGTGTTCCAATGATGGCAACCGGAAAAGCATACGCACCACATGAAATACCCGCCGTCAGCGCAGCAAATAAAAACAAGGTATCACGCGGGTCTTTAAAGTTAGTTCTAAAGCGGATAATAGACATAGCGGCCATGATTCCAATACCACGCGACAAACTATCGCCCACCGACTGAATAACAACCGCTGAAATAATAGAAATAAGCACAATCGACTGCACATAATTACGTGAATAAGATAAGCCGCGAAAGGTCTTTTGATAAACAACAGCCAAAATGGTTGATAGCACAAAAGCGAGGGCAATCGTGAATATTAAAATGTAAATACTTTCCGTTTCTGTGGCTGTTTGCACAGTGATAGAGTTGAACATAAATTTCCTAGCTATTTTATTACGCGACACACCCGATTAAGAGAAAGTAAAATTCTAGTAGCTTAAGTAATATAAAACAATCGTTATCAGCCAGGGGGAGCTTGATAGTCTATAGAAGATTCTGTCGCAAATATTTCAAAATATTGAATGCGCTTACTGTACAGGAAAAGTTGAGTCTGTCATTTATTTTGTGTAACTGTTTACGCTGAAAATTATTTCTTTGCTAGGATTCGTTTTCCTGATTTTTAGCGCAAGATTCTGAATTCTAATTATTGTTTAATAATCTTACCACCCGACATAACAAAGTTAGGGTATTCCAAGGCTTTAAATCCTTGATGTAAGTTGCCCTTTATAGAAATTATATCTGCTGGTGCACCGGGTGTTAATGTACCTAATAACGGTATTTTTAGGTATTCGCCTGATTTAGATGTTGTAGCTTGCAAGGCTTCTACAGTAGATAGCTTTGCCCATTGTTGTAAATATATCAATTCTTGCGCATCTATGCCCCAAGGGATATCAGGGTGAGCAATTTCAGCACCGTAGAGTAGCTTTGCATTTAGTTGCGCTAAGGTCTTGGTGTTGTGTTGGATACCTGAGCATTTTGATAAAGTATCGAGTGTGCTAATAATAGTGACGTTTTGTTTAACCGCTTGAGTTAATAAGTCATTTGGCAAAGCAGAGCAGGGCATATGCGCCCATTCATCGATACCGGCAGTTAGAGCAATTTCTGCCCCGCGTTCTTCACCGATATGTGCGGTGACTTTAAGTTCTTGCTTATGTGCCTCATCAACAATAGCTTTGACAATGGATGCGGATAATAAAGGCCATGCTGTTTTATGTTTAGCATGGTCTTGTTTTTGGACTTTATGTTGTGAATGTCCATGCCCATGATGATGTCCTGCTGCCCATGGTGCGCCAATTTCTCCGCCGGGTTCTAAGGCGACTTTAATTACTACAGCACCTTGCTGTGCGAGTTGTTGCACGGTTTCTCTTGCGTGCTTTTCAGATTGAATTTCTATTACGCTATTGCTGCGACCCATACTTGGGATTGGGTATCCATGGGGGGCTGTTAATAAAGGGCCGGCAGTTAAAACGCGTAATTTTCCGTTGCCACCATAAGTTTTATGTACTGGTCCTGCAAGATCACGAATAGTGGTAATGCCATGCTGTAGCACAAGGTCTTCAGGAACTTTACGGTAGTTAATGTGGGCGTGTAATTCGATAAAACCCGGTAATAAAGTGGCATCGCCTAAATCAATGACGGTTGCATTAGAGGGGGGGAAAGATTCACGTGCGGCTACTTTTTCTATTTTAGAATCACGAATTAATACCGAGGTATTTTTGTGAAATTGATAGCCATCAAACAAATGCTTAGCATGAACTAATAGTGTTTGTGGTTTTTCTTTTATCGACTGATTACTGCAAGCAGATAAACCCATGAATATTACAAGCATGAAGACGATGGAAAATTTAGACTGATTGTTATGGCTCATCACAAGTACTCATAGCGGGTAAAGGATTATAAAAAAAGCGCTATCAACTTTAAGTTGATAGCGCTTTTTTTTTGGAAATGTAAATTCTTACTAGAAGCTGGCTGAAACCCCAACTTGTGCCCAGATACCTGGCATTGGGTAACCAGGGCGATAAGCATACTTTTTGTTGAATAGATTTTCTACAGCAACAAAAACTTCCCCATTGTCACCTAATAGTGGGATAGGGTAAGAAGTGCGCGCGTTAACAACAACAAAGGGAGCAACTTTTTCATTGCTGACGACACCTGGATTACGTGAGCGATTAAGTGCGGTTGTTTCAGACTGGTATTGTAGGTCTAAGTTAATACGTAACTCTTCTATTTTACCATTTATGCCTGCGCTAACAGCGTAGGTTGGTACGTAAGGAAGGTTATCAATACTTGGATCTAATAAAGTTAAGCTAGTAAAAACAGACCAATCTTTAGTAATGCTTTGTTGAATCGATAACTCCATTCCATACATGTCGTAAGCACCGATGTTATTAAACTGTGGAAATGGCACATGTGGAGGAAAAGCAAAGATATAACGGTTCTGGATCATATCGAGAAATAAACTCACATCAATTTGTGTACTATCAAACGGTGCAAGTTGGAAGCCTACTTCTACATGGTCATTAATTTCAGGAGCCAGTGTTTGCCAGGTTGTACCAAACGTTGGTACAACATTTTGTAATATATTACCCAGTGCTGGTGCCTCTAAGCCTGGGTAGTTGATGCCACGAGAATAATTAGTATAAACAGTTAACCAGTCAGAGCTAATAGATACACCTGCGTGGGGTGCAACATAATCATCAAACTGGCTATGGCTATAATAGCGTAGGCCTGCAGAAGGCGTTATATCCCAGCCTTCATGTATTTGAAAGCTTTGACTTACCGCAAGGTAAGGAGAAGTAATGCTAAAAGTAGGCGTTGTGTAATCCGTGCTAGGGAAAAAAGGTGAGTTCTGTTGCAAATCTCCCCATACCCAATCATTATCTAACCCTAAAATAATTTCACTGCCTTCCCAGAGAGAGAAGATTTCTTTCCCACGTATTCCAGCAGTATTAAAATTACTGAGCGTATCTTGAATTGGGTTTTCAGGGGTAATTTCTCTGTTCATCCAGTCGCCAGAACCTAAGGTTGTATAGAACTTAAGCTCACCGCGAACTTTTTCATACTCATGCTCTAAACTAACGGCAATTAAACCCGCTTCGGTATTATAATCCGGTGCCACAGCTGGTGCTGGTTTACGGTTATCGCCGGGATCAGAAGCTTCATTGTTGGCATATAAAAATTGTGCGCCTACTTTCCAGTTTTTATCAAACTGCCAGCCGATACGTCCCATTATATTATTTAGTTGGCCATCAGCATTATCACGATGCCCATTAGAACGAGCAAATCCTTGTGCTAAGGTAAAATCGACATCGCCATATTTTCCGGTTACATCAAGTTGTTCACTCACTGTGCCAAACATACCCCCAGAAAGTCTGAAGTTTCCTTTTATACCGTCTTCAATCGCTTTTTTGGTTGATAAATTAACCGAGGCAAAGTTATTGCCATTGACTTGCGGTTGCGGACTTTTATAAACGGTAATAGACTCCATTCCGTTAATGGGTAATAAATCTAATAAAGGATGCCCCCAAACGCCCATATAAAAAGGAATATCATCGATATACGTTTGGATTTCACTACCCGGGCGGCTAGCGCCCATACCGCGAATGACAACACCGCCACCTTCACCACCACCAAAAGAACCAACAGGGTTAAAGCGCGTTATTTGTACTCCTGGTGTTTTACGTAAAGCGGAGGCTAAATCTACTGCATTTTGATCGCGTAACTGTTCTTCTGTGACTATTGATGACAGGCTAGAAAAACTATCTAAATTATTTTCTTCAATAATTGGGCGAGCGATAACTTGCATGACTTCTAAAGTGACGGAACTAGTTTCTTCTGCGATCACGTTGTTTGTAGATGCCATTAAAACAGCGGATAAAAATACAGTACGCTTAGAGCATAAATGATGAATGGTATTTTGTAGTGATAAGGACGTCATTATTATTTTTTTTAGATAAGGAAATACTGCACAGAGCAGGGGATCATCTTATGCAGCAGGATGATTAACAGGATCGAATGATATCTAAAAATTTAATGGAATTCATATGCTAAAAGGAGTTTTTTGTATGCTAAACGGAATATTTACTATAAATAGGAAATATAGTGTTAAATAACGCTATATTATAGGCTATATAACATAGTTTTATTTTTAGTATATATTTTCATAGTGGTAAGTGACTGAATCTATGTTCTTTATTATTAAGGTACATTTAATGCTCCTTAATATTTTTTATAGGACATTTATTTTTAATAAATCTTATGGCACGTTATCAAATTAGGCACTCTGAATTACAAACGCTTCACCAAGCTGATACGAATTGTGTACAGCAGTTGTTACCTGAATCATTAGGTGGAGGGCATTCGAGTAGTTTTCAATTAGATGATGGTTTGACCTATATAGATAGCCTTTATACCCCAAATAAAAATTTATCAGTCAGCTGCCAAGTTGATAATCCGGAGCCTAAGTTAGTAATGACCTTGGGTTTAGAAGGAGGCTCGAGATTTTCTACACACACGGGTAGTGATATTATTTTTAAGCAGGGTTATACGACGATTACTTCAGCGGGTTCCAGTATGGGAGAGCGTGAATATGAAGCAGGACAGTCTATACATCAACTACGCCTGACATTAAACAAGCAGTGGCTTAATCGTTATTTAGGTGAAGAACAAGCAAGTTTGTTAGTCAAACCAAACAATCTACAACTGTTAAGCTGCCGCCCGATGGCTCATCAAAGCTTATTAGCTGTTAAGCAGCTCATTTCTTGTGATGAGCATAACCCTATTAGAGCGTTGGCTATGCATACTCAAGCAATGTCTATTTTGACTGCTGAATTATTGCCTTTATTTCAAGCTGAGAAACAAATTGACCATAAACAATCTGAGCAAGAGTTAGTGTATTTAGCGCGTGATATTTTGTATAAAAACTTTAAAGTAGCACCGACAGTGAATGAGCTAGCTAAACAAGTGGGGACCAATTCGTTTAAACTCAAAAAACTGTTTCATCAGCATTTACAAACAACGCCTTATGGCTTGTTACTCAGCATTCGCATGGAAAAAGCGTATGCTTTGTTGGAGTCTTCATCACAACAGGTATTAGCCGTCGCAGATGCGGTTGGTTACGCTCATGCAAGTAATTTTAGTACGGCATTTATTAAATATTTTGGTGTTGCGCCAAAGCAAGTGACGAAAAAAATTAGGCGAGAAAATAAATATTAATTTTCGTGGTATTAAGAAAGATAGTCCCCCAATAATTTCCGACACAAAAATAAGATGCCTTATTCCAATCGCCGTAAAATGATTTAAAAATTGGAGTATGACATGAGCAAAAAAAGAACGGTTTATAGTGCTGAGTTTAAAAGTAAACTCGTCAGGTAACTGCCATTTTTAAATATGATCTTTTAACCTGTCTTCAAATACAATCATAAAATAATTTAAAGCTGTTTTCCAATTTCTAACCGGCATCATCACTCAGAAATAATTTGCGTTTTTTAACTGATTTACGAATGGCGCTGTTTAGTAATTCAATCTTATTTTTGATCTAAAACCCAAGCCCCTTGCGTATTTAATAAGTCTCGTTTTACCCAAGTTAAAATACTTTGCTTATCTTTCTGAAAAATATCTGGGCAAATACAATCCGGATCATTTCTTCCCTGCTCAATCATAGTCAACCATTTCTCCCATGCTTGGACATTTTCTTTTGAAAATCGCACATCCTCTGCATAGCCTAACGCATAAATAACCGCTGGGGCAATGCGTCCCTTGACACTCATACTACCTAAGTGGCGCACTTTAAACCCGGATAAATGAGCATCTGCAACTAACTCTTCTGTAATAATTACTTCTGTATTGAAAAAACGGGTTAAGCCCTCAATGCGAGATGCTAAATTTAAGGGGTCGCCTAAAATACCTAGTTTTAATAAGCCTTTACCTTTATTTTGTGGCCCAAGATTACCCATGACCACAGTACCACTGGTAATACCTACGCCTGCATTAATAATGTTGCTAATTTTTTCTAAGGATTCCGCATCAATTTTGCCTTTATAGCGTGTGGATAACGTGGAAAAAAAGTGATGCTGTAATTGAGTGAGTTCTAAAGCACCCGATAATATATGATGAAATGCATCAGGCTTTGTTAACAACACCTTATCTAAAGCATTGCCTAAATAATTTTCTTTACCTGAATTCTCAGTATTTTCACTATCACTATAGGGCCAGTAATAACAAATTAAATCACCCACATACGCTTCTAACCAGCCTGCGTATTTATCCTGCAAAACAATCGATGTTTCACTTAGATAATCATTCATAAGGTTCATTACATCACTGGGTTCTTTTAATAAACCGGTTACCGTTGTATATCCCGCTAAATCACTCATTAACACCACAGATTGGCAACGATGATTATTAAATGATATGCCCGAAGGGAGAGACATTAATAAATCATGGATTTGATAAGGCATATAACGGCTAATCAATCTTCCTTGGCGAAAACCAATAATTAAATGCGCACCAGTGGTTAAACAAGCGCCCGTTAAAAATACCAAAAAACCGGACGTCACAGGCCATAATTGCACTAAAGGATTGAGGAAGCACAAGGTAATTAAAATACTTATAATAATTCCTCCACCTAACCACAGATACACTTGCTGTAAATACGCGCCAGTTAAAACGGCAAATAAAGCAATCAATATAAAAGCACTGTATTTCATCCATGCCTCAGGTGCGCGTGGATGGTCTTGTTGTAATAAGGTTTCTACTTCATCGGCAATATATTGAGGTCCCGGTGTCATTAAACGAGGTCCAAAAATAGCTGTTGTCATGGGAGTTACTAAAATATCGGTACTTTCTTGCGGTGAGGTTACTTGAAAAATAACCGCTTTATTCTCCAATTTACGCGCCATTTCCAGCGCAACAGCTTCATCACAAGAAGCTAAAACACTTAATGGCAATATCAAACGTTCTGATTGGTCATTTAAACGGAATAAAGGCGAACTTAAACGAATTCTTCGACACGATCGGTCTTTATCACAGACTTCATCATTCTGTATTTTGGCTAAAGAATTTTCTGTTTTGTCAGGATTCACCGATTGCGCTAATTTAAATATAGCATGATCTAAACTTAAATCTATCCAACGAGCAATAGGTGAATGACGTGTTACTAAGCGATCACTGACATTAATACCTTGTTCAGGCATCATCATCACCGCATCCCAGTCATATAATAAAAAGTCTTGGGCTTCAGGGTTTAAGTAAGGAGCAATACTAAATTGAGTAATTGCTTTCTCATTCATACGCAAAGGCGCACTTCCTGCTTCACTGGGTAAAACAGTACACTGCTCTAAGGTATCTACGGTACATTGCGGTTCTGACCATTGCACACCGCCATCTTTCTCAATGCATACAGCATAGCGCATACGCCTCTCCATGCCTTTAAACACGCGTGCATCTAAAAATAAGCGTTTAGCTCCTACTGCAGCTAAGCGCTCTGCGGCCTTTGCATATAAAGGTAATGCTTGCTTTCTACCGACATTAAGTGGCACACCCTTATCTAAAGCAACAATCCCAATATGCGGCCATGTAGTGCGCGCCTGATAAACAACAGCGGCATCATGTAACCAATCATCTGTTTCAGTAGCTAAATAATAATCAGCAAACCATCCACTTAAACAAGCTAACGTAAAAAATAGTATTTTATAGTGTTTTAAGGGACGCTCATGTTTCATTGTATTTAGGCTTGAAACCTTAGAATTGGTAAATAAATGACATATTAGTCAAGCTATTTGGATAAACATAACTTGATACAATATCTTGTAAGCACTGCCCGTAATTATTTTCTTTCGATAGTATGCTTGATTCTGATACCTTACCTGATGGACTTACATCCCATCGTACTTGGACTGCTTTATTCATTTGAAATAACTGACGACATAAATCAATTTCTGGTTGCATGCGCATTACCAGTGTATTTATGGTATTGGTATATGCAATAATATTTGCAGGTGAACCACCTGACATGGACAACAAACCTTTTACGGTTCCTCCTTCTGTTTTCTTTAAACTACGCATTGCTACAGACGTTGTTCTTTCTTGTGCTTGATCTTTCGATATAGACTGCTTCAATTTCGCACTAATACAAAATACTTTTTGCCCTTGCGCAATATCACAGGATAAACGATTACCTTTCCAACTATCACAATTATCTACATTGGTAATAGTCACCCAGGGCGCTTGCAGCTGTGTTATTTTTAAATCAATAGTGGCTAAGCTTCTATTCTGACAAATCACTTGTTGCTGTGCTGAAGCTTCATTATGTACCGAACGTATCCAAATTCTCCCGCCAGCAGCCAATGATAATTCACTTGCAATTGTTAATCCATTTTCATTAGAGCACTGATTTTTAATAGTTTCTGTTCCTGGGCTTTTATTTTTAACTAACTCTATAAAATTACATTCGCCAGCACTGACTAAATTACTCTGTAAACTTAGCCCAATAATACAAATACCTGGTATTTTTACCCAAGAAGTCATCTTTATTCCTCTTAATATAAAGTTATATATAATGTGTATCGATTTGTGTCAATGAAACATGTGGCAGTTCACTGACTTTTAGTCACAAATTTTTGCAGTGATCATCCAAGTTAAAAACTGACCTAACGCTTCAAGCTCATAATATCTCGCTGAAAATCATGAATGATTTTTAGTCTGTGGTAGGCAAAAATTTTATCCCGAAGAGCCGTAGAGTCATCCTATGCTAACAGTTCCAGATTCTTATAAGAAATAGGAATTTAGTAAAGGTAGGACACACTATAAAAAGTCATGCGTGATAAAACACCGTCTCAAATGTAAGTACCTGCCTTTATTTACGAGAGTTAAGCTGAACAGTTCGAGAGGTATTCTAACCTGTATTTAGGATTGCGAGCTAAGATCTCACTATTAAATAAGGGAGATAAAATGAAAAAATTTATCGGGATTTATATTTATTTTGAGCGAGAAGGTAACGGCTCTTAAGTTAAATCAAACAGAAGAGGATTATAGAATCTAACTTCATTTAAACTCAAAAAACTGTTTCATCAACATTTACAAACAACGCCTTATGGCTTGTTACTCAGCATTCGTATGGAAAAAGCGTATGCTTTGTTGGAGTCTTCATCACAACAGGTATTAGCCGTCGCAGATGCGGTTGGTTACGCTCATGCAAGTAATTTTAGTACGGCATTTATTAAATATTTTGGTGTTTCGCCAAAGCAAGTGACGGAAAAAACTAGGCGAGAAAATAAATATTAATTTTCGTGGTATTAAGAAAGATAGAAAGGCTATGAATGAAATATATTTAATCAAAGTAACTAATTGTATTTTATAGTTGTAGTAAAAGTTGGTTGCGTTTACTTTCTTTGCTTATAAAAATAAGGAAATAAGTGGGCCCCAGTAGCCTCAATACTGTTGACTTAAGAATAAGCTCCTTCTCCAAAGGGAGAAGGTTGGGGTGAGGGGAGTTATAAAGGCATGATTTTATTCTCCTCACCCAACCCTCTCCAATAAGAGAGGGCTTAAGTCAACAGCATTGCCCAGTAGCCTAGGGTACTTAAGTTAAAAATTCCTATTAATTGAGTTTTATTTTTTATAAAGTACGTGTCTATTTAATGATTAAAATAAGGATTTAGAGGCATCTCCTTACACACATCTTTTTACTAATTAAATATCAACGACTTACAGAAGTCACCTAAAAGTAGAGAAGTCAGTAAAATAAGAGGATACAGCCAATTGTACAAAAAACATACAATTACGTAAGTCATTGATTTTAGACTATTATGATACTTGTGTGTAAGGAGATGATTTAGAGGAAGAGATCGATTATTTAAAGAAATATGTAAATGATGTTTATTCTCATTTAATAATGCTTACCAACACCCTGCTGTTAAAGGGGTTTTAATTCCGGTGTGTGTTATTTCTAAATTACCACAGCTATCACTATATTGAGCACCTGCTGGTGTTGCCCGTAAAGTGTAGGTGTTAGTGGTTGAGGCGTTAATACTTAATGTGTAATATGCAGTTCCACCACTAACAGGGCTTTGTTGTGCATAGATAGCGGGCAAACCTGCATCTGCACCAGCGACAGCCGCAGCTGTATAGCTATTTGTTTCGGTATAGTGGCGTTCCATTGCATTTGATAATCCCAGTAATGCTCCTTTAGCATCGGCCCTTCGTGATTTATAGACGCTATCCTGATAGCTAGGGTAGGCAATACTCGATAATATACCAATAATAGCAACTGTGACCATTAGCTCAATTAAAGTGAATCCATTTATTTTCATTATTCTAGCCTATTAAATTTAAAAACTATGTTATATAGCGTAATTTAAGTGCGCTATATAACTTGAAATTTATGATTTAGTAAAATTTATTTTTATATGATTTTATAATCACTTATAATTTACTATATAAGTTTTTATGTTTCATTATAGATAATAAAAGTAGAAAGATATTAAATTAAAATTATTTTTTTGTGAACAATATCTCTAATTACGAACTGAAGTTCCTATACTATTTAATCATACTCACTATAAACAACATGACCATGAAACATGATTTCCCAAAGAAATATTTGACAGATGGCTTTACGCTTATTGAGTTAATGGTAACTATTGCTGTCGCTGGAATATTAATGGGAATAGGAATCCCTAGTTTTTCTCAATTAATCACCAGTAATCGCTTGACGACAAACATTAATGAGCTTGTAACATCATTGACGTTTGCACGTAGTGAAGCGATTAAAAGAGGGCAGCCGGTTACTTTACTTAAAACAGGCGCTGAGTGGGAGTCGGGGTGGACGGTTTTTACTGATTTAAATGGTAATGGTGTTTTGGATAATGGCGATAATGATATCTTATTAAAAAATTATGCAGCGCTACCCAGCAACTACACGCTGAGGTCAACACCTGGTTATGCGAACAGCTTGACGTATCAAGCAACAGGAATAAGCCAAAATGGTAGCTTTGTGCTTTGTGACAATACAGATGGTAATAATGCCCCCGAAGCAAATACAGCAAAAGTTGCAATTATTAATTCAGTAGGGCGAGTTCGTATGGGAATGGATACTGATAACGATGGAATCCCTGAAAAAGATGGGGGCGAAATAAGCTCTTGCACTACATCACCTTTTACTTAGGTTAAAACCATGAAAATAACTAAAGGCTTTACTTTAATAGAAGTTCTAGTTTCTACCTTTGTTCTATCGGTTGGTTTATTAGGTCTTGCAGCATTACAAGTAACGGGTTTACGAAATAACCTAAGTGCCTATACTAGAAGTCAGTCTACGCAATTGGCTTATGATATATCTGACAAAATGCGCGCTAATATTATAGAAGCACAAAATTTTGCAGGTAGTATTTATGTAACAATTGCACCGGAAGATGCGACAGAAAAAGCAAACTGTAAGGCCATTGTAGGCAATTGTACGCCTGCTGATATGGCAGAGCATGATTTATGGGAGTGGAATACTGAGTTAATGAATTTGTTACCTTCAGGCAGCGGTACGATAACGGTTGCGCCACCTACTTACAAAGTAGCTATTACTTGGGATGATAATCGTGATGATGTTGTTAATGGTGATGATCCTAATTTTGAAATGAGTTTTCAGTTATGAAAATACCTAACAATATAAAAAAGCAACAAGGTATATCTTTGATTGAACTGATGATTGCTATGACACTTGGGTTATTACTGATAGGTAGTGTCATTCAGATATTTTTGAGTACGCAACAAAGTTATCGGTTGCAATCTGGATTATCCCGAATGCAAGAAAATGGACGCTTTGCTATGGAATTTTTGGCGCGTGATATTCGTAAGGGTGATTATTGGGGGTGTGTGCAATCGATAGATATTGAAAATAAGCTTAACCCTAGTCCAGGTTTTGATTTGTTTACCAGTGGCATTGCTGGGCAAGATAATGATGCAATAGATGCAAATATTGTGGATGGAACCGATAGTATTACTTTAAGAGGGGTTGCTAACGACAGAATTCCAGTATTAGCGCAACCAGCGACTACAGCGGCTAATATTAATGTCATCAATAACAGTGGGTTGCTTGCCAATGATGTGGTTATTATTAGCAACTGCATCGCGGCTGATTTATTCCAAGTGACTAATGTTGTTGGAGGGGGGGGATTTGATAATATCATTCATAACACGGGGGGAAACCCTCAGCCTGGGGATGCTAATTACCCGGGTAATCAATCTGCAAATCTAGAAGCTGCACCCGAACCAGTGGGGGCTGCTCAACCGCAAGCGAATAAGTACGACAGCAATGCGCATATTGTAAAAGTTTCGTTTATAAGCTATCAAATTCGGCTAGATGTTAATAATCAGCCATCCTTATTTAAGAGTACAGATGGGGGTAATTTTCAATCCTTTATCGAGGGCGTAGAAAATATGCAAATTTTATACGGGGAAGATACTGATGCCGACAATACCCCTAATTATTATGTAGCTGCGGGGACAGTCGGTTTAAATATGGATCAAGTGGTCAGTATTCGTATTAGTTTATTGTTTGCTTCTGATGATAATATTAGTTCACAAGCAAGAGCTTATACATATAACGGTATTACTACTACGCCAGCGGATAGACGGATACGTCGAGTGTTTTCATCAACTATTGCATTACGTAACCGACTTCCTTAAAAAAGGAGATAGCGATGTCTTATCAATTTAATTCACCCGAAAAACAATCAGGTGCGGTATTAGTGATTAGCTTAATCATGTTACTTGCTTTAACACTGACTGGCGTATCGGGTATGCAAGTCACTAGTTTAGAGGAAAAGATGGCTGGAAATATGCGTGATCAAAATATCGCATTTCAAGCGGCTGAATCGGCTTTATTACAAGCGGAATCTTTTATTTTAACTAATAGTACAGAGGCTAGTGTGTATGCAGGTGCTAACGGTTTGTTGAACATTGCTAATGCAGAACCTACTGATTACTTTTTAGCTAGCAATTGGGCGGCTACAAATTCAAGTATTGCAACTAATAATTATGGATTACCTGAAGCACCACGCTTCATTATTAAAAAGTTTGCCCAAAATGGAGTGGATATATTTTTCCGAGTAACTGCTCGAGCGGTAGGAAAAACTCCAGGTACGCAAATAATTTTACAGTCTATTTATGTTCGGACAAATTAAGAAAGCGAGGTGTATCATGCAGCTAAAATGTATTCTCATTCCCATAGTTAGCAATTTATTTAGTGTAATGCTGTTAGTTTTGTCTGGGCCAACTTATGCTGCACCGGGTGAAGTTAGCCAAATCCCGTTATTTGTCGCTCCACCAACCCCCCCTAATATATTTTTCATGTTAGATGATTCGGGGAGTATGCACTGGACCATGCCAAGTGATGGTGTTCAAAGCCAAAATCTTATTTCATTGACAGAGTACGATACGGTGCCAGATAACGATAAGGAATGGCAGTCGTGGTGTCCAGGCACAAATTTGATGGCTTACGACCCTAATACTGAGTATAAACCTTGGGCCGCTAATATTCCCAATACATCGATAGCCTTCCCTGATATGTCTAATCTTTCTAGTGTATGGGTTAACCCAATTACACAAGGGGTAGGGAGTATTCGTTTTAAGAGTGGTGAAAATAATATTGTCAATGGAACTAATGGAGGCACGATTAATTTGTCTGCTGCACCAGTCATTACATGGACAGACACAAATAATAATGGGCAGTATGATTCTGGCGAATGTCCAAGTGATGCAACGGGTTATTCTGATTCACGTGTACGTCGTGCGGATTCTTTATCAAGTACTCAACAAACTAATTTTGCTAACTGGTTTGCTTATTATCGCTTAAGAGAACATGCGACTAAAGCGGCGGTAACCCAGGTTATTGCGAATAGTAGTGCACGTATGGGCATGGCAACCTTACATCATAATAATAATGTCGGTGTTGAAGTTAAAGATATGATGAATGCTGCCAATAAAACAGCATTATTAAATGATGTTATTAATATTAATTCAAGTGGTGGAACACCACTTCGTACGCGTTTAAATTATGTAGGGCAGTATTTTGATACGCAATCCAATACAAATTCTAGTTTAAATATAGGCAGTGCCAATAGTCCCATACTTTCTGCGGCTGAAGGTGGTGAATGTCAGCAAAATTTCGTTATGTTGATGACTGATGGGCAGTGGAATGGTGATAGTCCAAATGTAGGACACCAGGACAAAACAGTTGATAGTTTTATGACTTATCCTGCGCACAAAGATACTAAAATAAATACATTAGCTGATGTTGCTATGCGTTGGTATAAAGCAGATTTGGCGCCTAGTTTAGCAAATAAAGTGCCTATTCAAACCGGGGCTGATATTCTTAATCTAGATGAAAATAGTGATCAGCATTTAGTTACCTTTGGTGTCGCTTTTGGCCCATCTGGTACGGTAGATTCAGATCCTGTGAATCGAAATAATGCATTTTCATGGCCAACGCCCTCATCTAATTCGGCAACAACTGTCGATGATTTACGTCATGCAGCTTATAACGGGCGTGGCCAGTTTTTATCTGCGAGCAATCCGCAAACGCTTATTACCGCATTACAAAATGTTATTAGTGATATCGAGTCTCGCCAAGGAAGTGCGAGTGCGGTTTCTTTTAACTCCACATCATTAGCGACAGATACCACTTTGTTTTTTGCGAGCTTTAATACCACTAATTGGACGGGAGATTTAGAATCTTTTAGTTTAAACCCTACAACAGGTGATATATCGACTACATCATTATGGAGTGCTGCTAATTTATTAGATAATAAAAGTAAGGCGAGTATAGATAATCAAGCCATTTATACGTTAGGCACTAATTCTGCGGGTGTTCGTGATGGCGTGCTTTTCAACTGGGGGACGTCTAACCCCCAGATATTGAATACTATTCAAAATGATTTGAAACAAAACCAAAACTCTAGCGCTGAGAATTCCCCTTTTACTGAGAGTCAAAAAAGGCTTAATTTTCTTCGTGGGGACACGAGTGATGATGGCGTAAATTTAATGCGCTCAAGGTCAAGTCGGTTGGGTGATATTGTTCACTCTAGCCCTGTTTTTGTGGGTAGCCCTATTTCTGGCTGGCCGGATACCGGGTTTTTTGGAACGTCTGGCGCACCTTATTCGTCCTACCAAGCCAGTTTACAGAGTGCGCCACGTAAAGCAATGGTGTATGTGGGGGCAAATGATGGATTGTTACATGGGTTTGATGCTGGTAATGGTGAGCAGCTATTAGCTTATGCGCCTAGTGCCACTGCATCCACTGATTTTGGTTCAGGGTTACATCATTTGACGGAATCAAATTACAATCACCGATATTATGTTGATGGCCAGCCTATAACGGCGGATGTTTTTATTAAAAGCGACGCAACGGCAGCCGCCGCATGGAAAACGATATTAATTGGCTCATTACGCGGTGGAGGCCGTGGTATTTATGCGTTAGATGTAACCAACCCGACTCAATACCAAAACACACAATCGGCTGCAAAAAATACCTTGCTTTGGGAGTTTACGGATCAAGATGATACTGATTTAGGGTATACCTTTAGCGAACCTGAAGTCACAATGATGAATAATGGCCAATGGGCCGTCATCTTAGGTAATGGATATAATAGTGATTCTGGTGTTGCTAAGTTAATGATTGTTTTTATAGAGCAAGGTGTTGATGGGCAATGGAGTGCGGGTGACTATATAAAGCTTAATACAGGGATAGGTTCAGCCGTTGATAAAAATGGATTATCAACCCCCGCTCTTTTTGATGCTAATGAAGATGGCGTTACGGATAGAATTTATGCCGGAGATTTAAAGGGTAATATGTGGGCATTTGATGTCTCTGATACAAGTGCTGCCAATTGGGGGGCAGCTAATGGTAGTAGCCCTTTGTTTACGACGCAGGCGTCACAAGCAATAACTATGAAACCACTAGTGGTTAAACCTGCAAGCAGCTGGATTAATGAAAATGCTGCGAATATACCCAATGTTATGGTGTATTTTGGTTCGGGCCAATATGTGTCTTCGGCTGATGCAATAAGTAATACACAGCAATCTTTTTACGGTGTTTGGGATTCAGGTATTGCTGTACCGACTAGCAGGTTGGTGCAGCAATCTTTACGTTCAGGTTTTGCTGGCAATAAACGCGTTCTTACTACAAATGAGGTTAGCCTTGACAATATATCCGCTGCAGGAGATTTGGGCTGGTTTATTAATTTGCCTGAATCAGGTGAGAGAGTCATTGTAGATGCATTTACACTAGAAGGGTTGGTGTTTTTTAATACCATGACGCCTTCAGTTGTTCCTTGTGCTGCGGGCGGAAGCAGTTGGCTAATGGCGGTTGATATGAAAACAGGGGGGAACCCCGAAATAGTCGCATTTGATTCCAGTGGTGACGGCACTTTGGATAGTTCTGATGAAGTGACAGATGGAAGTGCGACAACCGGGCTTGCAGGAATGGCATTTGATCATGGTATTGCTTCTGCAACGGCTGTTATATCAACTAAGTCGGGTGATACCTTTGGCTACACCTCAGGCACCAATTCGACTAAGCCTATTAAAGCACCTTTACCGGGTAGTGGAGTAACAACTGGTGGTCGTCGATCTTGGACACAGTTGTTTAATTAATATTTCCTTTAAGAGTATTTATTATGATTAGATATAAACTATTTTATGTTTTCGTTTTATTTTGGCTTGTGTTTGCTAGCCAAGCAGAAACGGTAATTACAACAGAAAGTTCAAGTAATATTGAGTATTATGGGAAAATTGATGCGGTTTACGCGGATGAATTAAGAATCATTATTAATGATACTAATTTGAATTACAGTCATAGCAGTCAGCTACTAAGGCAAAATGGTCGTGCGATTAGTCGCGTTGATAGAGAGCTAAAGCAGGGGAGCTATATTCGATATAGTATTAGTTCAGGAGTTGAATTCCCTCAACTAAAGAAATTACAAATTATTCCTGAAGTGACTTATCTCACAGCACAAAATAGTGAATTACCTGAGCATTAAACTTGAATAAATTCTATCTAAACGGAGCGATTACTTTGAGCGGCCTAAGTATAATAAAAGGCTGATGGGTTAGCATAAAAGTTGATTAATCGCCTCTTGAGATATCTACTAACCTTACATTTTTTCACGTAATTTTAAAAAGCGTTTATAGCGTACTTCTGCAATCTCCCCCTTTTCAACGGCTGTACGTATTGCACAACCTTTGTCTTTATCATGCTTGCAATCATTGAATTTACATAAATCAATGTAGGCTTGAAACTCCCTGTAACCATGTGCTAATTGATTTTCTGAGATGCCTGCTAAGCCAAAAATAGCAACACCGGGACTATCGATTAAATCACCGCCTTTTTCTAGATGATATAAAGTTGCGGCAGTGGTGGTGTGACGCCCGTGTTTGGTAATGGCGGAAACGGTATTAGTTTTTAAGGCTTTATCGGGCATTAAGGCATTGCTTAATGATGATTTCCCTACGCCAGATTGTCCTGTAAAAATACTAATTTTATCGGTTAAGGCAGATTCTAATTCTTTGATTCCTACGCTGTTAGTTGCGCTAACTCGATAGAGTGAATAGCCAAGTGCTAGATAGGTTTCTAGCTCTTTTTCTATTATTTCAGAATAGGCCAAATCGGACTTGTTATAGATTAAGTGGGGAACGATATTGCGATTTTCACAAATGGCGAGATATTGATCAATCAATAAAAAATCACAAAACGGTTCCGCAGCAAAAACGCAGAAAACTTGGTCTATATTTGCAGCGACAGGGCGCGTTTTTGCACCTCTATTAGGGCGTTCTAAAACCGAATGCCTTGGAAGCATCTCTTCAATGCGTCCTTGGTCTTTAGCAACAATAGTGAATTTAACTTTATCACCTGCAGCCAAAGTCGGAACTTTGCGTAATGTTTGACAGAGAATAATTTCGTTATTAAATTCTACAGCGACGCCTTTACCTAGGTTAGATATAACGAGTCCAGTATGCAATTCAGTCATAGAGTGTGTTTGCTAATAAAAGAATGGATGCAGTACTGCATCCATTGTTATAAATAAAGTGTTAGTCTTTATTGAGATGTGCAATACGAATGGCAGCGGGTGGGTGGCTGTAATGATAAGCAGAAAATAGAGGGTCCGGTGTTAAGGTGCTAGCATTTTCTTCGTATAATTTAACCAAGCCACTGATTAACTTACTTGCTTTTGCGTGCTCTGAGGCAAAATCATCAGCTTCAAATTCAAATTTACGTTGAAAGTAAGCGCTGATTGGTGTCATAAAGCTAGTAAAAGCAGGTGAAACTAACATGAAAAGCAATAAAGCCGCTGCATTGGATTCGGTAGTTACGCCTAGACCAGTAAAAAACCAAGGTTCAGTAATTAGCCAACCTAAAACAGCTAAGCTAATTAAGCTCATCACTGAACTAGCAACCAACATTTTTATAACATGTTTACGCTTAAAATGGCCTAATTCGTGAGCTAAAACAGCTTCCATTTCTTCGTCATCTAACGATTCGGCTAAGGTATCAAAAAATACGATGCGCTTGTTGCTGCCCATGCCAGTAAAGTAGGCATTTCCATGACCGGAACGTTTTGAACCGTCCATAATAAAAATACCATTACTGCTAAAACCACAGCGCTCTAATAATTGTTGGATGCGATCTTTTAATGCGCCATCTTCTAATGGTGTGAATTTATTAAATAAAGGCGCGATTACAGTAGGGTATAACCAGCTCATCAATAAAGAAAAACTTATTAAGATTGCCCACGTCCATACCCACCAGTATTGTCCAATTTCATCCATTACCCATAAAATTAAAGCCAACAAAGGTAAACCGATAACGGCAACTAATGCTAATTGCATAAGCTGGTCTGTTATGAATTGTTTAGTTGTGCTTTTGTTAAAGCCATATTTTTCTTCTACCACAAAGGTTTGATAGATAGAGAGCGGTAACTCAAGAACAGACATAATAATGAAAACAGAGCCCAGGGAAATGACACCGCTTAAAATAGGTGATAAATCAAAACTGGCCCAAAAATCAAATAGCAGACTAATTCCACCACCTAGGGTGAATAACAACAAAAATACAATGCCTATTACACTATCAATATCACCGAGTTTACCTTTTTCAATGGTGTAATCAGCTGCTTTTTGATGCGCTTCTAATGAAACAGAGTCTTTGAAATCATTAGGGACTTCAGGGCGATGTTTAAGTACGTATGCGGATTGACGTTTAGATAACCAAAATTGCACCGCATAAGAAAGAAATAGAGCAATAAGAAAAACGTAAGTAAATGTATTCATAACTGTATTTGAGAGTTAAGGAAATAAGGAGTGAGTATTTAAAAGCGTGATTGTAGGTACTATAGAATAGTCTATTGTTGCTCGCCATAAAGACTAGCGAATGCTACAATTTACCGCATTAATATCATCTCAGTGAGCAAGAGTATATGGCACAAAATGCAGAAAACCTAATCTGGCTTGATTTAGAAATGACAGGATTAGATCCAGATACGGATTTAATTATTGAAATAGCCATTATTATTACGGATAAACATCTTAATACTTTAGCAACTGGGCCTGTTATTGCGGTACACCAAAGTGATGAAGCTTTAGCGGCAATGGATGATTGGAATCAAAAGCATCATGGTGAATCTGGGCTTATTCAGCGAGTTAAAGAGTCAACAATTAATGATGCAGAAGCGATGCGTTTAAGCTTAGATTTTATAAAACAATGGTTGCCTGAAGGCGCATCACCGATGTGTGGTAATAGCATAGGACAAGACAGACGCTTTTTATATCATTATATGCGTGAGTTTGAAGAATACTTTCATTATCGTAATCTTGATGTTTCGACTTTAAAAATAGTTGCGGGCTTGTGGGCGCCAGAAGTTAAAGACTCTTTTGTGAAAGCAAATACTCATCAAGCACTCGATGATGTTATTGAGTCAATCAATGAATTAAAGCACTATCGCGAACACCTTCTTAAGATTTAAATCATAATGAATCCACTGATTGCTATTGCTTTGGGCGGCGCATTTGGCGCTGTTTTACGTTTTTTAGTTTCTACTGGTATTTACCAGTGGTTGGGGCGTGAATTTCCCTATGGAACTTTAAGTGTGAATGTTTTAGGTTCATTCCTTATCGGCTTATTAACTGAAGTCTTAATATTACAAAAAGTGGCGATCAGTTTAGAATATCGATCGGCTATTTTAATAGGCTTGTTTGGTTCTTTTACTACCTTTTCTACTTTTTCTTTAGATACGGTGATACTCATTGAGCAAGGTGACCTATATAAAGCACTGGTAAATGTATTATTAAGTGTTTTCTTATGTGTCTTTGCTGTTTGGATTGGATTAATGGCAGGAAGAGGCTTATTTGCCTATTCGGGTGGTGTTATACGCATTATGCATTGGGTGTTCCCTTATGCTTTATATATAGCGAATGCCTTAGTTGCTTTTATCATCGGTTTTCTTTCTATTTTCTTGATGAGTAAATTCAGTCTGCAAGAAGAGCATAAGGCTGCCTTGTTTATCGTGCTAGTGGGTGTTTTTATTACTTTATCTAGCCTTTATGTGGTTTTATATCTGATTGAAGAAGGGCATCATTTTAAGCAAGAAATTAATATGATGCTCGGCGTATTGGTTGCGAATGCTTTATTATGTGGCACATTAATTTGGACAGGCTGGTGGGTTGGAAACCAGATTTAGGCTGTCTTATAGATACATTTAAAAACTTTATTAACGGTAAATAAAAAAATATTATGTTGGATCCTCAGTTGTTTAGATCAGATCTTGAATCTGTGCAGGTAGAATTAAAAAGACGCGGTGTAGATTTTGATAGCAAGAGCTATACAGATTTAGAAAATAGACGTAAATCGATACAAGTTAAAACGCAAGAATTACAAAATGAACGTAATTTAAGTTCTAAATCTATTGGTAAAGCGAAGGCAAAAGGTGAAGATGTACAGCCTTTATTGGATCAAGTGCAGGGTTTGGGTGATCAGCTTAAAGCCGCAGAAAGTGAATTGTCAGAGATACAGGCAGCAATGAAATCCATGATGGAAGTCTTGCCTAATATTTTAGATGCGGCAGTGCCAGTAGGAAAAGATGAGGAAGATAATGTAGAAATTCTTCGCTGGGGCGATATTCCAAGTTTTGACTTTGATGTTAAGGATCATGTTGATTTAGGCGCGATTAATCAAGGAATGGATTTTGAAGTCGCAGCTAAAATTACCAGTGCACGATTTGTCGCTCTCAAAGGCAGTATTGCACGATTACAGCGAGCGATCACTCAGTTTATGTTGGATATGCATACTGATGAGCATGGCTATTCTGAGACTTACGTACCTTATATCGTTAATGCGGATAGCTTGTATGGAACAGGGCAGTTACCCAAGTTTGCGGATGATTTATTTAAAGTCAGTGCTAATCCTGAGCTATATTTAATTCCCACGGGTGAAGTGCCCGTTACCAATATCGTACGTGATGAGATTGTAGATGCAGTAGATATGCCATTAAAAATGGTTGCGCATACACCGTGCTTTCGTAGTGAGGCGGGTGCTTATGGGCGTGATGTACGTGGTTTAATTCGTCAGCATCAGTTTGAGAAAGTTGAGCTAGTGCAGATTGTAAAAGCCAGTGAGTCTGAGCAAGCGCATGAAGTATTAACGCAACACGCTGAGAATATCTTACAAAAATTAAAACTGCCGTATCGTAAAGTTTTGCTGTGTGCAGGTGATACAGGCTTTTCATCAACTAAGACCTACGATTTAGAAGTATGGTTGCCTGGGCAAGAAACTTACCGAGAAATTTCATCGTGTAGTAATTTTAAAGATTTTCAAGCGCGTCGTTTGAAGGCTCGCTGGAGAAACCCTGAAACAGGAAAGCCGGAGTTAGTGCATACCCTAAATGGATCTGGATTAGCTGTTGGACGTACCCTAGTAGCTGTTTTAGAGAATTATCAAACAGAGAATGGCGACATTGTTGTGCCTGAGGTATTACGATCTTATATGGGGGGCTTAGAGTTAATTAGTGCTAAGTAATTTTTAGGTAGATGGCTTGTGCAAGGAAGCGTAAGTTTAAAGAAAGGCTTGAAACAAAAGGAAATCTGCCCCTTATTACTATAAGAGGCAGATTGAGAGCTTATTTATAAGATGCTTTAAACTCTACTCGACGATTAGTTTCGCGACCTAATGCAGTGTCATTAGTTGCAATTGGAGCGCTTTCACCAAAACCTTTTGCAGTTAAACGATCAGCTGAGATGCCGTTGCTAACTAAAAGATTCTTAACAGTTGTTGCTCTTTTCATGGAAAGGGCCTTGTTATAGCTTGCTGCGCCATTGCCGTCAGTGTGTCCTTGAATCTCAACGATAAGTGTTGGGTTCAATTTTAGTATTTTAATAGCGTTATCAAATAAAGACTCATATCCAGCTCTAATTGATGCTTTATTATTGTTAAACTTAAGATCACTAAATGCCCAGCAGCCTGCGCTGTTTACTTTTGCGCCTTTAGGAGTGGTAGGGCATTTATCTTGGCTGTTAGGTACGCCATCTTTGTCATTATCAAGAACGATAGCTTTAGTTGCTTTTGTTCTACTGTACAAAATTTCTTCAACAAAAGCAGCCGTTGCTGTATTTGAAGTAACTTCTTTTATATCAACGCTTCTACCACAACCAGCAATATTTGATAATTCTTGTAATAAGAATTTTCCTGCTTGCTCATGTTCATTACCTACCCAAACAGAGTAAATACATAAGCGATCACCATATTGTTTTTCTAATGCAGTCGCAGCAGTTAAAGTTTCTGTTGATAATCTATGGGCATCAGTAACGACTAATAATGCAATGTTGCCAGTTGCGTTATTTAGATCAGTTGCTGCCTCTTGAATAGCGCTTTCTAATGGAGAGCCACCGCTAGCGCAATTTGCTTTATCTAAATTAGATTGAAACGTGCTGCTTGAATGAGTGCTGACTTTTTGTAAAAGTTGTGTGCTTTGCCAGTCTAAGCAAGGCCCGTGACCAAAGCTACGTAGGCCTGAAGATAACGTTGCTTTAGTAGGGATGGTTTTATTGATGCGGTGTAGTAGGTGTTTTGCTACATCTAGCACAGGTGAATTAGATGAATCGCCATCATAAGTCACTGCTTTTGACGAAGATGCATCCAAAATAACCATTAAGTTATCAGTCGTTTGTGCAAAATTAGCGGTTGAGGTGTTTTGTGCGGTAGGTGCAGGTGAAAAACTTGGGTAAGTCGTTGCTTGATTGGTGGCGCAACCGGATAAAGCGAGCCCCGTTAATGAAATAGCAGAGATTAAACTTTTTTTAGACATAAAACTTCCTGAAATTAATGAACTGGTTCAAAAATTGTAACATTTAAGCTTTTTTTTTAAAAGGTAATATGATTAGCTTTAAGCACTAGGTTTAGTGTAGTAAATAATTAGCTATTAGTGGCAAAAATCTCAAGTAATAATGCGTATAATGGTGCTTTTTGATGGAACAAGTTTTCAATACAATTTAAATAATGTTGAGATAAAAAAGATATGAGTATAAAAACACGATTTGCACCGAGTCCCACTGGATATTTACATGTAGGTGGAGCGAGAACAGCATTATTTTCATGGTTGCATGCGAAAAAAAATCAGGGAAACTTCGTTTTACGTATAGAGGATACTGATTTAGAAAGATCTACTCAAGCATCGGTTGACGCTATCTTAGAAGGAATGGAGTGGTTGGGTTTAGATTATGATGAAGGGCCTTTTTATCAAACGCATAGATTTGATCGTTATAAGGAAATTATCCAGCAATTATTAGATCAAGGCGATGCATATCACTGCTATTGTTCAAAAGATGAGTTAGATGATCTGCGCGAACAGCAAATGGCTAATAAAGAAAAACCGCGTTATAACGGCAAATGTAGGCAGTCAGCAGAAGTGAAGGAGGGTGTTAATCCAGTTGTTCGCTTTCGTAATCCAGCAGAGGGTGTTGTCACTTGGGTTGATGCGGTTAAGGGAAATATTACTGTCGCTAATCAAGAATTAGATGATCTTATTATTGCGCGTTCAGACGGTACACCAACGTATAACTTAACCGTTGTCGTTGATGATATGGATATGGGGATTTCTGATGTTGTCCGTGGGGATGATCATGTTAATAATACACCTAGGCAAATTAATATATTAAAGGCATTAAAGGCTGAATTGCCTAATTATGCTCATTTGCCAATGATATTAGGTGATGATGGTGCAAGGTTGTCGAAAAGACATGGTGCTGTCAGTGTGATGCAGTATCGTGATGAAGGTTACTTACCAGAAGCCTTGCTTAACTATTTAGTCAGATTGGGTTGGTCACATGGAGACCAAGAGTTATTTACTCGTGAAGAGATGATTGAGCTATTTGATTTATCTAATGTCAATGTGGCGGCTTCAGCGTTTAATACTGAAAAATTAGTGTGGATTAATCACCAATATATAATGAACAGTGAGCCAGAGCTGGTAGCTAAGCATTTAAATTGGCATATGTTGCAACGTGGTATTGATGTGCAAGCACAAGGGCCAGATTTGCAAGATGTGGTAAAAGCACAGCGAGAGCGCAGTAAAACATTAGTTGAAATGGCTGATGCCAGTATTTATTTTTATAAAGATTTTGACGAATATGATGCGAAAGCTGCGAAGAAAAACTTTAAAGTGGGTACTGATGAAGTCTTAATAAAGTTATTAAGTGAGTTTTCTGCACTTGATACATGGAGTGGTACAGTCTTACATGGTATTGTTTTAGCTACGGCTGAGCAATTGGAGTTAAAACTAGGTAAGGTGGCACAGCCGTTACGTGTTGCTGTTTGTGGTGCGGGAATGTCGCCTTCTATTGATGTGACGCTTGAATTATTGGGGCGCGAAAAAACATTACAGCGCATGGAGCGAGCAATTAAATATATTAATTCAATAAAAGACTAGACAAAGGTTAATTTTACCGTATAATTTAAGAACTCAACTAAGAGGGGCTATAGCTCAATTGGGAGAGCGCAACACTGGCAGTGTTGAGGTCGGCGGTTCGATCCCGCCTAGCTCCACCAAGGTATGTGAATAGTTTTAGTCCCCATCGTCTAGAGGCCTAGGACACCGCCCTTTCACGGCGGTAACGGGGGTTCGAACCCCCCTGGGGACGCCAAACAAAAATGCATAGGATGTGTGTTTTTAGCTTGAAAAAGTTTTTTATGTAATTAAGGAGAGGTGATTTTTTAATCACACACAGTAAAGTCTTAGTCCCCATCGTCTAGAGGCCTAGGACACCGCCCTTTCACGGCGGTAACGGGGGTTCGAACCCCCCTGGGGACGCCATATTAGAAACCCATCAACTCTTGAGTTGATGGGTTTTTTTTTGCTTTCAGTTTATTAGCCGCATTGAAGTGATAGTTTGATATAATGCTCGGCTTATATAGATGAATTATTCTAAGCAACTTAAATGATATTTGAGTCCTTATATTTTATTGAGATAAATAGCTATGCAAGAACAATTACTTGAAATTAAAGAATTACTTCCGGTTTGGTACTTAATTGTATTGGAAAATAAAATTTTTATTGCAGCATTAGTTGTTGCTGTATGGATCTGTTTTTCATTACTTTACGGAATTAAAAGTTATTCTTTAAAGAAAAAAATAAAACTTGCTGAGTTGCAAAAAAGTGAACTACAAAAAAATCTAACGACTGCAGAGCAAAAAATTAAAGCAGTTGCAGTCAATTTATCCACTGCTGAAGAGCAAATGGAAGAAGAGCAGCAAGCTTCAGCTGAGTTTAAAACAAAAGTAGCAGAAAGGCATCAGCAAGTTGTTGAAAAAATAAGAGAAGTTGCACAAACCTTTGATTTAAGTGAGCAGTTGGTAGGTGCTAGCGAGAGTATATCGGATACTGTTATATGGCAACAACAAGATAATATGTTGGCGCAATTAACAGAGCGTTTAAGTGCAGAAAAAAATGCCACCTCAAGGTTGGAAGAAACACATAAGGAAGAAATAGCTAAATTAGTTGCTGAAAGTAGCTCTGCAGGCCTTGTTAAAGAAGGAATGGATGAATTGAGTGAGAAATTATCTCAGTTGACATTAGCTGGAGAAGAGCAAAAAACACGCCAAGAAAATGAAAAAAATGAACTACAGCAACAACTGTTGAGTACATTAGAAAAGAATCAAGCTGAAATAATTGCATTAATGGGTACAGTTAGCCAAACACCTATAATAAATGAGAGTAATGAAGAGTCGGTTACAGTTGAACCTATAAAAACAGCCGAAATAGTTGAGGAAATAATAGAAGAAGTGCTTGAGGAAGAAATTATTGAGCCTCCGGTAACAGTAGAAGACGCTGTTGCCCCAATTACTGCTCCTGTTGAAATAGAGACAGAAACAGAAAAAGTAGAACCTGTAGCTATGGCAGCACCACCCGCTCCAGAATCTGCATTTATAGCAACGCCATTTTCAGAAACACTTGAAAGTAACATTGCCGCGCCAAAACTGGATATACCAACGCCTCAGGAATCTATATCAATTCCTGAGCCTGCTATGACAGCACCAGCAGCAAGGATTATTTCTGACGAAGCTTTAACGGCGCCCGCAGTAGATCAGCCAAAAGTTGATCCGGTAAAAAAATCAGCTAATGCAAAGAAAGGTAAAAAATTATTTGGGCTAGGCAAGTCTTTATTTTCTGGAAAAGGCAAAAAAAGTACTAAAAATACACCGCCGGCCACTACTAAGGTTGCGAGCAATACAGCAAAACCAGAGCTCGCTAATGCCGAGCCTACGGTGGCAGCTAAAGAGGAAGAACCGTATAAATTAAAAAAATCGGATTATGGGGAATCTATTGATTTTAAAAGCGCATTTAAAGGTTTATTAGGTAAGGCTAAGAAGAAAAAATAGCACTCCGCTTAAATGAATGGTTTATTGATTGCTTTATTTAAAGGCTTTCGTTATTTGATAATAGCGTCAATAAATCATCTTCATTTAAAATTTCTAGATTTAAATCCTGAGCTTTCTTTAGCTTAGAACCGGCTGACTCACCAGCAACTACATAATCAGTTTTCTTAGATACACTGCCTGAGACTTTTGCCCCTAGGCTTTCTAAGGCTTGTTTAGCCTCTGCTCTGCCCATTTTTACTAAACTACCGGTTAATACAAAAATTTTGTCCTTTAAGGGAGATTCAGTTTGCGATTTTCGTTGTAATTCAGGCCATGAAATTCCTGCATCTAATAGTTTTTGAATTACTTCTTGGTTGTGAGCTTGCTTAAAAAAGCGGCGAATATGCTGAGCAACAATCTCACCGATATCATCTACTTTTAATAAAGTTTCCGTGCTCGCTTCTTGAATTGCAGGCAGTGTTAAAAAATAATTAGCTAAGTTTTTAGCTGTTGCTTCACCAACTTCTCTAATGCCCAATGCGAGTATAAATTTAGCAAGCTGTGTTTGCTTGCTTTGTTCTATTGCAGAAATTAAATTTTCCGCTTTTTTAGCGCCCATTCTCTCTAAAGGGATGAGTTGTTCAGCGTTTAACTTAAATAAATCCGCCGGGGTATTAATAAGTTCTGCATCAACTAATTGTTCAGCGACTTTCTCACCTAAGCCATCGATATTCATTGCTTTACGTGATGAGAAGTATTTTATCGCTTCTTTACGTTGTGCTGCGCAATATAGGCCTCCGGTACAGCGTGCAATCGCTTCATCTTCTATGCGTTCAATGTCAGACTGGCAAACAGGACATAAGCTAGGAAAAATAATCGCTTTGCTGACTGCATTATTGCTGGCTTGAACTTTTACAATTTGCGGAATGACATCCGCAGCGCGGCGAATAATAACGGTATCACCAATCTTAATATTTAAACGTTGGATTTCATCTGCGTTATGCAAGCTCGCGCGGCTGACAGTAACGCCGCCCACAAAAACAGGTTTTAAAATAGCGACCGGAGTAATAGCACCGGTTCTACCTACTTGAAACTCGACATCCAGTAAGTCAGTTTGCTCTTCTTGAGCAGGAAATTTATGAGCGGTTGCCCAGCGTGGCGCACGAGCAACAAAACCTAATTCCTCTTGTAGGGCAATATCGTCTATTTTATAAACGATGCCATCAATTTCATAATCAAGCGTATTACGCTTTTCTAATAAGTACTGGTAATACTCAAAACAACCTTCCGCACCTTCCTTTAGTTGCACTTCTTCACTTAAAGGTAATCCCCAGCTTTTTAACTGTTGCAAGCGTTGATAGTGACTATTGGCCAATTCACCTTGCTCAATAATACCGATACCATAGCTATAAAAAGCGAGAGGCCGTGTTGCAGTAATACTTGAGTCTAATTGGCGTAAACTGCCTGCCGCTGCATTGCGAGGGTTAACAAAGGCTTTTGTATCATTAGCCAAGGCATTTTGATTATATTGCTGAAAATCAGCAATAGGCATTACCACTTCGCCGCGGACTTCTAATCGAAGGGGAATATTTTGTCCGGTTAGTTGATGCGGTATATTTTTAATGGTTTTAACATTTAAAGTCACATCTTCACCCACGGCCCCATCGCCGCGAGTGGCTGCGCGAACTAAATGGCCCTTTTCATAGAGTAAGCTGATTGCTAAGCCATCTAATTTAGGTTCCACGCAAAAAGACAGTGCTAAGTTGCGTTTTAGACGATTATTAATACGTTCAATAAAATCTAAAATATCATCTGCGGAGAAGACGTTATCCAGAGATAACATGGGAACTTCATGATTAATCTTATTAAAAGAAGATAGCACGTGTGAACCCACCGTTTGTGTTGGGGAATTCGCTAGTGCAAGTTGAGGATTTTCTTCTTCTAATGCGCGCAGTTGTCTTAATTTTCTATCGTATTCGGCATCAGTCACACTAGGCGCATCTAATTGATAATACTGCTGATTATATTTTTCAATTTCGTGACGAAGGCGGGTAATTTGTTGGGCGATCAATTTAGACATGAATAAGCTTACGTTTGTAACAAAAAACTGCTAATCTTAGCAAATGCTGATGTAGCCGTTAATAAATGAATAGGACAATTATATGCTAACTGGGAGTAAAAGATGATAGGTCAGATGGTTAAGCATCATAATATTTTATCTATTATAGGAAATATCATAACCATACAAGTACCTGAGTCAGAGGAGGGAACGGATGCGGTGACTCGATTTGATGATTTAGCTATCGTTGAAGATAACGACAATTCTTCCTTAGCTCAAGTGATAAAAATTGAAAGTGACCAAATTGCGTTGCAGGTATTTTCTGGTACACAAGGCATATCTAATGCCGCTTCAGTGCGCTTTTTAGGCTCAGCAATGAAAGTGACTTACTCACCTAATATCTTAGGGCGAGTATTTAATAGTTTAGGGGAGCCTATGGATGGCGGCTCGCAATTAGAGCATGACCCGAAGTCTGAAATTGATGGTCCTTCGGTAAATCCTGTTAAGCGTATGTTGGCCTCTAAGATGATTCGCACGAATGTGCCGATGATTGATGTGTTTAATTGCTTGGTGGAAAGCCAAAAAATACCTATTTTTTCTGTTTCTGGTGAACCATACAATGCCTTTTTAGCGCGTATAGGCATACAAGCCGATGCAGAGATTGTTATTTTTGCGGGGTTAGGGCTTATTTTTGACGATTTTCATTACTTCAAAACGCAATTTGAAGAAGCGGGTGTCTTTGCTAGAACGGTTATGTTTTGCAATTTAGCCTCTGATCCTATTGTCGAACGTTTATTGGTGTTAGATATGGCTTTAGCCGTGGCTGAACGTTTTGCTGTGGAAGAAGGGAAGCGCGTTTTAGTGTTAGCAACGGATATGACGGCTTATGCGGATGCGATGAAAGAAGTCGGTATTTCTATGGAGCGTGTTCCTGCAAACCGTGGCTATATGGGCGATTTATATACGCAACTCGCTCGCCGCTATGAAAAAGCCTGTGATTATAAAGGGGCGGGGTCGGTGACTATTTTATCGGTTACCACTATGCCTGGCGGTGATGTAACGCATCCAGTCCCTGATAATACGGGATATATTACGGAAGGACAGTTTTACTTGCATGATGGAATTTTGGATCCTTTTGGTTCTCTATCTCGATTAAAACAGCATGTGATTGGTTCGCAAACACGGGAAGATCATTCACAAATTATGAATACCATGATCCGTTTTTATGCGGGTTCAACAGAAGCAGAACAAAAACAAGCGATGGCTTTTGATTTATCCGTATTTGATGAAAAATTATTAAAATTCGGTGATTTATTTAAGAACCGCTTCATGCGTTTGGATGTGTCTATCCCATTAGAAGAAGCCTTAGATTTATGCTGGCAAACCTTAGCAGAATGTTTTGATGAAAGTGAATTATTAATGAAGCAAAATTTGATTGATAAATACTTTCCTAAAGCGAGCCAAAACAATGGCTAGGCTTGCTTATAGTAAATCGTCCTTAAGTAAGGAAACGGTAAAGCTAAAACGCTACAAGCAGTATTTACCTTCCTTAGATTTAAAGCGTCAGCAGCTTGCTTTAGAACGTAAAAAAGCACAAGTGGTTGTTGAGCAAGCTAAACAAGAAATTATTGACTGTTACCAGCAGACAGCGGCGATGTTGCCGATGCTTGCTGATACTACGATTGATGTAACAGGATTGGTTAAATTACACACCATTGAAATGGCAGAAGAAAATGTAGTGGGTGTGCATCTACCTGTTATTAAACAGTTAGATATTAGTGTCAAACCGTATTCATTATTTGCAGAACCGCACTGGGTAGATCAATTGGTTATACAGCTAAAAAAAATGATAGCACTCAAAGCGGAGCAAAAAGTAAAAGAGCAGCGCGTGGAAATATTACATTTTGCATTACGTAAAATTACTCAGCGCGTTAATTTGTTTGATAAAGTTTTAATCCCTAAGGCACAGCAAGACATACGCAAAATTCGTATTTATCTTTCGGATATGGAAACGGCGGCAGTGGTACGCGCAAAGAGTACTAAACAAAAACGAATGAAACTTAATAGGGGCAACTAATGAGTATTGTTGCACTAAAAAAGCTAACACTTTGTGGCATTATTACTGATAAGTCACGTATTTTAAAAGAATTACAAAACTTAGGTGTGGCGCACCTTATTCCTTTAGATACAGATAAAAAAACACTCGAGCATACTGAAATACAAGGAATTGATAAAGCCTTAGTCGCTTTAAAATATCTACAAAGCGCCGAGAAAAAACGTCATCAAGTACAACAAGAGGCGGGGTTTGATTTTCACCAAACCATCGCTGATATTTTAGAGCTTAAAGAGACGCTTATTCAGCTATCTGAGCAGCGTGATTTTTTAGAAGAACGGATTAATGATGTTGCCTTATGGGGGGATTTTACCCTAGCTAAAAATGGGGTTTTACAAGGTTATAAACTTTGGTTTTATAGAGTTCCTAAGCGATTAATGCGTCAGGTAGAGCAAAGCCAACTTATTTGGCAACAGGTGAATCAGAGTAATACGCTATCTTATGTGGTGGTAGTTTCTAAGGATGAACCTGAAGCGAAACAGATGCCGGTTCCTAGGACGCATGTTGGAGAGGTCTCTTTATCCATATTGCAAAACCAATTAGAAAAAGCGAATTTAGATATTGAAGATGCGTATGCTAAACGGGATTATTTAACACGCTGGATCACGCTTATTTTATTGAATTTAGCAAAGTTTAAAACTGAAGCTGAATTAGAAGTCGCGCACTTAGTGACTCATGATGAAACGGATTTATTTATTATCCAAGCTTGGGTCGCTAATGATTTAATTACACGGGTTAAGCAATTTGCAAGCTCACATCAATTGGCATGTTTGGTCGAGTCACCGGATAGCAAAGAACTGCCTCCCACTTTATTAAAAAATACCAATACCTTTGCAGGTGGCGAAGAAATCGTTAAGTTTTATCAGATGCCGAATTATTATGGATGGGACCCTTCCATTGTAGTTTTCTTTTCGTTTGCTTTATTTTTTGCCATGATTCTCTCTGATGCAGGTTATGCCGCTGTTTTTTTAAGTATTTTAGCTATTAAGTGGCAGAATATGGGAAAAACAACGAAAGGCTTACGTTTCCGCATGCTAATGTTAGTCACGCTAAGTAGTTCTTTACTCTGGGGTATTTTAGCGGGTAGCTATTTTGGTTTTTCACCCAATGAAATGAGCTTAATAGGGCGCATCAAAATTTTTGATATGAATGATTTTGATACCATGATGAAGATTTCTATTTCTGTGGGTGTCGCCCATATTGCCTTCGCTAATCTAGTACAAGCTTATCAATTCAAAGCCAATACACAACGCTATGCTTCTCTAGGGTGGGCATTATTAGTTATCGGTGGCTTTGTTTTGTGGTTGTCTATGGACCAGGAGGATAAAATTGTCGAGCAGCTTGCTTATGCGCTTTTAACTCTAGCGGCATTGGCCTTGTTACTGTTTAGTAGTGATAGAGCAATTAAACGCCCTCTAGATTTTTTATTTCGGTTATTCGATGGCATTAAAAGTTTAACAGGTATTACCAAAATATTTGGTGATGTACTGAGTTATATGCGCCTATTTGCACTGGGTCTAGCGAGCGCATCTTTAGCTATCACCTTTAATCAATTGGCTATACAAGTGTATGAATCTACACCAGGCTTAGGGGTATTATTTAGCATATTAATTTTATTAATCGGACATAGCTTAAATATACTGTTAGGCATTATGAGTGGTGTGGTACATGGCTTGCGGCTTAACTTTATTGAGTTTTATAACTGGAGTGTCTCAGATGAAGGCTATCCTTTTAACGTATTTTCTAAAAAAGAGGACTATCAATGAATGAATTTTTGCTCGTATTAGGCTGGGTAGGCTTATATGCCCCGATGGCATTAGGTGCCGTAGGTAGTATTATGGGCTGTGCTGTTGCAGGACAAGCGGCGATTGGTGCTATGTTAGATACCGATAGTGGCTATGGGCGTTATGTAGGGGTTTCAGCGATGCCTTCATCACAAGTTATTTATGGCATCGTGGTGATGTTTACTTTAAATAGGCCGGTGACTGCCGAGGTTGCACCGGGGCTATTTGCAATAGGTGTTTTAGCGGGATTAGCGCTAATGTTCAGTGCGATTTATCAAGGTCAATGTTGTGCTTCAGCAATCCAAGCCTCTAAAGCAAAACCGGAAATATTTGGCTTATCCGTTGCGCCTGCTGCGATTGTTGAAGGCTTTGCTGTGTTTGCCTTTATTTTTGCATTAGTGATTAGTAGTAATATTCCACAAGGTTGAACTTATGAAGAATGATGCAATGACCTCATCGGGGGTAGAAAATTTAATTCAACGCCTGCGAGCACAAGGTGTGGAAGCAGGGCAAGAAAGCGCTGAAAAAATTGTTTTAGATGCACAAAAGCGCGCGGCATGGATTGTCGAAGAAGCTGAACTTGAAGCGGCACAATTAATGACAAACGCAAAAACAAACGCGGATGCATTAAAAAAATCAGGTGAAGATGCTTTAAAACTAGCGATGCGCGATGTTTTATTAAAATTACGCGATACGCTGTTGGAATCATTTAGTAATGATGTGCAGCGTGTTGTGGGACAAAAAATGCAGCAAGACGTGTTTTTAGAGCGGCTTATTTTACAATTAGCAGGAAAAGTTCGCGAGCAATTAGATTTAGAGGACCAGCATGAAGTGAATTTGTTTTTACCTCACAGTCCTGTTGGTGTGGACGAGTTAAAAAATAATCCTGAAGAACTAAAGCAAGGGAGTTTAACGCATTTTTCCGCAGCGATAGCGGCAGATATGCTACGTGAAGGGGTGAGTATTTTTGCGGATAATAATGTTAATTCAGGGATATCAATTCGTTTAAAAGAGGAAGGGCTAACCGTTGAATTTACAGACGAAACTATTTCAGCCTTATTACTAGAGCACTTACAGCCACGCTTTAGAGCTCTATTTCAGGGGATTGTGAAATGATCACAGCCCAAACAGATTACGCAATGTTAATGGCAAGTTTACCACCACATGCGTTATCGTTATGGGATATTAAAAATAAAAGGCTATCCTCTGTACAGCTAGAAAGGCATTTAAGCGTTTTAAATGTAAAAGATAGGCGCATATTAAGAGAAATAGAAATCGTATTGCATTGGGCAAAGATGCCTACGATAGAAGAAGAGCAGCAGTTAATTAAAAATACAGATCAACTCTTAATGGAGCTGAAAAATTCATTTTTACATGAAGTGATCGTTTGGCGTTTAAATATACGTACCATTATGGCAAGCATACGCCGCCGCAAACTAAACCGTCCAATAGTCGATTATCAAGACTATTTAGGTCATGGCGAAATAGCGGCAGTAATCAAAAAAAACTGGCAAGTCGATGATTTTTCTTTAGCCTTCCGTTTTCCCTGGATTAAAGAAGCGAATCAATTATTTAATAATAACGAAACGCTCGCTTTAGAAAAATTATTGCTTCATTTAAGTTGGCAGCATTATGAGCGACTAGGGCAAGGGCATTATTTTGATTTTGAAGCCGTTGTTATTTATGTTTTACGTTGGGATATTATTAATCGCTGGGCACAGAATGATGAGCAAAAGGCTATGCAGCAGTTTGAATTATTAGTAGAGCAAGCTCTAATCATTTAATCCGGTAATATTTCTATAGAATTTGCTGTTTTTGTTGTAAATACGGTTTCTATCGCTGATAACCAGAGAAATTAAACTTGCGAGGTGAGGGTTTTTAGTCCGAAGCAATCGGGTAGGCGCCTTGGTGATTTCTAAGCTGAGATAGCGAGCCTACCTCTGTTCAAAGTAACGGTATTAGATTTCTTTAATGTTACGGGAAAGGAGTCTAATGTATAATTACACTTAAAAAGTGTGCGGTTGGTGTTTTTCACTGCTTACCACATTAAATACTCTATTATCCAAGTTTTTAGGAGGCTCTCAATGGCGATAATGCTAAGTAACGGAAAAACAGCAAAAACTCTCACTATTGGACAAGTCAATAAAATCAGTGCCAAATCTGGTGATCACTACCGAGTCCTCCTAAAAACAGCAGACAAAGAACAATTGCTCGATGACGTACTCGCCAAGAAAGAAGGTCAGGACCTGCATCTAGTCTATGCCGGCGGCACGGAGGTGGTATTAGAAAACTATTACGAAGTATGTGCAGATGGCGCTTGTGAAGCTACCTTGCCAAGCGAAACAGCCAGCGGCTATCAAGTCAGTACCAGCGCAGCCGTAGGAGTTAATGCGGGTGACGATGCTAACCTAGTTTATGCACACGGAAATCGCGATACCCTCCTCAGCATGACGCAAGGTAATGAAAGAATGCAGTTCGCGATAAGCGAACTGAATGGCACGCAAATTACCTACCAACCGGCAGACGCAAATGATAATTCCGAGCTGTATGCCTTAGGTGCATTAGGTTTAGCGGGTTTAGGTTTAATTGGTGTAGGTATAGGGCTCAGTTCAGATAGCAATGATGCGACAGTCAATAATACTGTAACAGGTACCATTGTAGGTGGCCCCGTACTAGAAGATAACGACTTAAAAGTAATTGCTTATCAAGCCGATGGCGTAACTGTGCTGGGCGAAGGTACCGTGGATGGCACAGGAAAGTTTACCATTGATGTAGGTAGTTACACTGGCGTTGTTATCGCCAAAGTAATCAACCAAGGCACTAGTGTTGACTACTTAGATGAAGCGACCGGGGTAGGCAAAGACCTTAATGCAGAAATATTCAGTACCGGTGTTGTTACCTCAGCGAATAGCACGTTAACGCTTAATCTTAATGCGTTAACGACTGTTGCTTACCATAAAGCTTTGGAAAGTACAGCTGGCGGCCCCTTGGATGAAGCGACGGTTAACAATACAAATACAGCCATTGCTCAAGTCTTTGGCTTAAGTGATTTAAACACAACGGTCATTGTTACCACCAATGGCGCAACTACTAGTTTTGATCGCAGCGATGGCTTAAATGCAGGCGAAACGTATGGAATTATCCTTGCTGCGCTTTCAGGCGCTGACCACAACAATGCAGGAGATAGTCAAGTGACTATCGATAACCTTGTTGCAGGGATCACCATATCAGGTGAAACCGCAACCTTAAGTGCGGCTGTACAAGACGAAATCATTCAAGGCGCGGAAATAGCGGGTGCAAATGACGATGACGAGATCTCTGTTATTGTTGATATCATTGCACCCGCTATTACCTCAACAGTAACCGCCACAGCGATAGATGAAAACTCCGGTGCTGGTCAAGTCATTTACACGGTTACTGCAACAGATAGCAGTGATATTACCTACAATCTAAAAACAGGCAGTGATGCAGGCTTAACCATCAATAGCACCACGGGCGACGTCACCTTAGCCGCTGCCCCTGACTTTGAAACCAAGCCAAGCTACAGCTTTACCGTGGTTGCCACCGATGCCGCGAGCAATGTCAGTGAACAAGCGGTTACTTTAGCGATTAATAATTTAGATGAAGTAGCGCCGACTATCACCTCGGAAGCGACAGCTACCGCCATTGATGAAAACGTTGGCACAAGCCAAGTGGTTTACACCGCCACTTCGACAGATGTTGCAGACACCGCAACGGGCTCTACGGTTTATAGCCTCAAAGCTGCCACGGGGGATGTTGCCGATTTCAGTATCAACAGCAGTACGGGTGCAGTGACACTCACCGGCGATCCCGACTTTGAAACCAAGCCGAGCTATAGCTTTACCGTCGTTGCCACCGATGCCGAGAATAATAGCAATGAACAAGTGGTTAGCTTAGCGATTAATAACCTGGATGAAGTCGCCCCAATATTTGATACCACACCGCCAGTCATAACAGCCGTTTCTATCCCCAATATCGCGATGAATGTTGGCGATACTGTGACCGTGACCTTAACTGTTGACGACGATGCAGGCGATACCTATACCAACTTATCAGGCACAGTCGGCGGCTTTAGTCTAAGCAGCTTAGCACGGACAAACAGCACCACCTATACTGCGCAATTTACAGTGGCAGAAGGTGGAACTGATGTCGCAGCAGGCAGCACTATCCCTGTCTCATTAACTTTAGATGACAGCGTTGGAAACACCAGTCTTAGCTATACGACCGCGATTACACAAACCACCGATGCCATTGATGCCAACAGCCCAAGTGCGCCTGTTATCGACACAGTTGCAACGAATGATGTGGTCAATAACTCAGAAGCCAGTGCTGGATTTAATATCACCGGCACAGGTGAAGTCGGTGCTACGATCACCTTAAGCTTTGATGGAAATCCGGCGTTAGCGTCAGGTAATACTGCTACGGTGGATGGTAGTGGTAACTGGAGTGTTGCAGTTGTTGATGCCGATGTCACTGCTTTTCATGACGGCTTTGAAACCATAAGGGCCATACAAACAGATAGCACTGGGAATGATAGTGCCAGTGACGCAAAAACCATTACGGTTGATACCACCGTACCGACTACTACCATCTCAGCGATTGATATCTCCGCCGATACAGGTACCAGTGCCACCGACTTTCTGACTAAAACAGCCGCGCAGACGATTACCGGTACGTTGTCAGCGACACTGGCGAGCGGTGATATTCTTTACGGCTCCGTGGATAACGGCAGCAACTGGACAGACATCACCAGTAAAGTCAGCAGCACAGCGATCAGCTGGGATGGTGCGACCTTAAGTGGCAGCAGTAGTATTCTATTTAAAATCACCGATGCAGCCGGTAATGACAGTGCCACAACGGGCAGTACCGCTTATGAACTGGATACGACGATACCGACGCAGACCGTCAGCGGTGTCGATATCAGTGCAGATACCGGTACCAGTGCCACCGACTTTTTAACTAAAACGGCAGCGCAGACGATTACCGGCACGTTGTCAGCGACACTGGCGAGCGGTGATATTCTTTACGGCTCCGTGGATAACGGGGCAAGCTGGACAGACATCACCAGTAAAGTCAGCAGCACAGATATCACTTGGAATACGGCAACCTTAAGTGGCAGCAGTAGTATTCTATTTAAAATCACCGATGCGGCCGGTAATGACAGCGCCACAACGGGCAGTACCGCTTATGAACTGGATACGACGATACCGACCTTAACCGTCAGTAGTGTGGACATCAGTGCAGATACCGGTACCAGTGCCACCGACTTTTTAACTAAAACAGCCGCGCAGACGATTACCGGTACGTTGTCAGCGACACTGGCGAGCGGTGATATTCTTTACGGCTCCGTGGATAACGGGGCAAGCTGGACAGATATCACTAGTAAAGTCAGCAGCACAGCGATCAGCTGGGATGGTGCGACCTTGTCGGGCAGCAATAATGTGCTATTTAAAATCACCGATGCAGCCGGTAATGACAGTGCTACAACGGGCAGTACCGCTTATGAACTGGATACGACGATACCGACCTTAACCGTCAGTAGTGTGGACATCAGTGCAGATACCGGTACCAGTGCCACCGACTTTCTGACTAAAACAGCCGCGCAGACGATTACCGGTACGCTGTCAGCGACACTGGCGAGCGGTGACATTCTTTACGGCTCCGTGGATAACGGGGCAAGCTGGACAGACATCACCAGTAAAGTCAGCAGCACAGATATCACTTGGAATACGGCAACCTTAAGTGGCAGCAATAATGTGCTATTTAAAATCACCGATGCAGCGGGTAATGACAGTGCCACAACGGGCAGTACCGCTTATGAACTGGATACGACGATACCGACGCAGACCGTCAGTAGTGTGGACATCAGTGCAGATACCGGTACCAGTGCCACCGACTTTCTGACTAAAACAGCCGCGCAGACGATTACCGGTACGCTGTCAGGTGTCTTAGCAACCGGTGATATTCTTTACGGCTCCGTGGATAACGGCAGCAACTGGACAGACATCACCAGTAAAGTCAGCAGCACAGCGATCACTTGGGATACGGCAACCTTAAGTGGCAGCAATAATGTGCTATTTAAAATCACCGATGCAGCGGGTAATGACAGTGCCACAACGGGCAGTACCGCTTATGAACTGGATACGACGATACCGACCTTAACCGTCAGTAGTGTGGACATCAGTGCAGATACCGGTACCAGTGCCACCGACTTTTTAACTAAAACAGCCGCGCAGACGATTACCGGTACGCTGTCAGGTGTCTTAGCAACCGGTGATATTCTTTACGGCTCCGTGGATAACGGCAGCAACTGGACAGATATCACTAGTAAAGTCAGCAGCACAGCGATCAGCTGGGATGGTGCGACCTTGTCGGGCAGCAATAATGTGCTATTTAAAATCACCGATGCAGCGGGTAATGACAGTGCTACAACGGGCAGTACCGCTTATGAACTGGATACGACGATACCGACGCAGACCGTCAGTAGTGTGGACATCAGTGCAGATACCGGTACCAGTGCCACCGACTTTTTAACTAAAACAGCCGCGCAGACGATTACCGGTACGCTGTCAGCGACACTGGCGAGCGGTGACATTCTTTACGGCTCCGTGGATAACGGGGCAAGCTGGACAGACATCACCAGTAAAGTCAGCAGCACAGATATCACTTGGAATACGGCAACCTTAAGTGGCAGCAATAATGTGCTATTTAAAATCACCGATGCAGCGGGTAATGACAGTGCCACAACGGGCAGTACCGCTTATGAACTGGATACGACGATACCGACGCAGACCGTCAGTAGTGTGGACATCAGTGCAGATACCGGTACCAGTGCCACCGACTTTCTGACTAAAACAGCCGCGCAGACGATTACCGGTACATTGTCAGCGACACTGGCGAGCGGTGATATTCTTTACGGCTCCGTGGATAACGGGGCAAGCTGGACAGATATCACTAGTAAAGTCAGCAGCACAGCGATCAGCTGGGATGGTGCGACCTTGTCGGGCAGCAATAATGTGCTATTTAAAATCACCGATGCGGCCGGTAATGACAGTGCCACAACGGGCAGTACCGCTTATGAACTGGATACTGTTGCTCCGACCATTGCGATTACCGATGATACCGCTAGTACGGCTAGCGCTGATATTACCTACACCTTCACGTTAAGCGAAGCAAGTACGGATTTTACCGTAGGGGATATTGAGGTGGTAGGTGGAACTAAGGCTGGTGCCTTTGCTTCAGGGGTTTCAGGAGATGCAGTGTACACTTTAGTGGTCACACCAGCGGCCAACTCAACCACTGATATCACTGTAGATGTGGCGGGCAGTACCTTTACCGACGCGGCTGGTAATAATAATACGGCCGCGACTCAAAATGTGCAGGCCGTGGATACCAGTACGCCTTCTACAACGACGGTTGTATTCGACTTTACCGACAATGCGCTAGCAAACTTAACAGGTACCTTCGGTGCTGGTGATTATGATATTTACATTAAAATCCCAGGGGACGATGGAAGTTGGCAAACTAAGGATTATAATTGGTCGGGTGGTAGTACGCTTGGAACTGGCGACAAAATTACGTTGGTTGCACCCAATGAGGGGGAGTATGCTTTTAGGTTTAGTATCACTAAGGTAACGAATAGTGGATTCAATACTGGTGGAAATCTCCATTTTTGGTCAGGTAGCAGTAGCCCCTTTATCGTTTTAACTCAGGGTGGATCGTTTACTATGACTTATGACGCTAATACTAGGGGCGATACTGGTTCTGGCTCTAATTCTTATTCTGGTTTGTGGACAGGTAATGCAGCGCTAGCCCAAATATCATTCGCCCATGTGCTGACCTACTGATTTTTCTCGGTGAACATGAGTAGCATCAAAAATTGGACGAAATGCAAGCTGAAAAGATACGCCTTTTGATAAGCTGTCGAATATGCTTTTTTGTATCACGTTACAATTCAGGTTTACTCGGTTGGTAGAGGCTTGCTGCATTATTAGCTAACATCATATTGGCGCTTAGAAAGTGCAGCTAGCGAATGTAAATTAAATTTTTCGAGAGAGTTTTGATTTGTCCTATGTAAAAATTCTCCGTCAATTGGCGGATCAGCAACAATATGGGCTTTTACGTGATAATGCACGGAGTTATTTGATAGAGTCGTGCAATGTTCAAGCGCTCCTGCTACTGGCACTCGCCCATGTGCATTTAGGTGAACGGGCTGAAGCGATTGCGGTAAGCCAGCAAGTAGAAGCTCAGCTTGATGTGCTTGACCTTGATGCCCGTGTCGATTTAGCCGCTGTATATTGTTTAATGCAACGGTTAGACGATGCGATTATTTTACTTGAAGCGGCGTTAATGGTTGAGCCTGAACATCCTTTGGCTTTAGCACGCCTTGCTTGGTGTCGCATGACAGAAGGCAAACTGCTTGAGGCTCGCGGCCTTTATGAACAAGCTGCCGAATTAGTGCCTGAACGTTTGTCTGTTTGGAGCGCTTTAACCCGACTCTATTTAGAAGAGGGCGATCATGTTGCCGCCCAACAAGCTTTAGAGTCGGCCATTTTCCAATTAGGTGAGCTGCATACCGAACTACCCGAATTAGCAGTAGAGCAATTTACCGCTCAATTTCGCGGGTTGCAATTAGAGCTTTGGATAGCCAGTGATAAGCTGGCACAAGCCGAGCAATGGCTAACTGAACGTCGTGAAACATTGAGCGAAGCGGATTGGGTTGGGTTAATCACCGGTTATGCGAATTTATTAGCAGGGCAGGATAATCATGCGGCGGCGGATGAAGCGTTACGTGATGCCTTAAAGCATTATTCAAGCAATCTAGCGTTAATCTCACAACTAGCCGAACTGGCACAAATGCAAGGCCGCACTCAGCAAGTGATTCATTTACTGCGTCGTGCTATTGCATTATCTAAAGAACAAGAAAAACCGGAAGTCGGCTTGTGGGTGCGTTTATCAAGCGCTTGTTTGCATAATAGGGAAGAACAAGCGCGTACCGCCGCAGAGAAAGCTGTGGAATTAGCGGACGGGCTGGAAATTAGCGACGACGTGCCAGAACTAATGATTCGCCAATACCGCCTACAAGCTAAAAATGCACTGGCACAGGTGGAAAGCCAAGAACAACACTTTGATATCGCCGAAACCTTATTTAATGAAGTGCTAGCAGACAACCCTTATTTTTTACCAGCCTTGCAAGGTTTAGGCCAGCAACAGATGCAATGCGGCAAGATTGATGAGGCGATTGCCTTGTTTGAGCGCATTAAAGAAATTGATCCTGCTAAAGGTTATTCCTCATTAATTAACGCACGGCAATTTCCTGAGGATGAGCTTACGCTTATTCGTATGGAAAAAGCCGCTAGACAACCGAGTATGGAAGGTCGTGTACGGGCGGGTTTGTTATTGCAACTGGCGAGTACTTGGGAAAAGCGCAAAGACTACGATAAAGCCTTTGCGCTGGCGGTTGAAGCGAATGACTCTAGTAAACAACACTTGCATTATGATGCCAAGGAACACCGCAATAGCTGTGCGCGTATTCGCCATGCGTTTAGCAAACCGCTGTATGAGCATCGCAAAGACTGTGGTTATCATGGCGAAGATGAGTCCCTGCCTGTTTATGTACTCGGCATGCCACGTTCAGGCACCACTTTAGTCGAACAAATCCTTGCTGGGCATAGCCAGATTTATGGAGCGGGTGAATTAGGTGTGATACCACAGCGTATTCAAGGCTTAAACCGCTGGGAACGTCATACGGGTTCAGGGCGTACTTATCCCGATTGTATTGATGATTTAGGGCCGTATGTGACCGAAGGGATTGCCAACGGTATTTTGGATGAACTGCGTGAATTAGCGGCTGAAGATAAACCAGGGGCATATTTTGTGGTGGATAAGCTCCCGCATAACTTTGAGAATATCGGTTTTATTAAGTTTTTATTCCCGAATGCTAAAATCATTTCGGTGCGCCGAGACCCACGTGATATTGCCTTGTCCAATTATTTTACTGATTATCAAGCCAAGCATGGTGGGATGGGCTTTGCTTATGATTTAACGTATATTGGTGAACAATTAGCCGACCATAACCAGCTGTTGCACCATTGGAATCAAGTATTTCCTGGTGAGATATTGGAAATAAATTATGAGGCGATTGTAGAGGATTTAGAAGGTTCAGCACGTAAGATGTTGGATTATATCGGTGTGGACTGGGAACCACAGGTGCTAGCATTTAACGAATTAGAGCGCCCCGTTAAAACCGCCAGTGTCTGGCAAGTACGTCAGCCGATTTACAAAACCTCCACCGCCAAATGGATGCGATACCAAAATCATCTTGCGCCCTTGGTCCAAGGCACGAATAAAAAATTGGAATGGGATGCAATTGAGATGATTACGCTACCTGAACCGGATTGGCTGAATGAAGGTGTGGCTTTATACAAAGAAGATAAGCTCGATGAAGCCGAAGTTTGTTTTAAGAAACTACTGCATCACCTTCCCGAGCATGCGGCCGCCAATTTTATGCTGGGCATTATCTACGCACGTAAAAACCATCTGCCAGAAGCCATTGAACTCATGGAAAAAGCGCATAAAAAATGCCCTTGGAATCCCGAATGGCGTAAAGATTTGATTCAGGCGTATGAAATGGTCGGTGATACCGAAAAAGCAGAGGCGCTAAAACAGAAGGCTCGCAGGAATCCAGATGAAGAGTTAAGTGAAGAGGCTTTAATGACACATGAGCAGGATTTTGTGACGAATTGAATGGTGGCTGCGTTAAGAATAATCACCTTCTCCAGCGAGAGAAGGCTGGGATGAGGGGGGTATAAATGCATAATTTTATTCTCCTCACCCAACCCTCTCCAACAAGAGAGGGCTTAAGTCAACAGCATTGTGGGTAGAGCTGAGGTGATGAACATCCGGGTTTTTATCTTATTTTTGTAAAATTCAAATGATGTGTTTTTATTCCCAACCAGATGAACTTTAGTGCCATCCAATAGTTAAGAATAATACAAAGTGGGGCGCAGGTCTTTAGAGGCTGTGAAAGTATCCAATAATAACCTGTAAAAACAGATTTCGTAGGTTGTGGCTGAGCTTGCGAAGCCCACGCAATCAATGGCTTATCTAGCATTAGATGTTGGGCTTCATGCTTCAGCCCAACCTACGCATAATATTTTCACAACCTCTTTAGTCTGCTTTATATAATGCTGCGTGAATGTGAAAATAGTTTTTTCACCCATGCTAAAAACAAAGTAACCGTAGTCATTCGTAGCCCGTATGGAGGTACGGAATACGGGATACGGGATAAATAGTGCATCAAATCCCCGTATTGCGCAAGCTTCATACGGGCTACTTGGTGTTATATGATCAGGGCTGAAAAATAGGGGCTCTGCGTAACATCAGTTAAATAACACAGGACAAATAAACACCGCATAATGATGGACCTTAAAATAAAACAACGCCCCTCCGCATTGCTAAGTTGCAATCGATCTTGGTTATACGTAATCCCTCTAATTTGTTTAGCGCTACCCACTGTTAGCTCTGCAATGGGTTCAAACGGCATAGAAGCCGCTTTACGTGCAACCTTAAGTCAGCATCCCGCACTTACCGGTGAGCGTGCTAATATTGAAGCGAAAAGCTATATGGGTGATAGTGCACGAGCTGCGCGCTATCCCTCTATTACGGCACAAGCAAGCATTCAGCATACCAATAATTACCCAATTGGTATTCGAGCCCGACAGCCTTTATGGGCTTTTGGGCGTATCGATAACGGCATTGCTTATGCTGATGCGGATATGAAAGTAGAAACCGTCGCTCTATTACAGATGAAACGCCAATTAATTGATGAAACCGCGGTTGCTTATGCCCGTGTACTAGGTACTCGTGAGCGTCTTGAAGTAGCGGTTAATAATGAATTAGCGTTAGAGGTTTTTTACCAACAAATAAAACGACGCGAAGTAGGGCAGTTAGCTTCCATTGCTGATGTGCGCTTAGCGTTAGCGCGCAAACTACAAGCGCAAGCGCGCAAAAGTCGCCTGAATAGTGATGTGCTCGTTGCTGAAAATGAGTTATTGGCTTTAACTCAATCTCCCGTTGCTTCTACGCAAATGGTTTCAGCCGCATTGACTCAATTACCCAGTCAAGAAGAGGTCATGCTTTTAGCCCAAGAGCGTAGTGCTGATGTACGATTTAAAAGCGAAAATATTGCTTTAGCTAAAGCTGATGTAGATCGTGAGCGCTCGGCCCCGATGCCGACTATATATTTACAAGGGGATTATTTTTATAACGACCAAGCCGCAGGCACCAGTGATTTTCGGATAGGGGTTGCGATTGAAGCGAATTTAGAGGGCATGGGGTTTGCTGCGTATGGTCGTAATAATGCCGCTGGCGCAAGGCTTCAAGCAGTTAATGCGGATCTTAAAGCAACATTGACTGAAGTGAGGCGTAATGTGACCAGTTTGTATACTAATCGGCAAGCGCAAGAAACAATTGTGGCTTCACAAATCCATTCGGTCGCTGAGTTGTCTGAGATTTTAGATTCGTATCAACGACAGTATGATGCTGGACAAAAGCCTTGGTTAGAAGTATTAAACATGCAAAGAGAATTAAATGAACAGTTACATCAACTCGCCCAATCCAAAAATGATTGGTTGATTTACACGCTGAAATTGCTCGCAATGACAGGTAGTCTTGATACGCTAGCAGGTGAGGTAGATCAAACAGAAGATCCAGCGCAGGAAGCAGAGTAAATAGGGTTGATAGATTAGCGTAAGCGACCGTTGAAATAGCCATTGCAATAATCCAAAACAGATTTCACTAACATGACCGAACCGACATTAAATATACCGCCGAAGCAGGCTTTATTGCCCGCCGCTTTATTACACAAGCTTTTAGTTAGCATTCATATTCCCGTTCAATTGACGGAACTACAAGCCGCCTGCCAACAAGCAGAACAGAATTTACCTGAAGAGATTAACGCGGTTGACCAAGCGCGTTATATCTTCACCCAAGCCAAATTGAAATCTGTACAGCCTGTGCAACTGACTTGGCGCCGCTTTGATTTACGTCGTTTACCTGCACTGGTACTGCATGAAGAGACTTGGTATATGGCTGAGCGTGCAGAGTCAGAAATGATTAATCTTACTGATACCGAAGGTGAGATGAAGAGCATCAGTGAGACTGAATTACAAAATGCACTGGTGCTTTGGGTGCGCGGTGCCGCACAACAAAATAACACGGCATCCGCGACACTAAAAGGCAGTATTGCCGCAAAATTAGTGTTACGTGAACTACTGCGTGAACCTGGCTGGATAGCCAAAGTGCTGATTGCGACTATGATTATTAATGTTATGGCAGTGGCAACCTCTTTGTTTGCCATGCAAGTGTATGACCGCGTCGTACCAACATTAGCATATGCGACTTTTACCACGCTGGTTGCCGGTATGTTCTTTATTGTTATCATCGACTGGCTATTAAAGACCTTACGTGCGCGTATTTTGGATAGTGTCTCGGTAGCGGTTGATAAACGCGTGTCTCAACAAGTATTTGATCATTTATTGCATCTGCGCTTAGATCTGCAACCGAAAAGCTTAGGTACGCTCGCGGCTCAAGTTGGTGGTTTGGATTCAGTACGTCAATTCTTTTCTTCAGGCGTGGTTTTTAGTTTGATCGATTTACCCTTTGCATTGATGTTTATTGCTTTTATTGCGGTGATTGGCGGACAAGTCGGCTGGGTGTATGCCTTATTACTGCCTATTGCGCTGACTTTAGGTTTAGTCACACAGATGCGTTTACGACACTTATTACGCAAACAAATCATGCGTAGTAACGAACGCCAAGGCGTTTTAGTGGATGCGATTCGGGGGGCGGAATCAATTCGTGCTAATAATGCGACTTGGCGTTTTTCAGAAGAATGGCAGGCGATTACCGCCTCAATCGATGGTTATAATATTCAGCAAAAAGCGATTAATAACTTTTCTACCGTGACTACCGGTAGTTTATCCAGTCTCGCTTATGTTTCGGCCGTTGTTGTCGGGGTTTGGCAGATTGAAGCTGGGCTCTTAACGATGGGCGGCTTGATTGCGTGTAGTATTTTAGGTGGGCGAGTGATTGCGCCTGTTGCACAAGGCGTGCAATATCTCACACAATGGCAGAATGTTAGTCAATCCTTACGTATGGTCGATCAAGTGCTCAATTTAGATTTAGAGCGCCGTCCCGATCAAACCTTATTATTACCCGATGAGCCACCTGAAAGCATTGAATTAGAAAAAATTCGTTTTGCTTATCCAGAATCTCCCGTGCAGCAAATCAATATTCCTGCATTGTCTTTTAAAGCAGGCGAGCGAGTCTTACTGGTAGGCCCAGTCGGTTGTGGTAAATCAACCCTGCTGAAAGTCATGGCGGGTATGTATCGTCCGAATGAAGGCCGCATACGCTTAGGTAATGCCGATTTATGGGAGATAGACCCCCAACTAGTCGCCAGTCAATTAGGTTATTTACCCCAAGCTGTACACCTGTTTAAAGGGACTTTACGCAGTAACCTCTCGTTATCAGGGACTGCAGGGGATTCGCGTTTATTGAAAATAACACGTGATTTAGGGGTTGATGCGATTACAGCGAGTAGTCCATTAGGGATGGATTTAGCCATTAGTGAAGGCGGTGAAGGGCTTTCGGGTGGTCAGCGTCAATTAGTGGCTTTAGCACGTGTAGTGATTGATCAACCGCGTATTTGGTTATTGGACGAACCGACCTCTTCATTGGATGCAGAGAGCGAAGCCAAGGTCTGGGCTGTGCTTGAAGAAAATTTAGCACCGAATGATATTTTAATTGTTTCTACGCATCGCCCAATGCAAGCGATCAAACTCGCTACGCGGGTGATTGTCATGCAGCAAGGAGAAATCATCAAAGATGGTCGGCCTGAAAATATCTTGCCCCAACTAGTAGGGCAAAGCGCAGCACGTCAAACAGCCAATTCATCAAACAGACAAAAAAGAGGTGCGCTTGATGTGGTTTAATCAAGAAGGTAAAGAAGATAGCTTAGCTATGCAAGCTAAAATCGCCCGACTAGAAAATTATCACCGCCGTAGTCATGGCTTATTGTTAAGCGTACTGTTATTTGGTTTTGTGGGCTTTATTGCTTGGGCAAATACCTTTCATATTAATGAAGTTGCAAGGGCTACGGGTGAAGTCATCGCCAGTAGTCGTGTGCAGATCATTCAAGCGGTTGATGGCGGTGTTATCTCTAAAATGCTGGTGAAAGAAGGCGACCGAGTGGAAGCAGGGCAAGAACTTTCAAGGCTTGACCAAACGCGGGTAGGAGCAACGGTAGGCGAAGTAGAAGCGCGTTTATTTGCTTTGAAAGCGAAAACTATACGCCTAAGAGCTGAAGTTACCGGCATGAGAGAACTAGAGTTTCCGAGAGAAATTCGCATCGAATTTAAAGGGCTAGTGGCTGTTGAACGTGCTTTGTTTAAACAGCGCCGTACTGGTTTGAAAGAAGAATTACGCACATTACGGGTGGCCGTTAATCTGGCAAGAAAAGAGCTAGGCTTAGTGAATGAACTACTAAAATCAGGTGATGTTAGTGGCTCAGAGCTATTACGGGTGCAGCGAGCAGTGAATGAAGCCAGTGCTCGTTTAGTTAATCGTAAAAATAAATTTATGGAAGATGCGCGAATTGAATTATCGAAAGCTGAAGATGGTATCGCTCAGAATGAGCAAATACTAACACGACGCAATCAAGAGCAAGAAGACAGCGTCTTTACCGCACAAGTGGCGGGTATCGTCAAAAACATCAGAGTCACCACCGTTGGCGGTGTATTACGTGCGGGTGAAGAACTCATGCAAATCATTCCAGTCGATGTGGCTTTAATCATCGAAGCGAAAGTCAGTCCAGCTGATATTGGACGCGTGCATTCCGGCTTAGATGCCAGTATCCGTTTTGATCCCTTTGACTACACCATCTTCGGTGGCGTAAAAGCCGAAGTTATTTATGTCAGTGCGGACACCTTAAAAGAAGAATCAGCGCAGGGTGTGGATATTTATTACCGCGTACATGTCTCATCATTATCAAATCCCGTGACCACCACGACCGGAAAAGTACTCAACATATTACCCGGCATGACAGCGCAAGTGGACATTAAAACAGGCGAACGAACGGTGATGGATTTCTTGCTTAAGCCGCTTAGAAAAACGCTGGCTGAATCATTTGGAGAGCGGTAGGTGAAAGTGCAGCTTGATGCAAAGGAGAAGGATTTAAGCTTAGTCTATGGAAAATAAAAGCCCCTATGCTTTAGACATAAATATTAGGGCTCTTAATCCTCATTAGTTTGATGATTTTTTATGTTTTGAGTTAAAAGAAAGTGCATAATGTGTAGGTGCATCTAATCCAGCTTCAATAAGATATAGTGAAAAATAATGAACTCAAATCATGCAACAGCCAAAATTGTTTCAGTCCAAGATAGTTTGGTCTCTATAGAAACCTTAAGCAATAGCGATAAAGCACTCACTAAAAATGAAGTGGTTTATATTATTCCTTCGCGGAGTGATGCTAAACATAGTGAACGTTTAAAAGCTGAAATTTTACGTATTAATGGCAAAACGGCTGATGCCCAAGTATTTGAAAGTACCTCAGGTATTAGTATTGGGGATTTAGTCGAACAAAGTTCTGAAATGTTATCCGTGGATCTTGGGCCTGGTTTATTAGGGCAAGTGTATGATGGCTTACAGAATCCATTAGATAAATTAGCCAATGAATTTGGTTATTTCTTACCGCGAGGCGTGGATTTACCTGCTTTAGACGATAATGCGAAATGGAGTTTTGTTCCCTGCGTACAAACGGGCGCGGTACTCAAAGCGAGCGCAGTGATTGGCACAGTACAGGAACGTGGGTTTACGCATAAAATCATGTTGCCTTTTGCACTCAATGGCGAAGCTACTGTTACGTGGATTCAAGAGGGTTCAGTGACCGTTAATGAAGCGGTTGCTAAAATTAAATTAGCGTCAGGTAAAGAACAAGACATTACTTTAAAACAGCGCTGGCCTGTGCGTAAAGCATTACCACAACAGCTTTTAAAGAAAAATATAGTGGAACGAAAATACCCGTATCAGCCATTGATTACGCATTTGCGTTTAATTGATAGCTTTTTCCCCATTGCTAAAGGCGGAATGGGTTGTATTCCCGGGCCTTTTGGCGCAGGTAAAACTGTATTGCAAAACCTTATTTCACGTAATTCTGATGTAGATATTGTTATTATTGTTGCCTGTGGTGAGCGTGCGGGTGAGGTGGTAGAAACCATCACTGAATTTCCTCAGCTTAAAGATGCACAAGGTAAAACCTTGATGGATCGTACCATTATTATTTGTAATACCTCATCCATGCCGGTTGCTGCACGAGAGGCCTCGATTTACACTGGTATTACACTGGGTGAATATTATCGGCAAATGGGCTTGAATGTACTTATTATTGCCGATTCTACTTCACGCTGGGCACAGGCGATGCGCGAAACTTCGGGACGCTTAGAGGAAATCCCTGGTGAAGAAGCATTTCCTGCGTATTTAGACTCTGCGATTAAAGGGATTTATGAGCGAGCAGGTGTGATTAAAACAGCTGATGAGAGTGAAGGTAGCTTAACCATGATCGGCACCGTTTCACCTGCGGGGGGTAATTTTGAAGAACCTGTGACGCAGTCAACTTTAGGTACCGTTAAAACATTTTTAGGCTTAAGTGCGGATAGGGCATATAAGCGATTTTACCCTGCTGTCGATCCTTTGTTATCTTGGTCGCGTTATTCAGAACAGCTTAAACCTTGGTACAGTGAAAAGCTTTCTGCTGGTTGGTCAGATAAAATTCAACAATTATTGGCATTGTTAGCAAAAGGTGAAGATATTTTACAAATGATACAAGTGACCGGTGAGGAAGGTGTCACGGTTGAAGATTTTATTATCTATCAGCAGTCATTATTTTTAGATAGTGTGTATTTGCAACAAGATGCTTTTGATGCGGTAGATGTTGCCGTTCCTTTGGCAAGGCAAGAGGAAAGCATCAATTTAATTATAAAGTTGATTAGTAAGGACTATCAATTTTCTGATAAAGATGCCGCGCGCCATTATTTTACAAAATTAACGGGTTTATTTAAAAACTTGAATTACTCGGCTCGTCAGTCTAAGGACTATAGTCAATATTTGGAAAAAATATTAGCACTGTAAAATTATAGCTATGTCACCGTTAAGTGTGGATTTTTTTAATTACATTTGTTCTTAAAAGCCCTCTCCAAAGGGACAAATACGACAGGATCGTATTTGCATTTACCCGCAGGGTGTTGGGCAGGGATAGCCCAACATGATTGGGTTGGGTGAGGGGAAATAGAAAGTATGTTATCAATATTTCTTTCATGTCTTTGTCAGTAATTAAGAGAAACTTGCAATATCTTATTTTAACTTCTCCCCACCCAACCCTCCCCAGCAAGGGAGGGCTTTAAGAGTTGTTGTTTTTCCACACTTAACGGTGACATAGCCAAAATTATTGAATAAGCTTGGCGTTATATAAAGCATCATGTTTTTTTAGGATGGCATCATAAGTGCCATCTTCTTTTATGCTTTGTAATGCTTGGTTGAAGCTATTAATGATCTCAATATGTTTGGGGTTAGACTGGCTCACGGCAATATGTACGCTTTTTATCGCCAGTGCTTGCGGTAATATTTGTAAATTAGTATTACTGCGCATATAGCTGTTTATTTCATAGTTAATTTTTCTTATATCACCTAAAGTAATATCAACTTTACTCTCGTTGAGAAAAATAAGGTTTTGAATTAAATGGTTTTGCGGTAATTTTAATATTTTTCGCGATTGATTAAAATCCTCTCTATAAACATAGTCTTTTAGAATACCAACAATTAAGCCATTGAGGTCTGAGAGCTGTTTAAACTGAATATGGGTATCAGTTTTTCGCTTTATAAACTTAAGTTCATGAAAAAGATAAGGCTGACTGAATACTAAGTCTTTTTCGCGTGCTTTAGTTTTCCAAATAGAACCAATAACATCATAAATACCAATCACGCCGCCTTCGTATGCACGTGGCCATGTCTCAAACACAATACTTGGTTTGAGACCGGCTCGCTGAAATACGGTGTTTACAATCTCAATAGATAAACCTTGGTTGAGTAATTGCCTGCCAATATAAGGGGCTTCTTCTTTTACAACAATACTGAGCGCGGAAGCTTGTGCTGAAAGTACCAGTAGTAGAACTAAGCTAATAAGATTTTTCATGTGATTATTTTTGATAGCTAGCGTTTAGAAAATTGTTTTAATGCTATTTCTGTGGCCGCCGCATAGTTAATTTTACCTGAACCTAGAATAGGTAAAGCATCCACATGAATGAATTTTTTTGGTAAGGCAATACTAGAAAAACCTGATGATTTTTGGTTGAGTTGTTTTGTAGATATATCTGGGCGAGTACTTAAAAGAACGAGCTGTTCACCTTTTCTCTCATCAGGAATACTAACCACTAAATGCTGAGTTTCAGGCCATATGCTGACTAAGTGTTGTTCGATAGCGGCTAAAGAAATCATTTCACCACTGATCTTTGCAAAGCGTTTGCTACGTCCACGGATAGAAACATAGCCTTCCTCATCTATATTGACGATATCTCCTGTGTCATACCAACCTTCACCAAACTTAGATTTAGGGGGGACTAATACGCCTGGATTATTCGCTAAGAAATAACCTTGCATAATATTTTCACCGTATAAATGCAGTTGTCCTGCATCTTCAATACCAGGAATGTTTTCTAATTTATATTGCATATTAGGCAATAAGCGACCAACCGTGCCTTTTTTATAGTACATCGGCGTGTTGACGGCTGCCACAGGACTGGTTTCAGTTGCACCATAGCCTTCTAAAATACGAATACCAAATTTATCGGACCAAAGTTGACGGGTGTTTTCATTTAGTTTTTCTGCACCAGCGACGACATAGCGCATGTTATAGAAGTCATAAACATTGGCCTTATTGCCATAGGCAGAAAGAAAGGTATTGGTACCAAATATGATGGTTGCATTGATTTCGTATGCGATTTCTGGAATAACGCTGTAGTGCAAGGGGGACGGGTAGAAGAAGGTGGTCATACCGTTCATAATTGGAAGCATAGTACCTACGGTAAAACCGAAAGAATGAAACATGGGTAAAAAATTAAGTACCACATCTTGTGCATTAAAATTAATACGCGCTGATACTTGCTTGTGATTAGCTAATATATTGCTGTGTGATAATACAACCCCTTTAGGCGCGCCTTCTGAACCTGAGGTAAATAAGACTACGGCAGGGCTATCAGGCGAATAGCCTAATCGTGGGTACCAAAAGTTAACCGTTTTAGCTTGAAATAGAGCAATGAGTTTATCGGTGGCGGTTATTTTTTCAGCAATATCTTCTAAGTAGATGAGGTTAACGTGCTCTGCTAATTGTTGGGCATCAGTTTCAAATTTTCCTAGTTTAATAAAGCGGCGTGACGTAAGTACGGTTTTAATTTTTGCAGTTTTGCAAGCAGAGCTCATTCCTGCAGCACCGGTACTATAGTTAAGCATGGCGGGTACACGATTAAAAAGTTGTAAGCCAAGTACAATATTTAGTGTTTTGGTGCTATTAGGTAAATAAACCCCGATGTTTTCATTCTCATGAGATATTTTTTTAAGTGCATTAGCAACTGCGATTGTACGGGTGATAATCGTGTTGTAAGAGAGAGGAGTGCGTTCAGTATCTTCTGCCACCGTGTGTTTGCCGCCATGTATTTTTTTTGCTTCTAGTAAGGCGGAAAATAAGGTTTGCTGGTAACGGCTGGTGGTAAACATCATATTAGTCATGATATCGGCTAAAACGATACCACTCGCATGACGGCGAGCTTTACCGCGTAAAGTTTCATCAATGCTTAATTTGGTTGGCGGTAGAATCGTTAAGGTGATTTTAGGGAATAAGCGTAATTTAACTATTTTTTGTAAGCGGGAAAAAGGCGTGTATTCGGCACCATCGATACGAATAGGTAAAAGTGTCGCACCTGATTTATCAGCAACCATGCCTGTGCCATCGTAAATTTTCATTAAAGAACCGGTGACAGTAATGCGGCCTTCTGGGAAAATTACGGTTTTACTTCTGGTTCCTTTGATGTTATGGATTAGATCTTTTAATGAAATAGGGTGAGTTGGGTCTAATGGAAATACATTAGATAACCCTAAAAAAGGTTTCAGCCACCAGCGTTCAGCAATGTGAGTATTAATGGCAAAGGTAATGTCATCAGGTAAAAATACACTGAGCAATAAAGGGTCTAAAAAGGAGCTATGATTAGAAATGATTAGAACGTGATCGCCTGCATTTTTATAGTTTTCTAAGTCCTTAACTTCAACTTTATAAAGTAAGGTAAGTATGCAACGTAAAGTGAATTTTAGCATGGCAAAAGTTTAGTAAATTGTTGTAAGTTTGAAGCGTAATGTAATCTGGTGAGGCGTAAAAATTACGCTTCAGTTTTATTTAATCAACAAGCTTGGTTTTTATAGGCTGGCTTGCATAATGCAGGCAAATGAAGATAAAGAACTGTAAGCCAAAAATTAAGTTAGCAATCAGTAAATGAATAGGCTGTACGACAGGGGGAATGCCTAATCTATCGAGTGCCATACCCGCTAGAATAGCGGCAATAATAAGCCCGATTAAACTATAAGCTAATTTCACTAATAGATTATCTTTATCAACTAATTGGTGAATTTTCCATACCATCCATAAATTAGTAAACAGAATAATCGATGAAAAGGAGCGATGTACATAAAAAATAATGGGGAAACTGCTACGCCAATACTCTCTATCAAGATATTCGTGTTGCAGAGCGATGATATCAACCGCTTCTCTAACTTGGGTACCCATAGCAACCTGTAATAAAGTCATTCCCATAGCGGCCACCAAAACGCTTTTAAAGTGTTTGGGTAATTGACTGATGTTGATGTTTTGTAAAGAGAATTGTTGCGAGCGAGCAATCGCATAAATAAGTAATGCAACGATAAACAGAGCCACCAGCATATGGACAGTGATCAGTAGTGGGTGCAGATGAGATTTTACAACCATGGCTCCGAGCCAGCCTTGAAAGCCAACCAGAAGAAAAGCGGCTAAGGATAAATAAAAGACCGCTTTATCGGTTTTTAAATAACTGCGCGATGACCATAGCGTAAGGAATATCAATATGCCAATGGTGACACCGGTTAAGCGGTTAAGGTATTCAGTCCATGTCTTAATGACATTAAAGTCGGTATTTGCATACCCCACTGAATAGATTTCGTGATAATTCTCAGGAAGCTCTGCTTCACTTGTGGGTGGAACAAGCTGTCCAAAACAAGTAGGCCAATCAGGACAGCCCATACCTGCACCGGAAGCACGAACAATTCCGCCCACTAAAATAACAAAATAAACCGCAAAAATAGTCAGTGTGCCTAAGCGTCTAAAACGCTGCATTGTTGTAATATTCATTAGAAAGATAAACTCGTTTTAGTATTCTTTATTGTTTCAGGGATGCCTTTAATTGCTAACACTTCGGTATCTGAGGAAAATCCGAGCTTCTGAAATGAAAGTAAAGTATTAGAATCTACCTGGGATGCAGGGTGGTTTGTTCGGGCAATACTTTGAAAAAAGGCGACTTGTACAACATCAACATAAGAGGCCGGTAAATCTACACCACTATTGTAATTAACATTGCCATATTCCGATGCGACTAACTTTAAATCTTCTGGAACATGCCATGCTTTCATAATCATTTTTGCTATAGGGCGATGTGCTTTTTCTAATAATTTTTCCAGCCGAGCTGGGTGATCTTTAAATTCAGGTATATTTTCGACTAAAACCAAAATAGGGAGTTTACCAATTTGATGCATTAAACCGGCTAACATGGCTTCGTCTGCTGATAAATGTGGAGTAAAACTTGCTAACGCACTACTGATTGAAGCAACATTAATACTGTTACTCCATATTTTTTTGTAATGATCTTTAAGTCCTTTAGATTGAGTGTTGAATAGTTGTCGCATTGCTAAACTAGTGACTAAAGTACGAATGGTATTATTACCCAAACGAGAAATAGCCAGTTGAATACTTTTTATTTCAGTATTTCCACTATATAAAGGGCTATTGGCAACTTGAATAAGTCGAGCTGAAATGACCGCATCGGTGGTAATAATATTGGCAATATCTTGTGCTGAGGCATCGCCTTTATTAACCGCTTGGCGTACTTTTAAAGCAATGTCAGGTAAAGAAGGAAGAATGAGACGGTTATGATCCAGTTCTTTTTGCACATGAGCTAAGAAATCATTAATACTTTTAAATTGCATAGTTACTCATTACATAAAGTGGGTCGGTAAGGAATGGAACGCTAAAGTAAACTTTCTTTGGCCGCTTTTATTTTTTCAGGAATACCTTTTATTTCAAGCACTTCAATATCACTTGAAAAGCCAAGTTTGTTAAAAGAAGAGAGTTTATCCCAGTCAATTGGGTTAAGGTCTGTTGCCGATTTTTTTAAGCCTTGCAGGTAGGCTACTTGAACAACGTCGACATAAGTCGAGGGTTGGTTAGCGCCACTGTCATAGTCCATATTGCAGTATTCTGAAGCGACTAATTTAAGGTCATCAGGAAAATTCCAGCTTTCCATAATGATTTTAGCAACGGGTGCATGGGTTTTTTCGAGTAATTTTTCTAGGCGTACCGGGTTATCTCTAAACTCTGGAATGTTTTCAACGAGAACTAATATAGGTAATTTACCAATTTGATGAATAAGCCCAGCTAACATGGCTTCATCTGCATTTAGATGGGGAGTAAAGGTAGCAAATGCACGACTGGTAGAGGCAACTTCAACACTTTCTTGCCAAATATTTTTAAAATACTGCTCTAATTTTTTTGACTTTAGCGTATAAAGTTGACGCATTGCTATTGTTGTTACTAAAGTACGAATAGTATTATTGCCTAAACGAGAAATAGCGAGCTCAATACTTTTTATCTCAGTTGTTCCACTATATAAAGGACTGTTAGCAATTTGAATAAGACGAGCAGCGATAACCGCATCGGTACTAATAATAGCAGCAAGTTCAGGAGCTGTAGCCTTGCCGTTATTAATGGTTTCACGTACTTTAATTGCGACATCAGGTAATGAGGGTAATACCAAGCGATTACTTTTTATTTCTTTTTGAATATGAGCAAGAAAGTCATTAACGGTTTTAAATTGCATAGGTGTATGTGCTTAAAATGGAATTAATTATAAATAAGTTTTAAAGGTGTAAATTAAAACAGACTTGCTTTTGCGAGTTCAATTTCTTCAGGAATTCCTTGTATTTCCATTATTTCTGTTTCTGCTGCTAGACCTAATTTACCAAATGCATTAACCGTAGAGCAATCAACTCGACATGCCGGGTGATCAGTACCTATAATACTTTGTAAAAAGGCAACTTGAACGAGATCTACATAGGTTGCGGGGCCTTCTGATTGATTAGCAAAGTTGATGTATTGTGATGCGACTAATTTGAGCTCATCAGGAAAATTCCACGTATCCATAATGATTTCTCCAATCCGAGGATGGGCTTTTTCTAGTAATTTATTTAAACGCGCAGGACTATCACGAAATTCGGGGATGTTTTCAACTAAAACCAAGATAGGTAGCTTGCCTATTTGGTGTAAAAGGCCCGCTAACATAGCTTCATCCGGGTTTAGGTGCGGCGTAAAACCGGCTAGTGCACGGCTAATGGCCGAAACATTCATGCTTTCTTCCCAAATAGTTTGGAAATGAGATTCAAGCGCTTTGGAGGTCGGCGTATACATTTGTTGCATAACAAAGCTGGTTACTAGCGAGCGAATTGTATCGCTGCCTAAACGCGCAACAGCTAACTGGATGTTCTTTATTTCAGCATTACCCTTGTAAAGCGGGCTATTTGCAACTTGGATAATACGTGCCGATAAAACAGCATCAGTGACAATAATATCTGCAAGATCTTGTGCTGTTGTTCCTTCTTTATCAACTGTGTTACGTACTTTAATCGCAATATCAGGCAATGTAGGTAAAACTAGTCGATCATTAGCAAGTTCCTCTTTTACATGAACAAGGAAATCATTAACACTATTAAATTTCATAAGCGTATTCAGTTAAGATATGTATAGGGTGTCATTTTTTGTAATGACTAATTTTTTATTATACCGTACAAAAATAAAGCCGTATTTATCAGCTGACTTTATTTGTTTAGGGTGATTGCATCAAACGCTTCGTTATTAAACTGTAATTTAAGTAACTCATTGGGTATTTCTTTTAATACGATGAGTAATAGAGTGACATCATCTTGTTTAGCTTGCAAAACAAGGGTTCCTAAACTATTTTCAGGGGCTGTTTCTGCCACGATTTCACATGCATCAGGAACAATGACATTAGCGGCACATTTTGCCAAGAGCATAATACGCTTGTTTTTACCTAAATAGTGAGTACGCGCCACAACTTCCTGACCGGTATAACACCCTTTTTCAAAACTGATGGCATTTAATTCATCAAGTTTAAGCATTTGTGGTACAAATAATTCACTGGTCTTAGTGTTTAACCAAGGAATGCCCGCTAGAATATCTAACGCAGTCCACACATTAGGGCTGATTAATTGTACTGATTGAGTCGTTAATAGCTGAGAAACCAGGTGCAGGCAATTTGCATGATCGTTAATAATTAATTGCCGCTTAGGGTCATCTAAGTAGTTATAACACTGTATTTCAGGGGAGGCTGTAAAATTACATAAACCTAAAATACATAAAGACTCGGTTTGATCTGTTAATTTTACATCAGCGCGCAAAATATACATTTGCAACTTTTTTTGCACCTGAGTGATTAATTCTCTGGGCAAAATGACATATAAGGTATCAGCATCAATTCTTATAATAATAAAGCTAGTAATCGTACGTCCTTTCGCATTGCAATAAGCACCTAATTGCGCTTTATTCTCAACCAGCTTATTAACATCACAGGTCACTTGTCCTTGTAAAAACTTGGCTGCATCAGCGCCTGACACGCTAAGCACGGATAAGTGAGATAACGGAGCAATGCTCGGAGTGTTGATCTCGCTAATCGATTCAGCAAGTGATTGTGATTGTATAAAGGACTGCCATTCTGTTTGCATAGTTTACTCTTCGTTTGTTTCTTCTAGTGCCCAGTTACCAATATCGGCATTCATACCTTCGCCATCAGGTTTTCCATCAGCACCGTAAGAGAAAAGATCAAAAGCATTGTTATCAGAATGTTCACCTGGATTTAGGTATAAGTAATCATTGCCCCACGGATCTTGTGGGCGACGGCCTAAGTATTTAGGTGATAAAGCTTCAATACCTTCTTCCGTGTTTGGGTAATTAAATTTATCGAGTTTATAAAGATCTAAAGCAGATTCGATAGCACGAATGTCTTGTTTTACTTTAGTTAGGCGCGCAGTATCAGGTTTATCCATAATTTGCGGCATAACAACTGACGCTAAAATACCCAAGATAACCACGACCACCATAATTTCAATTAATGTAAAACCACGTTGTTGTTTATTCATAAAGTTTAGCCTGCAAGGTCATTAAGGTTAAAGATAGGGAGCATGATAGCTAACACAATAGTTAAAACAATGCCGCCCATGGATAAAAGTAATATAGGTTCTAAAATGGTTAAAAAGCTAGATATCCAGCCTTGTAATTCGCGTTCTTGAGTTTCAGCTGCCTTTTCTAGCATGGCATCGATTTGCCCACTAGATTCGCCACTCGCGATAAGGTGAATCGTTAATGGTGGAAACCCTATACCACGCTTTAATGCATGCGATAAGCTACTGCCTTCACGAATTTCTTGTATCGCTTGTTCAATTGTATCGTGCATAGGAATATTAGTGATTACTTTTGCTGCAATATTCAAAGCGGTTAACATGGGTACACCACTCACTAATAAGGTGCTGAGTGTTCTACATAATTTTGCACTATTTAAAGTACGAATTAGCGGTGAGATTAAAGGTAATTTTAGCAAAAATAAATGCCAATTTTTTTTGATCGTCGGGTTTTGTAATAGTTTATAAATAATGACACAGAAAATAGCGATACCTAGCGCAATATAATGCCCTTGATGTTGTAAAAGCTCACTGATGAAGATAAGGTTCTGTGTTAGTGGTGGTAGATCTTGGTCCATACTATCAAAAACATGGATGATTTGTGGAACGACAAAAGTCAATAAACCAACCACAACAGAAATGGCGACGATAGATAAAATAATCGGGTAAAGCATCGCGCCAACGATTTTTTGTTTTAATTCTTGGCTACGCTCTACGTGATCGGCTAAACGCTCAAGTACCATCGCTAAATCACCGGATTCTTCACCTGCTGAAACCGTGGCTATAAAATCTTTAGGAAATATACGTGGAAAGGCTTGCATGGAGCTTGCTAAGGGTTTTCCTGTTAATACATCAGAGCGTACAGCAATAAGCACCATTTTTATTTTTTGGCTTTCGCTTTGGTCAGCAACGGCTTGCAGTGATTCCTCTAAGGGTAAAGCTGCGCGTACTAAAGTCGCTAATTGTCGTGTTAATAAAGATAATTCAGAGGCACTCAATTTAGGCGAAAATAAACTACTTTTGCTTTTCTTGTTTTGTGCCTTAATAGCGGTGATTTCTAAAGGGGTTAGTGATTTCTTGCGTAGTTGCTGACGAGCTAAGCGTGCAGTATCGCTTTCAATAATCCCTTTCTTTTTTTTTCCTTTATTATCTAAAGCAAGATAGCTGTATGCAGGCATTAATCTTCCTTAGTTACACGTAAAACTTCATCAATACTGGTGACGCCTGTCATGACTTGCTCAAAGCCATTGTGGCGAATAGAGTGACTTTGCTTACGCGCTATTTGCTCTAGTTCTTGTGCGCTGGCATGATTATGGATGGCATTACGCATATCACTATCAATTTGAATGAGTTCATAGATTCCCATACGTCCTTGAAAGCCACGTTGATAACAATTAAGGCATCCTGTGGGTTTATAGAGTGTTAAAGGCTCATGATCATTTGCAATACCCATGAGCTTACGTGTTTTATCATCGGCAATATAAGCTTCTTTACAGTCAGGACAGAGTGTTCTGATTAAACGTTGTGCTAAGACCCCTAATACACTAGAAGAAAGTAAAAAAGGTTCAATGCCCATATCCGTTAAGCGAGCAATCGCACCAACCGCTGTATTAGTATGTAATGTTGATAGTACCAAATGCCCCGTCAAACTAGCCTGTACAGCAATTTGAGCCGTTTCGGAATCACGAATTTCTCCGACCATTACAACATCAGGATCTTGTCGTAATATAGCCCGTAGCCCACGGGAGAAATCCATATCGATTTTAGAGTTAACAGCGGTTTGGCTAATGCCATCGAGGTTGTACTCGATAGGGTCTTCAATCGTCATAATGCTGCGCTCGGTTTCATTAAGCTGTGTTAAACCGGCATACAGTGTTGTTGTTTTTCCTGAGCCAGTCGGCCCAGTGACTAAAATAATACCATGTGGGTATTGTAATAATTTAGTGAAATGTTTTTGATCGGTTTCTAGCATGCCCATACTGGAGACATCCATACGTCCTGCTTGCTTATCTAGTAAGCGCATCACCACTCGCTCACCATGACCGCTAGGTAGCGTGGAAATACGTAGGTCAATGGCATGTCCTGCTACTTTGATAGAAATACGCCCATCTTGCGGGAGGCGTTTCTCAGCAATATCAAGTTTTGCCATGACTTTAATTCGCGAAACAACCAAGGAAGATAAGGCTTTTTGTAAAATCAGTACTTCACGTAAAATGCCATCTACCCTAAAGCGAACTCTTAAGCGCTCTTCAAAGGGTTCTATATGTATATCTGACGCTTGATCTTTAATTGCTTCGGTTAATATAGCATTAATAAGGCGAATAATTGGCGCATCATCGGTGCTATCCATTAAGTCATCCGCTTCAGGAATAAGCTCGGACAAATCACCTAGCTGTTCATCGTCAAATTCATCCATTTCATGAATAGCGCTAGATGAGCTGCTGTGATAAATGCGCTGTAATTCTAAATTAAATTGATTAACCGAGACTTTTACAAGTGTAAAAGGCGCATTGAAAACGCGTCGTGCTTCCTGAATTGCGGAAGCGTGCGTGGATTCATGCAACCATAATTCCATGACCTCAGCAGACTCATGGAATAAAACGCCGTGTGTTTTAGAAAAGCTATAAGGAAGAAGCATATGAACTTACTGCTGGTCAGTTGCAGTAACTGATTCAGACGGATTGTTTATAATTTCGACATCAATGACCGGTAGCTCATGATTTAAGGTGCGCGGAGTGATTAATAATGGCTTGCTGTTAAATTTTACTTGTTCATTAGTAACCGTATCAAGGTAACCTTGAGTCAATGTATCACTGGCCTGCTGGCTCTTAAGGATAGTTGGTTTAATAAAGACCATTAATGTACGTTTAGTAATCTTTGTCGATTGCGATTGAAACATCCAACCTACATAAGGAATGTCCATTAGCCAGGGGATACCTGTGACAGAATCAATCACTACATCATCCATCAAACCACCTAAAGCTAGTATTTTTCCATCATTAATCAAAACATTACTACTGATAGAGCGTTTAGTGGTAATTAAATCAGCAGCAGCCGTAGCGGCATTTTTAACTGTGGAAATTTCTTGAAAAACTTCGAGCCCAATACGGCCACCGATATTAATTTGCGGCTTAATACGCAGTTTTAAACCAATGTCTTCACGTTGAATGGTTTGAAAAGGGTTAGTCGAGCCTTCATTACTTTGGGTGAATGAACCTGTTACGAAGGGTACATTTTCACCGACAATAATTTCAGCTTCTTTATTGGCAACGGTGAGAATTTTAGGTGCAGAAACAATATTGAAATCAGAGTTACCTTGTAAGGCATTGAGTAAAACACCGAAATTATCATTAGCAATTAAGCCTGAAAAACCACCGCCGGCAGCGGCTGAAGCGGCTGCTTGTGCTAGGTCATCATTGGCTATTTCATTCAGAGTTGTTAATAAAGTTCCTGTATTGGTGCTTCCGGCCATCCCTTTTAGGTTATCGTTGCCACCTGCAACCGCCCATTCGACACCTAGTTCATTCGAGTTATCCAATGAGACTTCAGCAATAATCGCTTCGATCATCACTTGAGTGCGGGGGATATCCAGTTGTTCAATGACTTGTGACAGTGAGCGAAAGGCATCGAGCTCAGCTGAAATAATTAAAGAATTGGTCGCTTCATCAGCAATAATTGATGATTTTGCTTTGATCGATTTCTTTTTAGAGGTATTTTTTTCTTCGGCACTAATGACTTTATCTAGAATGGGCGCTAATTCAGCTGCTGACGCATGTTTTAAGTAGATAACCTGATGAGAAGAGTTCGTGAGTACGGGCGAATCAAGTTTATTAATGACTACTTTTAAACGGGTACGCCCAATAGCGTCACCACTGAGTAAAATGCTATTAGTGCGACTATCAACGCTTAAATTGATTTTGTTAGCTCCCTGTGATGCTTTTGGAAGCATGCTTTTTAAGGTTTTTAATACTTGATTTGCATCCGCTTTTCTTAAAGGCACAATGTCGATAGCACTGTTAGATTCGGTGTCCATCGCCTTAATAATTTCTCTTAAGCGGGTAATATTATTTTCGCTATCGGACAAGATGATGAGATTAGTGGAAGCATAAGCTGCAATATAGCCTTCTTTAGGCATTAAAGGACGTAAAACGGGAATCAGTTTTACGGCCGAGATATTTTGTATTTGTATAACTTGGGTAATTTGCTTTGCGCTGGGGTGAGATAGTTTTTTAGAGCTAACGGGGCTAGGGCTTTGTTTCGCTTGCATGAGAGGCACAATGCGCGTGATGTCATCTGATTCAATGGCGGCGTAGCCATGTGTTCGCAACGCACTGAGAAATACTTCGTATAATGCACTTTCATTCACGGGTGTAGCTGAGTAAATGGTCAGTTTACCTTTTACTCTTGGATCAACCAGAAAGTTTTTCCCTGTCTCTTTGCTGACAGTCGCAATGACTGAGCGAATATCTGCATCAACAAAGTTGAGCGTAATGTTTTCTTCCGCATTTATGACGTTAAATACACTAGAAAAAAGTACAATTAAAAGAGTGACACTTAGGTTTCTAACAAAATAAGGCATTATGTTTCAGTCTAATTAAAGTAAGGGTGAAATGAGTTGATTGCATTAAAGCGAAATAATGCAATCAACCAATCATCGTTTAGTTAAATGTTTTACCAGGAGTTGCTGGTAATTGAGGTAACTGTTGCTCAGGAAATTCACCAGTTAGTGTATTTAGAAAGGCAACAATATCACTCACTTCATCAGTTGATAGCTTTCTGCCTAATTGTACAGTTGCCATCACTTTAACGGCTTTTTCTAATGTTTTAACTGAGCCATTATGGAAATAAGGCGCTGTTAAAGCAATATTACGTAAAGTAGGGATTTTAAAGAAATGCTCATCTTCTTGTTTATTTGTCACTTCAAATAAACCTTTGTCATTAGAAAATTGATACTGTTTTTCTAGGTAAGCATTATAGATAGCAGGGAACTCTCTAAAGTCGCCATTACCATTAAAAGCCGCACCACTATGACAACTTAAACAACCTATTCCAGCCATAAGCTTTAGTCCACGCACTTCTTGAGCGTTTAAAGCTGATTTATTTCCTTTAGCATATTTATCATATGCACTATTAGGTGTTACGAGTGTTCTTTCGTAAGCCGCAATCGCTTTAGTTGCGGTATCCTTAGAAATTTGTTCATCAGGGAACGCTTTTTTGAAAGCAACTTGGTAACCGTCAATTGCTTTTAAACGAACTACTACGTCATCCCAAGATTTCATACCCATTTCGATAGGGTTAGTGACAGGACCTGCAGCTTGATCTTCTAAACTTGCGGCACGACCATCCCAAAATTGAACTTTACTAAACGCTGAGTTCCAAACGGTTGGAGCACTACGGCCACCAGTTTGCCCATGTACACCCATAGAGTTAGGGCGACTATCTTCGCCACCAGCCATAACATTATGACACGAAGCACACGATACCGTACCGGTTGAAGATAAGCGCGGGTCATGAAATAAAACACGCCCCAACTCTACTTTTTCAGCCGTTGTTGGGTTATTTGCAGGTGCTGGTGCTGTTGTAGGTAAAGCGTCCCATGCTGAGGCAATTGTGGTTGAACCTGCCAGTAGGATGGCCGTGACTAGGGTACGAATTTGGGGCATAACTATCTCCAATCATTATTATTATTTTGAAATGTGAATAATAACACAGCTACTAAAAAAAAATTTAGCATTTCATTCCTCATTTTAGTGCTGGAATGCAGTGATGTGTGCTTTTTATTTAGTATAAATTATGTAATGATTGCTTTGATTTTATATACACGACGGATAAAAGATGACAGAAGAGCGCAAGGCTAAAGAAGTACGAGGTTTAAAAGAAATTGCGGTAGTTAGTTTTTTGGTTGTTGCATTGTTTTACTTTATTTCCCTATTTTCCTTTCAGCTGACTGATGATGCTTGGCGCCATCAAGGGGCTAGTGTTGAAATTTTAAACTCCGGAGGGGTGGTTGGCGCTTGGTTAGCCGATGTTTCTTTTACATTTTTTGGCATTATTGCATTTTTATTTCCGTTTATTCTTTTGCGTCATGGGCTCAAAGCTTTACTTATTAAAGAGGAAGAAAGTAACTTTCTACATAGATGTCTCAGTTTTTCTGGACTCGTTTTAACAATCAGTTCTGCTGCTGTTTTTTGTGCCTTATATGTTTTTAAGCTATCCATGTCACTACCAAGAGACACGGGTGGCGTGTTAGGTGAAGATTTAGGTGAGTTTTTACTTACCTCGTTTGGGGGTTCAGGTGCAACCCTAGTTTTAGTCGTTAGTTTTTTTGCTGGAATTACCTTATACGAAAATATTTCATGGGGCAGGGTTGTTGAAGTGCTCGGTGCGAGCATTTTTAGTGTTATTGCATTTATTCATACTAAAATTCGCGACACTACACATGAACAATCAGAAGACAGTGTTATAGCGATTAAGCCTGATGAGGAGCCAGTAACTCAGGACTTTTCAGATGATGTCATTCCCTTTATGCCGTCAGTATCGAAGCCGAGTATTACAAGTTTTACTGAAGAGTCTCCTGAAATAAATGAAGTTAAGATCGTTGATACGGAAACAGCTGGGGTAGGACTGACTGAAGCGAAGGTAAGTCACAAAATAAAGTCTGAGCTAGTTAAAGACAAATTACCTAAATCAGGTGAGCTTCCTAACCCTAGTTTACTTGATATTATTGTTAACGAGGTTAAAGGGTACACAGAAGAGGAATTATCGGCTATGTCTCGTTTAGTCGAACAGGCATTACAGGACTTTAATGTGGTTGCAGAAGTAACGGGTGTCTTACCGGGGCCGGTGATCACACGTTTTGAATTACAGTTGGCGGCTGGCGTTAAAGTTAGCCGGATTACAGGCTTAGCAAAAGATTTGGCACGTGCGTTATCAGTAATCAGCGTCAGAGTGGTAGAGGTGATTGCAGGTAAATCAGTTATCGGCCTAGAAATTCCTAACCAAGAACGTGAGATGGTATCGTTTCGAGAGGGGATGGAGTCTGAACAATTTAAAAAGGCTAAATCTCCTTTAAGCATATTTTTAGGCAAAGATATTGCAGGTTTACCTGTGGTTGCTAATCTTGTAAAAATGCCACATTTATTAGTCGCAGGAACAACGGGCTCAGGAAAGTCTGTGGCTATTAATACTATGATTCTTAGTATGTTATATAAATCTACGCCAGATGAATTGCGGATGATTATGATTGACCCTAAAATGCTGGAATTATCCGTTTATGAAGGGATCCCTCATTTATTAACCCCTGTCGTAACTGATATGAAAGATGCCGCAAATGCATTGCGTTGGGCGGTAGCCGAAATGGAGCGACGTTATAAATTAATGTCTAAAGTGGGAGTAAGAAATCTCGAAGGCTTTAATAAGCTGGTAGAAGCAGCAGAAGCAAGGGGAGAGCCTATCAAGGACCCTTTATACACTTACCAAACAGAACTTGCTGATGATGAAAGCTTCCCTACCTTAGTGCCATTACCGAATATTGTTATCGTGGTTGATGAGTTGGCCGATATGATGATGATTGTGGGTAAAAAAGTAGAAGAGTTAATTGCTCGCTTAGCGCAAAAAGCACGAGCAGCAGGTATTCATTTAATTTTAGCAACACAGCGTCCTTCTGTTGATGTGTTAACGGGATTGATTAAAGCAAACGTACCTTCACGTTTATCCTTTCAGGTTTCATCACGTATCGATTCGCGTACCGTTTTAGACCAAGGGGGCGCTGAGTATCTATTAGGCAATGGAGATATGTTATTTATGCCGACAGGTACTAATATTCCGGTGCGTGCGCATGGTGCTTTTGTTGATGACCATGAGGTGCACCATGTTGTCGAGTTTATTAAAAAAACAGGGCCGACTAATTATTTAAGTGAGATTACACAAGAGCATGTCGATAGTGGTGATGGTTCCTATCAATCGGCTGATGAAAACGCTGATGCAGAACAGGATGAATTGTATGATCAAGTGGTTGAGTTTGTAACAGAAACGCGTAAAGCGTCTATTTCTAGTGTGCAGCGCAAATTTAGAGTGGGATATAATCGTGCGGCAACCATGATAGAAGCGATGGAAGCAGCGGGTGTGATTGGCGCTGCAGAAGGTAATGGCTCGCGACAAGTATTTGCGCCAGCACCCATAAAAGAGGATTATTAATGAATTACGGAGTCATAGCAACGGTTATCTTAACGTTTGCTACCTTAGCTAGTTGGGCTTTGATTAAATACAAATACAGAGAGAAAGCGACACAAATAAAATGGGCTTTGTTTGTTTTGTATTTTTGGTTATTAAATTTTATTCAATTAATCATTCTTGCGCTAGTGTATCAATTGATGAAGTGATTTTTACCGCCGTTGACTAACGGCAGTAAAAAATTTATCGGTTTAATCCGATTTGCATTTGCAAGTGCTAAAACCAAAAGGTAGATAAGCAGGACACCAGCGAATAGTGCCTGTTAATAAAGGAACAAGCCCAATAGCACCTAACCAGCTTTGCGCATAAGCTCCCCATGCTATCACTGCAATACCAATAACAATTCTAAGAATACGATCTATACCACCGACATTTTTCATACGAAACTCCAAAGCTCAAATTAAACAAGTGTTCAGTATAGCGATAGCAAAAACAGTGTCTGTAATTTAAGTCACATAAGCTAAGCTGAGTTCGGGATAAGAAAATAAGAAGGGCAGCCTTTTTATAAAAAATATGGAAAAATATAAACAACCAAGATTACACTTTTACTTCGAAAACGTAGCCTTATTGAAACCATTAATGAGCAGTTAAAAAATATTTTTCAGCTGGAACACTTTAGGCACCAGTCGCTGACAAACTATATGGTTAATATTGTGGTCTGTTTAATTGCTTACTCATATCAAGATAAAAAAACGGCTCTCAACTTACGAAGAGAGGATTTATTACCACTTCTTGCATGATTGCTTATCCCGAACTCAGGTTAGTATAGTGTGTAAATTTCGTGTTTTGCGTATAATCAGTTGATTGAAAGGTTTTTGCCCGATTTGCAGGCTAATATCAACTTATCAAGGCAATTTTCCCTGATATTAAAAAAGACAGGCAAGTATGCCTGATTTGCAGGGTAATATCCGGTTATCAGGGCAAATGTACCTGGTAAGTAATAGTTATGTACAAAACTGAGTAAGAAAACTTATGACTACTATCACTAATGACTGTATTAGGTTTGCTACAGAAAAAGACATAAAAAATATTCATCGTTGGCTAGTGTCTCAAGATAAAAAAGGTATTCATGGAACTTTTTTATGTAATTGGGACTTGACTCAAGAAATATATAATGAAGGTAGTCTCATTGTTTATATTGATGATAAATCTAACGAACCAATAGCTTATATTTGGGCTGATTTTGGTATTCTTGAAGTTCGTGAAAATAAAAGAGGACAAGGAATAGGTCGCGCTTTAACAGAGTATGCAATAGAAAAGAAAAGAAAATTAGGCGAGGTTGCCATTAGAATTGAATGCGCTCCATTATCATCAATTCCTTTTTGGAAGCATATGGGATTTAACCTTTATACAGACAAATATGCGTACATACTTTTAAATCAAGAGTATTTGCTCCCAGAAATAGGCAACCCAGTAGTAGCGAATATTAAATTTTATCCCGAATGTAAAAAATGGGAAGCAGAAACACCACCGATAGAAAGTTTCTCGCCAACTGCTGTAAAAACACCAGAAGGAATTATCCATTTTGACCGCTTAGTTAGTATATTTACAGGCAAAAATGAATGGGATTATGACCCTGTTGTAGAAATCAGTGTTGATGGAAATCTTCTCTATTTAGATAAAGCAAAATATCCAGAAGCCTCAGATTTAGGGGTTATTCAAAGTAGCTATGCGTTTTCTATTAAATGTTTATATGTTTAATCAAGTACATAACAAAAAAATCAAGCGGACGGCTAAAAGCGTCATGTCTTTTGCAAAAAGACGCAAAAGCCATGCCCCTTTTGTCCGCCGCTTATTTTGGCGTTAGAGCAAAACAAGGGATTATCGGTGAGTACAATAAAGACAATTAATGAGGCTGTTCGTGACAGAATGAACGAGTGTACAGATATTCTTGCTAAAGAGTATCTGAAAAGTGTTCGTCCTATTTATGGAAGCACTGAACATGGGAAACCTTATCATATTGGCTCGTGCGTATTGATTGAAATCAATAGTTCTAAGTACTTAATAACAGCGGCACATATTATAGATCACAATGAAATTACAACACTATATATCAGTGGGGGTAATGATCTTATTCAAATCGAAGCAGAGGCACTAATAACTAATTCCAAAAATGGAAGTAGAGATGATGACAAATTAGACTTTGCAATTTTATCATTGTCTACCGAAATTATAGAAAAACTTGGGGCTGTGATTTTTTTAAATGAGTCGGACATTCTAAATACGCCACCTACAAGCGCGGGCAAAATGAGAGAATCAAGGGGTCAGCCAGCTTGATTATTTAGGTATTCCGCTGTACTCTATGAAACATGGCTAGATTACCAAGAATAGCAGTTCCAAACCAACCTCTAAATATCAAGCTGGCTGACCCTTTGATTTTCAAGCTGGCTGACCCTTTGATTTATTCTTGGTGGTAACAAATACCGGTTAATAGTTGAAATTCAATATCAAGCCAATATTGTTTGGGTTAAGTTTGTTGGAACACATGCTCAATACGATAAAATTAATGTTGAGGACGTAAATGAATATTAAACCAATCCGAAGTGAAAGTGATTTACAAGAAAGTTTTCGTCAACTTGAGAAAGTGTTTCAAGCAAAGCCTGGAACTAAAGAAGCTGATGATATGGAAATTTTAGTTACTTTAATTGAGGCTTATGAAAACAAGCATTACCCAATCACGCCACCAGACCCTGTTGATGCCATTAAATTCAGAATGGAACAGCAAGGCTTAAAAGCACGAGACTTAGAAGAGCATATCGGGAGCAGTGGAAGAGTGTCAGAAATCCTTAACCGTAAACGTCCTTTAAGTTTAAAAATGATTAAGTGTTTACATAAAAACTTACATATACCTTATGAAAGTTTATTGGCAGAAGTTCATAAAGTAGCTAACACAAAACATAACCAAAAAAGCCGTGCCACTTTAAGTGGCATCTGATTTGGTCGTTATTGAGGTGACTGGTACCCAGTCGAATGTTTGATTATCATGGATCTATCGCGTTGCTCTAGAGCCAAGATAACTAAGCACTCGACAGGCTGTTTTCCTTGTTAATAGTCCGTGTTCCCGCTACCATTACACAGTTGACGTAAAAAGCGTCATCTTTTTTGCTAAGGCAAAAAAACTGCCCCTTTTTACGTCAACTGAAGCAGTCGTTATTAAGTCTCTGTCGCTTTGCTCCAGAGCTAAATAACTAGATTAAAAACTATAGCGCACAGAGCCATAAACATTATTATTCAGCGCGAACTGCCCAAAAAATGAATAGTCATTTTTGCCTACAAAGAAATTAGCGCCGCCTTCTACTTGCCATGCATCGGTTACTTTATAGTTTATGTTGGGTCTAAAATAGGCATCAAGGTCTGATGGCGAAAAGAAGGTGAATAACGACCAAGTAACATTTTGCTGGTGTGTCATTAAGGTCAGGCGATTAGTTAATAAATGTCTGACTTCTTTACGGTAAGAAGGTGAACCAATTTTCTGGTTGCTGGCAACATACTGGTCGTAATCATGTAACCACTCAATATAATATTGCAATCCGATAGAAAAGTTTTTAACTACTTCTTGTTCATAACCAATCAGGAAGCGTGATTCACTATTTGGTATAAAGGGATCGGAGCTACTGCCTTTTTCATAAGAATCATTATAGCCAGCTTCAAAGTTAATAATCCCGGGGCCTAAGGGGCGACGAATACTTGCACCAATTGAGCGCATTTTAGGGTGGCGGGCTCTCTTTGTCTTTTGATTAAAGCCAAAAGGACTCTTCCAAAAACCGTGATAACCGTATAGTGCTACTTCATTCACACCAATGTTTTTATAAATTCTTAAAGCATACTCTTCTGAATAAGGTGTTTCTGGATCAATAATATCATCCTGTCCTGCTAAGCTACCTGTCATTGGGTTAAAGTAGGATATTTTTTCCCCTGAGATACTACGGTCTTGATCGAACCAAGGCGTGAACACAAAATCTACATTCGCGTATTGACTGAAAAAAGAGCTTTTTACTGAGTCTGAAGGTGCTTTAAGGTATTTTAAATCACGTCCAGTGAAAAAAGCTTGCCAGTCTTTTGGGAAAAGGTCGTTAATAAAGATTAAATCACCGGTTCCCCAGGTTAAAATTTGACGACCAATTTTTATATCCAATGAATCTATAGGGCTAAAGCTTACATTAGCTTCGCGTAAATCTATCCAGCCATTGCCTTTATCTAAAGCAATATCGTAGGAATCCACATTCGCATCGTAAAGAAAGTCGGTAATAAGATTAAAGGAAAACATTCCAATATCTTTTTGTAGCGCAAGTTGTAAGCGAATTTCACCTAAAGACATTTGATTTTCATAAGGGTCATTTTGCGTACGAATTCCCCCACGCATATCAAAAAAACCATTGATATTAACAAAAGGTTCGTTATCAAACTCTTCAGTGAGTTCGGCTGTTTCATTAGTGCTATTTAAACCGCTGGGTAAGCTAGGTGCAGATTGTAAGCCTGAAGGCAGTGTAGGGCTGGTATTTAAACCTGAGGGTAAGGCTGGGCTACTGTTTAATCCAGCTGGCAAAGAAGGTGCGCTACTTTTAGGCGCAAGCCCTGAGGGAAGTGGCGGTGCAGCAAAAAGGTTAAAGCTGCCAAGCAGTAACGAAGAGTTAAGAAGTAGGGAGGATAGGCGCATAAGGAGTTTTCTTGAGTGCAATAAAGGACTATTGCCTTAGCTAATAGTCCTTTTTAAATAGGCGTTAATTAACGTAAGTATTTTCTAGGCGCTTTACGTAAAAAACGTTCGCTGAAGATCTCATCAGGAATGCCAGTGTCATAAGCAACGGAACTGTATTCTAAAATTGTATTACCACCGGTTTGTATATTTTTGGCTTCTGACTTAGTAATAGTTTGATGGCCTTGAATATTTTCTACAGCCAATGCAGTGTAAGTTTTATATTTAGTGCCTTGCTTGTCAAAGTATTCAGTCTGAATGGGTAAAAAAGTGGTTTTATGGATGTACATTACATATTTTGAAAATTCAACAGCAGCGGCATCAACGGGAGTATTCTCCACGACATAATAATTTTCATCTTCACTAATTAAAACATGTTTATCTGCTTCTAAACTACGTCCAGACACGTCTTCATATAAAAAATCTGAGCCTACAAAGCTGGTACGTTGGTCTGATGCAGCAATACGTTTAACTAAATCTAATGCCGGTAAATATAACCAGCGGTCATCATCGGATTTTATGTGTTTTAACACCATAAAAACCATTTTATTGACATCGGCAGGACGTGAAAAATAGACATACATTTTTTGGTCGCCTTGATATGCATTAGCTGCTAGCTCATCAGTCGTTGGCACATCTTTACGTAAAATAGTAAATTCACGTGTACGCACACGGTTTTGTGCATCAGTAATGGTCATTTTTACTTTTGCTTTACCATCTTGCCCTTTGTAATAGCTGGTGTAGTTGGTTTTGTGAATGATTTCTTCAACGCTAGGTGCTGCGATGGCGATGTGACTGATCAAGCTACAGCTTAATGCAAGGGCGAATTGTTTTAAGTTCATCAGGTGTTACTCCCGTAATGGTGTCATAGTTGCACGTTATAGTAACTAAGTAAGTTCAGTCCTACAACGTGCTTTGATAGATTTAGTTTTGCTTGAGGTTTCTAAAAAAGAGACCTGGCATTAAGCTAATAATTGCAGGTAATAATAATAGTGAAGTAATTCCCGCTAAGAATAAGATAGAAGCAATAAAGAAGCCGACGGTTTGATAAGGCACTAATGGCGCGGCTAATAAAGGTAAAAACCCTACTCCAACGACAATGGCATTACGTGAAATAGCCATAGCGGGTTCACTAAACAATGGCCCGATAGCTTCTTCCCAAGAGCCGTAATAAGCTGTGTATTCACGCGCTCTGCTTAAAAAGTGAATAGCATAATCAACTGCTAAGCCAATACTTAATGAGCTAAGTACAGCAACGGGCATATCATAGTCTTTGCCTATTAAACCTATAAATCCGTAAATTAAACCAACGGTTAAAGTTAATGGAATCATTGATAGTAGCCCCCAGAAGAATGATCTAAATAATAAGATCATCATAATGAGTACAACAATAAAACTCCCTGTGAATGACTCAAACATACCGGTAACCATCTTATCCTGCCAGACAACATTGATATGGGTTAATCCAAACCATTTTGCCTGTAGGTTGTGTGGCATGGGATGAGCCGTAATGTAGTCAGCGACTTGCTGTTCAACAACCGCCATATCTTGGTTGTCACCACTGGTTAGTTGCACCCAAAGACTGGTTTTACGATAGTCAGGCGTGACAAAATGCCAAAGATCATGAGGTCTATGGCTGTTTTGGTAAGTAATTAGCGTTTGTGCAACGGCGCTAGATGTATCAGGGATTCTAAATTCTTCAGCTTTACCTAATAATAATTCACGATGCACGGTTTTAATGACATCAGATAGGCTATTTGATTTACCGACTACCTCTAAATTATTAATGAAGTTTTGTAAACCGGCTAGATAATTTAACGCATCAGGCTGTTTGAAAATCTCATTACGCTGCTGTTCGCTGTCAATAAATAATTGCACTTGATCCCAAGTATCAAATTCATTATCTGCAGAGTTTTCAAAACCTTTATCGATAAATTCGAGTGATTTTGTTTCTAATAACTGTTTAGGGCCTATATGGTTTTGAATTTTAGACCGCAGTTGGCCGAAAATTTCTTTACTGTGAGTTAAGCCGAGTTGAGTCGCGTTGATTTCAGCTGCGTTTAAGCGGGCTAGCATTGCTGGTTTGAAATCAGCATTAGTTGTTTTTGATGGATCAACTTCTAAAGCTAAATAAGCCATATAAGTACCACCAAAATGTTCATTTAGTACGCGATCAGCAACCCGAATCGGATGTTCTGCGTTAAACCATTTGATAGGATTATCATTAACATTAATTTTGCTAATACCATAGGCCGCGATGCCTATAGTACTCATAGAAATTAAAACAACAACTAAGGCGTGGTTATAAGTAAAGTCACCTGCTTTAGCTAATATGCGGCCCATCAATGTTTTATGATCGCTTTGCTTGTCGTTATTAGTATTAATAAAGCCCGCTAGTTTTTCATCGGGAATCGACACGATAAAAGCAGGAATAAAAGTAACTGACCAAAGCCAAGCTAAAAATACCCCAATGGCAATAAAAATTCCGAATGTTTGCACAGGAGGAATAGGGGTTAAGGCAAGTGATGCAAAACCCGCAATGGTGGTTAATGTGGTGATTAACATCGGCGTATAAAGCTCGTTCATCACGTGGATAATAGTTTTGCGTTTATCTTGAATTTGATTATATTTATCAAAAAAATCAGACAAAATATGTACGGCATCTAAAATAGCAATCGGCATGATGAAAATAGGAATCATCGAGCTCATAATATGGATAGTATTGCCGGTGATAATTAAGATTGCCATCGTTGATAGCGCGCAGACCATCGCTAAAATCATCGGCGACGTAACAAAAATTAAACGCTTAAAGAACCACCAAAGCATTAAAAAGATGACTAACATAGCGATGGGTGCAGAAATAGCCATTTGTTTGAACATTTCAACGCCAAAGGTATCTTCTGCAACAGGGAGGCCTGTTATATAGTATTCTTCCTCTATTTCTCCAAACTCAGCAATACGTGTTAATAATTTCTCACGAATTTCATAGCTTAAGTGTTTGTCAGTAATAGGAATATAAATGGCTAACGCTTGGCTATCATCACTAATGAGTGTGCCGTCTAGAAAAGGAATTTTCTTGGCGCGATCACGTACCGCCAAGGCTTCTTCTTGCGTTTTAGGCGCTTCAGCCATTAACCAACTAAAATTAACCGAGCCTAAACCGCCTTGTTCAATATTATCTACCGTTGAAGGAGATAATAAATCTATGCCAATAACGCCTGCGCTTTTACCGGTTTCTTCATCTTGCCAGTGTAGGCCTAATGCAAATTGAGTTAATTGGTGAATACGGCTTAGTGTGGCAGGGGTAAAAACGCCATTTTCATTAAAATCATTAGTGATACCCACAACGACAATATCGCTGAGTGAAAATTCCTTTTTCATCTGAGCATTATAGACACGCGCATCTTCATCAGCAGAGAGCATGTTTTCAGGGTCGGTATCTACTTGTAAAGTATTTAAAAAATGTAATTCTTTAGGGAAGAAGTTAGGTAAAGCTGCGGTTGTAACCAGAATTAGGGTGATAACTGTCATTATGCGCGTAATCATTTTTGGATGATTAATGGCAAATAAAACCAGAGGGTTAACGCTTTCCGTATCGTGTACTTCCTGATTCATAAATACTCCAATATTTATAGATAAATGTAAAGGGTCAAAAATTTTGTAGAACATTCATTAATCAAGCATAACAAATAAAATGATTCTCTAAAATAACTTGATAGCTATTTTAGAGAATGCTAATATAAAAGCAAGTTATATTTATGTTAGAGTCATTGATCTGATCGCATAGAATTAACGACAATAAAAATAATAATTATTTGGAGATTGAAATGGCTAAAATTGTAGTTTTAGGAGCAGGAATTGGTGGCGTACCAATGGCTTATGAAATGAAAGAGATGGTTAATAATGATCACGAAGTGGTGGTTATTTCGGATTCTCCAACTTTTCATTTTGTACCATCTAACCCATGGGTTCCACCTAAATGGCGTACACCAGAAGAATTAAAAATTGAGCTTGCGCCTGTTTTTGAGAAAAAAGGCATTACGTTTATACAAAAAGCTGCAACTCAAGTGGATCCAGAAAATAATAAAATTGAACTAGCTGATGGATCAGCTGTTGAGTACGATTATTTAATTATTGCGACAGGCCCTCGTCTTGCTTTTGATGAAGTTGAAGGTTTAGGGCCAGAAGGATATACAACCTCAGTTTGCCATGTGGATCATGCGGCATTGGCCGCGGGTGACTGGGAAAAATTCATGGAAAACCCAGGACCTATTATTGTTGGCGCAGTACAGGGCGCATCATGTTTTGGTCCTGCTTACGAATATTTGATGATTTTGGAAGCGGAATTACGTAAACGTAAAGTGCGTGATCAAGTGCCGATGACTTTTGTTACTTCAGAACCTTATATAGGTCATTTAGGATTAGGGGGCGTAGGTGATACTAAAGGTTTAATGGAAAGCGCATTACGCGATAAAACCATTAAATGGGTGACTAATGCTAAGGTCAATAAAATTACTGAAGGTATGATGTATGTAACTGAGGTTGATGACGAAGGGGCTGAAAAGAAAAAACACGAACTGCCTTTTAAGCACTCTATGATGTTGCCTGCATTTACGGGTATCGATGCTGTCAGACACATTAAAGCTGAAGGTTTAATTAACCCACGTGGTTTTATTATTGTGGATGAGCATCAACGTAACCCAACCTTTAAAAATATTTATTCAGTGGGGGTTTGTGTGGCTCTACCTCCCGTAGAGAAAACGCCTGTTCCTGTGGGGACACCTAAAACAGGCTACATGATTGAATCGATGGTAACCGCAACCGCACATAATATTGCAGATGAATTAGCTGGGAAAGAACCGCATGAAAAACCCAGTTTAAATGCCTTATGTCTTGCTGATATGGGCGATAGTGGTATTGCATTTTTAGCTGTGCCGCAAATTCCACCGCGCAATACTACCTGGGCGCAACAGGGTAAATGGGTGCATTTAGCAAAAATAGGCTTCGAAAAATATTTTATGCGCAAAATACGTAAAGGAATTAGCGAACCTTATTATGAAAAAATGATTTTAAAATTTATGGGCGTAGTACGCTTAAAGTAGGAAATAAAAATGAGTATAGATAGAATTGTTTTTGCCTTTGCAGGCACTGTTATTTTAACCAGTTTAGCTTTATCACAATATCATACTGTAGAGTGGTTGTGGTTAACAGCGTTTGTAGGTGCAAATTTATTTCAATCTGCATTTACTGGCTTTTGTCCTTTAGCGATGGTTTTAAAAATGTTAGGTGCTAAACCAGGGTGTGCCTTTAAATAAAAGTTGTATTTAGAGTTGTCACTTATAAAAGGGTTTTTACGAAAGTAAAAGCCCTTTTTTTATACCTAGCGTTTAAATAAAAGAAGAAGTACCTATTCATATGCTTTATGCTTATTCTATAATAGTAAAAATTTTGTAGATTGAAGTATTAAATTGCTTCTTGGCTTATTCTGAGGTATTTATGATGCAACAAGTTAGACCTAAACATGAAGGTTCAAAAATAATGATGATGCTCATTATTTTTATGGTTTTATCAGTAAATGCAGCAAAAGTTTTTGCAGAAGATGAAGAAGTGGTCGTCAAAGAAACGCTGTACTATTCGATGAGTAAAGCTTTAGTGGTTGATTTACCTAAAGGGAGTAGTATGCGACTACTTCAGGTATCGGTTTCCTTATCGATAATAGGGAGTGATGAAGATTTGTCCAAGTTAAAAAAACATGAACCCATGTTACGTAATTATTTTTTAATGGTTATACGCAATCAAGAGCCTGAAAAATTACGTAGTAGCGCAGGAAAGGAAGCCTTGCAAGTTGCCTTGCTTGAAGAGGCGAATAAAATGTTAGAGAAAGTTTCTGTTAAAACAAAAATAGAAAATGTCTTTTTCACTTCGTTTGTTATGCAATAACAATGGCAACAGCTGACTTACTTTCTCAAGATGAGATTGACGCCTTATTGCATGGTGTTGATGATGGTGATGTTGAAACAGACTCAGATGAAGATGCGGGGGTAGAATCTAAAGCGTTCGATTTTAATAACCAAGAGCGTATCGTTCGTGGGCGTATGCCCACCTTAGAAATGGTAAATGAACGCTTTACGCGTTATTTTCGTATTTCCTTATTTAATTTTTTACGTCGTTCTGCTGAAATCTCTATTTCAGGCATAAAAATTCAAAAATTCTCAGAATATGTTCAGGGGCTTTTTGTGCCCACTAATTTGAATATTATTCGAATTAAACCGCTACGTGGACGGGCTTTAATTGTTATTGAGCCACGTTTAGTTTTTACCGCGGTAGATAACTATTTTGGTGGCGGTGGTGAGTTTTACAATAAAATTGAAGGGCGCGAATTTACACCCACTGAAATGCGTATTATTAAAGTCTTAGTGGAGATGGTGTTTAAAGATTTAGAAGAGGCATGGCGCCCCGTTATTGAACTTCAAATGGAATATATGAGCTCAGAAGTTAACCCTGCTTTTGCTAATATTGTGAGCCCTGTTGAAATTGTTGTCGTTTCTACTGTTCATATCGAGCTGGAAGGTGGGGGTGGTGATATTAGTATTGCTATGCCATATAGTATGATAGAGCCGATTCGAGACTTGTTAGATGCCGGTATTTCAAGTGACCAAGGTGATTCGGATAATAACCGTTGGCAAGGCGCTTTGCGTGGCGAAGTTATGCGCTCAGAAATTGAAATGAAAAGCATTTTAGTTGAAAAAGAAATCAAACTCAGGGATGTTCTAAATTTTAAAGCGGGTGATGTTATTCCGATTGTTTTGCCTGAAGAGGTTTTGTTACGTGCTGAGTCTGTGCCAGTTTTTACGGGAAAGGTAGGCTTATCTTCAGGAAATTATGCGATTAAAATTGACGAAAAAATTATAAGAAACAAGAAGTAACTAGTTTAGTTTTTAAGTTGAACAACTGTTAGGAAGTGATGGAATATGAGTGAAGATGAAAATGGCGAAGTAGGGGATGACTGGGCTGCCGCTATGAATGAGCAAGGTGGTGATTCTTCCGGTGATGATTGGGCTGCCGCTATGGAAGAACAAGGTGAGACCGAAGGGGGAGGTGGTGATGCTGACTGGGGGTCTGCTATGGAAGAGCAGGAAACAGCTGAGGCTATGCAGTTTCAGGAGTTAGAAGGTGGCATGCTAGGTAGCGATATCGATGATGATATTAACTTGGATGTGATTCTTGATGTGCCTGTTACTATCTCTATGGAGATTGGGCGGACACAAATTAATATAAGAAATTTGCTGCAACTTAACCAAGGTTCAGTTGTTGAATTAGATCGATTAGCCGGTGAGCCGATGGATGTACTTGTTAATGGCACCTTGGTTGCGCACGGTGAGGTGGTTGTGGTTAATGATAAGTTTGGTATTCGTTTAACGGATGTGATTAGCCCAGCAGAACGTGTTAAACAATTAACCTAATGCGCCTATTTGTTTTTCTTAGTGCTTTAAGTTTATATAGTCAAACTGCTTTTTCAGCTTTGAGCGTATCAGCCCCTGTTGCTGTAGAAAGTGCTGATGTAATGAGGTGGCTAGGGGGCTTAATTTTTGTTTTAGCTGTTTTTTTCTTCTGTGTTTGGCTGATGCGTAAAACCAATCTATTTAATATGCATAGCAATAATCAAATGCGTATTATTGGTGGACTATCGCTCGGTACAAAAGAAAGGTTAGTGTTAGTGCAGTTAGGGTCTAAACAGCTGGTATTGGGTGTGTGCCCAGGTCGAGTGGAAACATTACATGTGCTAGAAGGGGATGAATGCTTGTCTGCTAATTCAACTAAGCCTTCAGAAGAAAGCTTTGCCACAAAATTTAGTGCTGCAATGACAGGACAGGTGCGTGATTAAAATTGTTCTATTGATGCTAGGGAGTATTTTATTCTATAGTCAGCCTAGTTATGCAGTACAAGGCATTGATGCGGTAAAAGTAGTAACAAATCCTGATGGCGGCCAAACTTATACGGTCACCATACAAATTCTCGCTTTAATGACCTTATTAACGTTGTTGCCTTCGTTATTGCTGGCGATTACTTCATTTACGCGAATTATGATTGTTTTAGGTTTGTTAAGGCAAGCAATCGGTACGGCGCAAGCACCCAGTAACCAGGTCTTATTAGGACTCACTTTATTTTTAACGGCTTTTATTATGATGCCAGTATTTGAAAAAGTGAATGAAGTTGCATTTCAGCCCTATATGGAAGAGCAAATTGACGCATTACAAGCAATAGAAAAGGCATCAGGGCCATTTCGTACCTTTATGATGAAGCAAACACGTGAAGAAGATTTAGAGTTGTTTATGCGCATTGCTGATCGTGACGATATTACTAGCCCGGACGAGGTACCTTTTACTATGTTGGTTCCTGCTTATATGACCAGTGAATTAAAAACCGCCTTTCAAATTGGCTTTTTAATCTTTTTGCCTTTTTTGGTAATTGACTTAGTCGTTGCGAGTGTCTTGATGTCGATGGGGATGATGATGTTGTCACCGATGATTATTTCTTTGCCTTTTAAGATTATGTTATTTGTTCTTGCTGATGGCTGGGCTTTAGTCTTAGAAATGCTAGCGGCTAGCTTTTATGTTTAATGAGTCAAATAAATGACGCCTGATATTATTACCTTAGTTGCACAAGAAACAGTGGTGGTTGCCGTGAAGTTGGTCGGTCCAATTTTACTTGCTTCATTAGCAGTGGGCTTGGTGGTCTCCATGTTTCAAGCGGCGACATCTATTAATGAACAAACACTCACCTTTATTCCAAAATTAGCGACAATTATTATTGTTTTGATGATTTTAGGGCCGTGGATGTTGCAAGTGATAGTCGATTTTTTACGTGATTTAGTCCATCGAATACCTGAATTAATAGGTTAATTTTTGGAATTTACAGAGCAGGAAATTCTTAATAAAATCGCTCTTTTTTTCTGGCCTATGGTGCGAATTAGTGCCTTGTTTATGGCGATTCCTGTCTTTAGTGCGCGTTCTGCGCCGGTAAAAGTTCGAATAATGATTTCTTTTTTTATTACCTTAATTGTAATGCCCTTTCTGCCGGCATTACCTAATGTTGAGTTAATGAGTTATTACGGTGTTTTAATAACCTTTCAACAAATGGTTATTGGCCTAATTAGTGCTTTTATTTTGCAGATGGTATTTTCCGTGATGTTGGTTGCAGGGCAATCGATTGCTTATAGTATGGGCTTAGGTTTTGCTTCGATGGTGGACCCAGCATCCGGTGTACAAGTACCTGTTGTCGCACAAATATTTGTGGTCTCTGCTAGTTTGTTTTTTATTAGTATGAATGCGCACCTGCTGGCCATTGAGATCATCATACAGAGCTTTAGTAGTTTACCTATTGCATTAGTCAGTATCAATATGGCTGATTTGTGGATAGTGATTATGTGGAGTGGGCAGATGTTTGCAGGGGGGGTATTACTTGCATTACCCATTATGGCAACTATTTTATTTATTAATATTAGTTTTGGGGTGGCATCGAAAGCCGCACCGCAAATACAAATTTTTGGTATTGGATTTCCTATTTTTATCATGACAGGTTTAATACTTATTTGGGTAATGATACCCAATTTACTGACCGGTTTTTCTTTGATCTTAATTGATGGTTTTGACTTAGTTAAACAGGTGTTGAGAGTTTAAAAATGGCGGACGATTCTGGATTAGATAAAACCGAACAACCAACGGCTAAGCGTATTACTGATGCGCGTAAAAAAGGGCAGATCCCTCGATCTAAGGAGTTGGATGTTTTTGTTTCCTTAATGGTTGCGGTGATTATGCTGTTGTTTTTAGGGCGCGGTATAGTAGACGGCATTATTGGCTTAATGCAGCAGCAATTTCAATTATCACGAGAAATCATTTTTTCTAATAAAAGTATTACTATCTATTTTACGCAAGTTCTAATGGATGGCATGATGTTGATTGTTCCCTTTGCTCTAGTGCTTACGGTGACCACCTTATTACGACCACTATTAATGGGGGGGTGGAATTTTAGTATGGAGTCCATGTCACCTAAATTATCCAAATTTAACCCGATGAAAGGCTTAAAGCGTATGTTTGGGTTGCAAGGAATCGTCGAGTTATTTAAAGCAATCATAAAAACAGTTTTAATTCTAACGGTAGCTAAAATTTTATTTAATAGTTATTTACCCGAGTTTATGGGCTTAATTGATGAGCCAGTAAAATCAGCTATTTTTCATGCAGCAGATATAATTTTGATTTGCTTGATTATCTTGAGTTCAACACTAGTTTTGTTAGTGATTATTGATGTTCCCTATCAATTGTGGAAATACAATAAAGATATGATGATGACCAAGCAAGAAGTAAAGGATGAAAATAAACAATCAGAAGGGGATCCTTTAGTTAAGGGGCGAATTCGTCAGATGCAAATGCAAATGGCGCAAGGACGTATGATGAATGATGTTCCTGAAGCGGATGTTATTGTCACCAATCCTACGCACTTTGCAGTGGCATTGAAATATGATCAACAAAACTCAGGCGCTCCGATAATGCTGGCAAAAGGGACCGACCTGGTCGCCGCACACATTAGAAATATTGCTACGGGTAACGATGTTCCTTTGGTGGCAGTGCCACCCTTAGCAAGAGCCTTGTATTATTCTACTGAAATTGGTGAAGAAATCCCTTCAGGTTTATTTCAAGTGGTTGCTCAAGTGCTTGCGTATGTCTATCAGTTAAAAATTGCTGAAAAAAAGCATACGATAAAACCTAGGTTTCCTGACAACTTAGATATCCCTAGTGAATTTAGAACGCAGTAGTTCTTTTTAAATATAAACACAAGAAAATATGGATTTTACACAATTTAAAAAATATTTAGGCATTGCAGGGGAAGCTAAATTAGGTGCGCCTATTGTCATTATAATGATGCTTGCATTGATCATTATCCCTTTGCCGGCATTTATGTTGGATTTGTTTTTTACCTTCAATATTGCATTTTCTTTGATTATTTTATTAGTGGTTGTTTATACAACGAAACCACTTGAATTTGCTGCATTTCCCAGTGTTATTTTGATTGCAACGTTATTTCGCTTGGCGTTGAATGTTGCTTCGACACGTGTAGTGTTATTGGAGGGAAATAAAGGCGGGGATGCGGCCGGAAAAGTAATTGAAGCATTTGGTGAGTTTGTTATTGGCGGTAACTTTGCTGTTGGTTTGGTTGTTTTTGGTATTTTAATGGTAATTAACTTTGCCGTTGTTACCAAAGGGGCAGGAAGAATTGCAGAGGTGGGCGCGCGATTTACTTTGGATGCTATGCCAGGTAAGCAAATGGCTATTGATGCGGATTTAAATGCGGGCACGCTTACACAAGATGAAGCAAAAGAGAGGCGTGCTGAAATTGCCGCAGAAGCTGATTTTTATGGCTCCATGGATGGTGCGAGTAAATTTGTTAAAGGGGATGCAATTGCGGGGATGATTATTCTCGCGGTGAATATAATCGGCGGACTTATCATTGGTGTTGGTCAGCATGATATGACATTTGCAGCAGCGGGTGAGATCTATGTGTTATTGACTATCGGGGATGGTTTAGTCGCTCAGATTCCTTCTTTACTCCTCTCAACAGCGGCTGCAATGGTTGTTAGTCGAGTGAGAGGAAGCGACGAAACAGTGGGTGAGCAGATTTCTACACAGTTGTTTGCAAATCCTAAGGCGCTTAATATTACTGCCGGTGTCATGGTAATATTAGGCGTTATTCCTGGTATGCCAAACTTGGTTTTTCTGCTTATTTCTGGAGGCTTAGCGGGGGCAGCCTATTGGATTAAAAGGCAATCACTAGTGATGCAAGAAAAGGTTGCTTTAGAATCTTCGCTGCCGACAGCTGTACAGCAAGAGCCAGAGACAAAAGAACTGAGTTGGGATGATGTGAGGCCAGTTGATGTTATTGGATTAGAGGTTGGTTATCGATTAATTCCTTTGGTGGATAAAGCGCAAGGTGGGCAATTAATGGCGCGTATTAAAGGCGTGCGTAAAAAATTATCACAAGAATTAGGTTTTTTAATTCCTACGGTACATATACGCGATAATCTGGAATTGAGTCCTACTCATTATCAAATTTCATTAATGGGTGTGATGGTTGGCGAATCCGATATCATGCCGGATAAAGAAATGGCAATTAATCCGGGGCAGGTTTTTGGAACCTTGGAAGGGGCGACCTGTAAAGACCCTGCATTTGGGCTGGATGCCGTTTGGATTGATGCAGATCAAAAAGATTACGCACAAACATTAGGGTATACTGTTGTTGATCCGGGCACGGTAGTCGCAACACACCTCAGTCATATTTTACAAACTAATGCGCATCAGTTACTTGGTTATGAAGAAACGCAAAAACTGCTAGATAATCTCAGTGTTGTTGCACCGAAACTGGTTGAAGATTTAGTGCCTAATGTATTACCTCTAGGTATTTTTGTAAAAGTGCTGCAAAATTTATTGCAAGAAAGGGTTTCAATTCGAGATATAAGAAGTATCGCCGAAACTTTGGCGGAATATGGTGCGAAGAGTCAAGATCCTGACGTATTAACTTCGGCGGTTAGAGTCAGCTTAGGGCGGTTAATATTGCAAGAAATCTCTGGGAATCAGCTGGATGTCCCTGTCATTACATTGGAACAAGATTTGGAACAGTTATTGCATAAGACATTACAGACGGCAAATGAATCGGGTGCTGGTTTAGAACCAGGTTTAGCTGAGCAAATGCATCAATCGCTTGTAGAGAGCGCACAAAAAATGGAAATTGAAGGGCAAACAGCTATTTTGTTAGTTTCCGCTTTTGTGCGTCCCTGGTTATCTCGATTTGTTCGTCATTCTATTCCTAGTTTGCATGTCTTAGCTTATACTGAGATACCTGAAGATCGTCAGATCAAGGTTGTTTCTACTGTTGGACAACGGACTAATTGAGTTAATAAGGAGGAAGCTCGATGAAAATTAAACGTTTTTTTGCTGAAGATATTCGCCAAGCCATGCGTATGGTGAAGGATGAATTAGGTAATGATGCGGTTATTATGTCTAATCGTTCGGTGGAGGGTGGTGTAGAAATTGTTGCCGCTCAAGACTTTGATGAACAATTGGTACATGAAAATTTAAAAAAACAGCAGCAACAAAAACGTACTGAAGCAGCTAGAAAATCAGCTGAATTAGCTAATTTAGAAGCGCAAAGCAGAGCAAAACCAAAAACTTTAAAAAGTCCGCGTCGCGACTTAAATGAACCGCGCCAGATTCTACAAAATACCACGGCGCGTAATAAATTAGATGAGTATGTCGGCTATGCAGAAAAAGTAGATTTTACACAAGGACATGCGACAACCCTAAAAAGACCGCCTCTAGCGAAAAAACCTAAAATACCCGCGCCCGTTAAGAAACTAAATCCCGCTATAAAAAAATCACAAACCAATGGCTTGCAACAGGCTTTGCAACAGATTAAAGATAGCATGGCGATTGCAACAACTGATATGTTGCAAGAGATGCGTTTAGAGATGCGCAAAGAAGTGAGCAATATTAAAACAGTGCTGGAATCTTCACAACCTCCTGAACCCGTTGTTAATGAACAATTTACTAAATCACCAGTCAGGTTAGATTTATTGCGACGACTTGCTAATATTGGTTTGTCTAAAAAATTAAGTATCAAAATAGCGAATCGCTTAGATAACCATAAGGATTCAGACGTTATTTGGAGTAAAGCCTTAGATATGCTGAGAAAAGTATTGCCCGTTGATGGTGGGGATATTTTAAAGAAAGGTGGCGTAGTTGCGTTGGTTGGGCCGACAGGTGTTGGTAAAACAACCACCGTCGCAAAATTGGCGGCACAATTTATTTTACACTATGGCTCCAGTCGGGATATCGCACTTATCACAATGGATAACTACAGAATAGGTGCTCACGAACAATTAAGTATCTACGGGCGAATTTTAGGGGTTCCCGTTCGTGTTGCTACGGATGCAAAAGAACTTTACACCTTAGTTGAAAGCTTCAGAAATAAACGCTTGGTATTAATTGATACGGCGGGTGTCAGCCAAAAAGACCAGCGTATGTTAGAGCAAATGAGTAGTTTGCATGAATCTGGGATTACATTGACTTCGTATCTCGTGTTATCCGCCACAACGCAAATCAAAGCGATGGTTGAAATTATTGAAGGCTTTTCAGTGTTTGATGCGAAAGCGTGTATTTTGACTAAAATGGACGAAACTGCTGAAACAGGCAATGCGGTTTCTACTTTAATTGAGTACCAGCTCCCTGTCGCATTTATAACTGATGGACAACAGGTTCCAGAGGATATTCATGAGGCTAATGCAGATATGTTGATTGATAAATGTCTTGCTGAGGCAGACGCGGATGATGATTTAACAGAAAGTGACGAATGGTTGGCGGCAGGTTATGCGTAAAGTACAAGATCAAGCAGCTGGAATCAGAAAATTAAAGCGAGTTAATCCTGTACGAGTCATTGCTGTGATTAGCGGTAAAGGCGGCGTGGGGAAAACTAATATAGCCGTTAATTTAGGCGTTTCTCTTGCTCAGCAAGGAAAGCGTGTTGCGTTGTTTGATGCTGATATGGGTTTGGCTAATGTGGATATTTTATTAGGAATACATCCTAAATATAATTTATCGCATGTGCTCAATGGGCAAAAGAAAATGCAAGAAATTATAGAAACAGGGCCCTTTAACTTGAAAGTTATTCCGGCTTCTTCTGGTTTACAACATATGTCCGAATTAAACTCAGAAGAGCAGGCCGAAGTGATTCATGCTTTTAGTGATTTAAGTGATGAAATTGATGTGCTCATTGTTGATACTGCAGCGGGTATTGCGGGAAATGTTGTTAGTTTTGCAAGAGCTTGCCAAGAAGTCATGGTGGTTGTTTCCGATGAACCTACATCGCTTACCGATGCCTATGCATTCATTAAGCTATTAAATCGTGAATATGGTTTATATCAATTTCATATATTAGCTAATATGGTTCAATCGCCTCAGCATGGGCGGCAGTTATTTAAAAAGCTATCTAATGTCACGGATGATTATTTAGATGTGGTATTAACTTATGCCGGTGCGATTCCTTTTGATCAATGCTTGCGTAAAGCGGTACAAAAACAATCCGCTGTTGTTGATCGATTTCCTGAGTCGCGTGCATCGCAAGCTTTTAGAGCAATTGCTCAAGGCATAAGTGGTTGGCCAGTAAAATCTCAAATTGGTGGACATCTTGAGTTTTTCGTAGAGCGCATGATTCAGTATGAAACGCAGGAGCATGTTGCATGACGGCGATAGCAATGTATAGTTCGGTACAATCATCGGGGGCAGCAGATGAAAAAATTGTTGAGTATGCTCCGTTGGTTAAACGCATTGCTTATCATTTATCTAATAAATTACCCGCCTCTATTTTAATTGATGATTTAATTCAAGCGGGTATGCTGGGCTTATTAGATGCCTTAAAAAACTACGATCCCACACAGGGGGCAAGTTTCGAGACCTATGCAGGTATACGTATTAGAGGGTCAATGTTAGATGAAGTAAGGCACTCAGACTGGACGCCGCGATCAGTGCATAAAAAGTCTAGAGACGTCTCAATGGCTATTAAAGCAATTGAAGATCAAACCTCTGAAACAGCAAAGCCGAATGATATAGCGGCTTATTTAGGAATTTCGCTTGATGAATATCATCATGTGTTGCAAGATTCAGCGAGTAGTCGTTTCTTTAGTGTCGAAGAATTAGCGCAAGCGGGTGATTCTTTTCTCGATGAGTGTGAGGATGTTGGTGTAAATCCAGTAGAGCGCTTGACTGGGAATGATTTTCAGCTAGCATTAGCCGCAGCGATAGAAAAATTACCGGAACGTGAAAAATTGGTTATTTCTTTGTATTATAATGAAGAACTTAACTTAAAAGAAATTGGTGAAGTTTTAAGCGTTAGTGAATCACGAGTTAGTCAAATTAATAGTCAAGCTATGTTAAGATTAAGAGCTAAACTTGGTGATTGGGTTAATGAAGATAATAGTTTATTACTCGGTGAAAGTGATTGGTAAATTTTATTCAACTAAATTTAAAGTATTGTAGTTAAAAGAAATGGTGGAGAGCAGCCTTGGATAGAAATATGAAAATTCTCGTTGTTGATGATTTTTCAACAATGAGACGTATTGTTAAAAACCTATTAAGAGATTTAGGTTTTACCAATACTTTTGAAGCAGATGATGGTAAGACCGCTTTACCTATGCTGCAGTCAGGCGATTTTGATTTTCTTGTTACCGACTGGAATATGCCAGGCATGACAGGAATTGATTTATTAAAGGCTGTACGTGCGGATCCTAAATTGGCTAAGTTACCTGTTTTAATGGTGACAGCTGAAGCAAAACGTGAGCAGATTATTCTTGCGGCTCAAACTGGTGTTAATGGCTATGTAATTAAACCTTTTACAGCGATAACACTAAAAGAGAAGATTGATAAGGTTTTTGAGCGTATAGACGGTTAATTTAAAAGGTATTTTCAATGACTAAACAAAATCAGGAAGCACAACTTTTGCTTGCAAAAAATTTAGTGCAAGCTTTAGAAGGTAATGATGAAGTAGCAGCGGATAAAATTTTAGATGAAATGGCAGGGATGCGTGAATCTATACTATTTCAGGAAGTAGGTCGATTAACAAGACAGCTTCATGATTCAATGAATAGTTTTTCTTTGGATGCCAAAATGACTGCATTAACGGCAAATGATATTCCTGATGCTAAAGAGCGATTGCATTATGTCATTACCATGACAGAACAAGCGGCTAATAGTACTTTAGGTGTGGTAGAAGATTTATTGCCGATTTCCAATGTACTCAATGAGCAAGCATCTGAACTGTCCAGTAAATGGGATCGATTTTTAGCGAAAGACATGCCGTTTGAAGAGTTCAAAATGATGAGCTCAGATATCACCGCCTATTTTTCGCAAACAAAAAATGACTTAAACAGTGTACAAACTGGGTTGACTGATATTTTATTGGCACAAAGCTTTCAAGATATAACCGGTCAAATTATCAAAAAAGTCATTACCTTGGTTGAAGACTTAGAACAAGGAATGGTTTCTTTAGTTAGTCTTTCTGGTGGGAATGTGCAATCAAATAGTGCAGTGATAACAGATATAGAGCTACCTGGCCCGGTTGTTCCTGGTGTTGATGATAAATCTAATGATGTAGCAAAAAAACAAGATGACGTTGATGATCTTTTATCTAGCTTAGGCTTCTGAGGGCAGTAATATGGCAATTGATCTTGACGATGAAATTTTACAAGATTTCCTAGTAGAAGCAGGAGAAATCCTTGAATTACTAGGTGAGCAACTTGTAGAGCTAGAGAATTCTCCTGAAGATAATGATCTTTTAAATGCTATTTTCCGTGGTTTCCATACGATAAAAGGTGGCGCTGGATTCTTAGCATTAGATGCCATGGTCGGAGTTTGTCATAAGTCTGAAGATGTATTTAATATTCTTCGTCAAGGTGATAGGGTTGTTGATACTGAATTAATGGATGTCATTTTACAAGTAGCTGATCATCTCAACGTTATGTTTGATGATGTGCGTGCGGGAAAGATGCCAGAAGCTGTTGAGCAGTCGTTATTAGATAAGTTGCAAACCTTTACCGTGCCACAGTCAGCAGAGCAGCCAGTTGTTTCGGCCCCGCCACCGCAAGCTCCTGTCGTTGTTGAAGCGCAAGCTGCACCTGCTGCAGAAAATATTAGTACAGTAGAGGGTGTTGTCGAGTTAGTTGATGCGAGTGATGCTGTTGAGCAAGAATTTGAATTAATGTTAGGCTCGGTCGATAGTGATGCCGCAAAGTCAGATGAGATTACTGAATCTGAATTTGATGATTTATTAGATACCTTGCATGGTGAAGGAGGGTCACCCACACCAGCGGAAACTAAACCTTCAGCGCTAGAACTTGATCCTTCGGGAGATATTACAGAAGAAGAATTTGATAGCTTATTAGACGACCTGCATGGTAAAGGTGGGTTTGATATTGCTAATATTCCTAGTGCTGCGGCAGATAAATCTATTGATGATACGCCTGCTGCACCTCCTGTGATTCCATCTGGTGATATTACAGAAGAAGAGTTTGATAAGGTCATGGATGAACTGCATGGTGTCGGAAAATTTTCGCATGATGTCGCCGCTGAAAAACCAGTAGAAGATATTCCAGTAGATGTTATTGAAGTAACACCTGCTGCTGAAGTTGAAAAAGCTGAGTCTGTAGCAGCCGTAAAAAGTACAGAAGCTGAAAAACCTAAAGAAGTTAAAAAACCAGCCGCTGCTAAAGCTAAAGCCGCAGCACCTAAAGCTGAAGCGACAGTTAGGGTTGATACGCAAACCTTAGATAATATTATGAACATGGTGGGTGAGCTAGTGCTCGTTCGAAACCGGTTTCAAACTTTATCGGGGGAGAAAGAAGATGAGGATATTGTAAAAGCGGTGGGCAATTTGGATGTTGTCACTGCTGATTTACAGCTTGCGGTAATGAAAACCCGTATGCAACCGATTAAAAAAGTTTTTGGACGTTTTCCTCGCGTTGTTAGAGATCTAGCTCGTAGTCTTAAAAAAGAAATTGTATTAGAGTTAGTTGGGGAAGAAACAGATCTAGATAAGAATTTAGTTGAAGCTTTAGCTGATCCATTAGTGCATTTGATTAGAAATGCTGTGGACCATGGCGTGGAAATGCCTGATGATCGCGAAGCAGCAGGGAAGGCTAGAGAAGGGCGGGTTATTTTGGCGGCTTCTCAAGAAGGAGATCATATAGAACTAACCATTCGTGATAATGGTAAAGGTATGAACGCTGATCATTTGCGTGGTGTTGCTGTCACTAAAGGTTTGATGGATGAAGAATCGGCGGCTAGATTAGATGATAAAGAGTGTTTTAATTTAATTTTCGCTCCTGGGTTTTCTACAAAAACTGAAATTTCAGATGTTTCTGGTCGTGGAGTAGGTATGGACGTGGTTAAAACGCGGATCAGCCAACTTAATGGAACGGTGGAAATTGATTCCGAAGAAGGTGTCGGAAGTGTCATTATTATCAAAGTTCCATTAACGCTGGCGATTATGCCAACCTTGATGGTTAAATTGAACAATCAGTTTTTTGCACTTCCATTAGCCAGTGTTTTAGAGATTTTAGATTTAGATTTAAATCAAACTAAAGTAGTTGATGGGCAAATGGTTGTTATGGTGAGAAATAGTGCGCTACCATTATTCTATTTAAGTGACTGGTTGGTAAATGACCCTGCTTATGCTGTCAATAAATTAGAGAGCTCTCATGTGGTGGTTGTAAATTCTGGCGGGCGTCAAATTGGTTTTGTGGTTGATCAGCTCGTTGGCCAAGAAGAAGTGGTTATTAAAGCGCTAGGTGCTAAACTTCAGGGGCTTGATGGCTTGGCTGGTGCAACTATTACTGGGAATGGACAAATAGCATTAATTTTAGATGTTCCTGGTTTAATGAAAAGATATGCTGGATAAGTACGATGCCTTGGTAATAAAGAGTGATGTTTTTAGCTCACTCTTTTTACCGATGCTTTGATTTAAAATCCCGATAGTATGAGTAAAAAAATGAAAATATGGGCAGTTTCTAATCAAAAAGGTGGTGTAGGTAAAACTACGACAGTTGTTTCATTAGGCGGGCTTTTATCTTCATGGGGGTATAAAACCTTATTAGTTGACTTAGATCCACATGGCTCATTAACCAGTTATTTTAAGCATAATCCCGATTCGATTGATGGGTCTGTTTATAATGTTTTTCAAAATGCAAGTCGTAAACACAAAGATTACAATCCTCGTCAATATATTATAAAAACTGAGTTTCCTGATTTATCTATCTTGCCGGCATCAACTGCTATTGCCACACTGGATAGACAGGTTGCATCGCAAGGTGGAATGGGTTTAGTTATAGCTAACGCACTTGCGGAGGTTTCAGCTGAATATGATTACGTTATTATAGATAGTCCGCCCATGCTAGGTGTTTTAATGGTCAATGCATTAGCTGCATGTGATTATTTAATTGTTCCTGTGATTACTGAGTATCTTGCGTTGCAAGGCTTGGATAGAATGGTTAATACCATTAAAATGATCTTTAAATCCAGAAAATCACCACCGGGTTATAAAATCATCCCGACGATGTTTGATAAGCGAACCAGGGCTGCTTCTGAGTGTCGCGATGTATTAACTGAGAAGTATCCTAATAATGCATGGGATGATTTTATCCCTATCGATACAAAGCTTAGAGAAGCAAGTAGTTTAGGTGTTCCAGCGTCTATTTATGACCCAACCTCTAAAGCGGTGGCCAGTTATTCTAATTTATTAGATGAATTATTAGAGAATAATATTCCTAATGAATGAGCAGGAAAAACAGGTTCATAAGGTTTTTATGGAGCCAGATAGTGCGTTAGATAGTTATTTATCTACCTTATTGGCAAATATTTCATTTAATACGATAGCGGAAACTCAGCTTGATACTGTTGAACAAGATGAGCTTGAACCTCAAGCAATAGAGCAAGCTGAAGAGAAAATAGCTGATGTTTTTGTCAACAGTGAAAATACGCAGGTTCAATCGCTGGCTCTTATGCCTAGTTATGCGCAAGATGAATTTCCAGCGCTTTTTTTTAAAGTGGGGCATTTAATTTTAGCAGTACCGTTAATCGAATTGGGCCGAACAATAAAGTTTGATTCTAAATTAACAAGTATCCCGCAACAGCCGATTTGGTTTATGGGCTTAAAGCTTGATCAGGATAAAAAAATAGGTATCTTAAATCTTGCTTATTTAATACAGGGAAAAAGTAGAGCAGAAAAAAGGTGTTATAGTGATAATCCTTTTAAAAATATTATTTTAACTGAGGACACTAACTGGGGTTTGGCTTGTGATGAAATCATAACCATAAAAAAAATTACACCAGACAAAGTGCGTTGGCGTACAGACCGCCAGAGAAAACCTTGGTTAGTAGGGACTATTATTGAAGATTTAGTTGTCATAGTTGATGTCAATGAATTAGTTCCTAGACGTAGTTAAATAATTAAATAAGGCATTTGTTTTAGCAGTGTATAGGGATATTATGCGTAGCTATAAACAAAGTTTGTATCGATGGTTTTTAAGTTATTCATATTTTAAATAAACAGGCAAATTAACATGAGTGAAGCTAGCAATCAAAATGATCCTTTAATGCAGTGGGTTACTTTTAAGTTAGGTGAAGAAAAGTACGGTATTAACGTAATGCAGGTTCAGGAAGTGTTAAGAGTTTCTGAAATAGCGCCTGTTCCGGGTGCGCCATCTTATGTATTAGGTATTATTAACTTACGCGGAAACGTGGTGACTGTTATTGATACACGCAACCGTTTTGGCTTGATGACTAGAGAGCAAGATGATGCAACACGTATTGTTATTATTGAAACAGATGCGCATATTATTGGTATTCTGGTTGATAGCGTGGCAGAAGTTGTTGATTTACGTGCCTCAGAAATTGAAACTGCGCCTAATGTGGGTAATGATGAAAGCTCTAAGTATATTCAGGGCGTTACCAGTCGTGATAACGATTTATTAATCCTTGTTGATCTGAATAAGTTTTTAAGTGATGAAGAAAATTCTGAATTAGATATGTTCTAAATCGGTGTTATGGTTTCTGAGCCAGTGGTAAAGGTAGTTTATCAATAATCATATAAACTTTATGCATTGGTTAAATTGGAGAATTTATGGATATTCAGCCGCTTGCACCTATTTCAGCAGTCAGAAAGCCTAAAAAAATCTATAAAGAAGAAGGGCAGGAAAAAAAGAAAAAGCAACCGTTAGCACCTAAACCTCAATCTAAAAAATCCCAAGACGACGAAAGCGATGTACAACATATTGATGAACGTGTTTGACCTAAATCAACTAATTGTAATTATTGGTTGTGCGACTTTTTTTTTGTTAATTGCTTTGCTTTTACTGGGCTTTTCGCATCGAAAACTTAAGCTTGAGCATAAACTTATGCTGGAACAAGTGGCTAGTTTAAATAGAGATTTGGCTGGATTATGTTCGGCTGCTGTACGTGTTGATACTCGACTTGCAGAAAGTAATATACAAGTAAATTCTTTAGTCGAGCGTATAGATAATTATGGTAGCGATGATATCGTTTCTTCTGCCTATCAAAGTGTGATTGAAAAGGTGCAAGAAGGGATTAGTGAGCAGGATATTATTAAAGAATGTGGCTTAAGTCGAGAAGAAGCTGCGTTATTAATTAAATTACACGGCTAATTTAATCCTGATATTGAAAAACTTTATTATGCTGAGCTTCGATAAAATTACATTAACGCTATTTTTGGCTTTATGCAGTACGTCTGTCATGTCTGTAGAGTACACGGCGACATTTACCTTAAAAGAAACATGGCAAGCAAAAGGAAGTCGATTACAGTGCGAACTGACGCAAGCAATTGAGAATTATGGTGAGGTTTTTTTCTCAATTAGACCAGAGGAGGTTTTGCAGTTCGGTTTGTATCATAAAAATAGCACCTTAAACTCTGTTGAAAAAGGGAATCTTTCGGTTTTGCCGGGCCCTTGGATGCATGAATATCCCTCGTTGCAAAATTATCCGGTTTATATTGAGCGCCGCAAAGGTGCAAAATATTTCTCAGTTTTTGATAAAAATGCACAAAATATTGCTGTCGCTTTAATCGCTAAACAATTTCCTGTTTTTACGTATACCCAGCTAGGTGGCTCTAAAAAACTTGAATATGTAAAAGTCATCTCCTCCGCTATTAAATTTTCAGCGAGTTACGATAAGTTTATGGCGTGTAGAGCTCAATTACTGCCTTATGCGCTTGCTTCGTTTCAAGATAAAGTTTTTTATTACCCTGCGTCTAGCTCCACGGTCACTCATCAATCGCTAAGTGATCTCGCTAAAATTGTTGATTATCTAAAGGCGATACCTAAAGCTAAATTAGTTTTGGCTAGTGAAACATCTGTTATCGGTAAAGCGGATAACAAAATGTATCAGCGTAGGGCTAAGAAGTTAATTGATTTTTTACAAAAAAAAGGCATAAAGAAAAAGCGTATATCGATACATGCTAGTTATCCAATAGAAAATATTAAAACTGAAATTAATACAGTGCGCTTAAATATTTTTGGGCCGGATGTATTAAGAGTATTCAAATATGCGGAAGGACGATTTTATTTGAGTGAAAAAAGTAAGCGGCGATTAAATTTAGCTGCACTTTATATGCAACATGCAAGTAAGCCTTTAGTGATTCATGCCTATTCAGATAGAACTGCATCCAGACGAAATTATACGGCGCTGTCTGAGCAACGCGGTAATGTCATTAAAAATTATTTATTAACCCAAGGTGTTGCACCTGAAAAAGTAATTGTTAAAGCACATGGAACAAGAAATGCCTTAGCAACCAACCGCACACGCGAAGGTAGAGCCCTAAATAGACGCATCATATTAAGCTTTCCTTTTTGATTTCATTAGGTTTTTTTTTAATAAAAAATTATTTTTAATAAAGTGTTATTTTTTTCTTGAAGTTTAAAGTTAAATCACAGATAATAGCTGTTCTTCAACGCATTGGTTGTCGACATTATGGTTACTGTGTCGGTCCTCTCGCAACGATATTCTGTCAACTCCGCCAGGCCCGGAAGGGAGCAACGGTAGCAGAAGATTCGTGTGCCGAGATGTGGCTGGCATGGTTTCCGCCCAAATCCTAAAATCTACCACTCACCATGAGTCATCAGGTTCTCGCCAGAAAATGGCGTCCTCATAATTTCACTGAAATTGTCGGCCAAGAACACGTCAGCCAATCCCTAATTAATGCTTTACAGCATAACCGATTACATCATGCCTATTTGTTTACAGGTACACGCGGTGTTGGTAAAACTACTATTGCACGAATTTTAGCAAAAGCTATTAACTGTGAAAACCTACAAGACTTTAACCCCTGTGGACAATGTGACACCTGTCTAGCCATTGATGAAGGACGACTTTTAGATTTAATAGAAGTGGATGCAGCCTCACGAACAAAAGTTGAAGATACCAGAGACCTCTTAGATAACGCCCAATACGCCCCTAATCAAGCCAAATACAAAGTGTACCTTATTGATGAGGTGCATATGCTCTCTAACCATAGTTTTAATGCCTTGCTTAAAACCTTAGAAGAGCCACCAGAGCACGTAAAATTCCTTTTAGCGACAACAGACCCTCAGAAAATTCCTGTCACCGTTTTGTCGCGTTGCCTACAATTTAATTTAACACGCCTAAGTGTGCAACAAATTAGCCAGCAAATGGCGTATATATTAGGCGAAGAGAAAATAAGCTTTACTGAGCCCGCAATCAAATTGATAGCGCGTAGTGCCGATGGTAGTATGCGTGACGGACTGAGTTTATTAGATCAGGCGATTGTTTTTGGTGATGGAGCGGTTACTACCGATGTAGTCAATCAAATGCTAGGTACTTTAGCGCAACAGCCTATAGAACAACTATTGTATGCACTTGCTGATGCAAATGCAGAATCACTGTTGCAACAAGTACAGTCTATTGCTGAGCTCTCACCTGATTTTCTAAAATTATTACAACAAATGATAGAAATGTTGCATCAACTATCATTAGTGAAAATGGTACCTAATTTTGCAGAGCTTGAAGATAAAGAGCTATTAACGGAGTTAAGTGCTCTATTTTCCGCAGAAGCCTTGCAGTTATATTATCAAATCGCACTATTAGGGCAAAAAGATTTAAGTTTGGTGCCAAACCCTAAGTCGGGATTTGAAATGATTCTGCTACGTATGCTCGCATTTAACCCTGTAAAAAACGGCCAAGAAAAAATCGTATTGCCTTCGAGTACTCAAGCAGTAAAAGCCAAAATTGAGATGCCTCAAACTAAGGCAATTGAAAATTTAGCTAGGCCTGCTGCTCCCGCTCCCGCACAAACAATTCAGCAAAGCTCGGGGCATGACTGGAGTGAAATTGTACGGTCACTGAATGTGTCTGGTTTAACACGCGAATTAGCCAATAACTGCATTCTAAAAAGTGTTGATGACAAAGTCTGTCAGTTAGTCTTGGATCCTAAGCAAGTTAGAACACCACGACAAGAAGAGAAGTTAGAAGCCGCGTTGCAAGCCTATTTTTCTAAGCCTATAAAATTATCAATTAAGGCAGAAGAAATTGATATGGATACACCGGCAGTCAAAATACAACAAGCGAAAATCGACCGCCAACAGGGGGCTGTTGAGGCGATAGAAACAAGCGAAAATATACAAGCATTGAAAGCTAATTTTGATGCGCGGATCATTCCGGGATCAATAGAACCTGTCGATAAATAAAGAGGAATCAATATGAAAGGTGCATTAGGTAATATTATGCAGCAAGCACAAAAAATGCAAGAAGATATGCAAAGTGCTAAAAAAGAACTAGAAGCGGTTGAAGTGACTGGCGAATCCGGTGGCGGTATGGTGAGTATCTTAATGACCGGTACGAGAGAAGTACGCCGGGTTTCTATTGATGATTCTTTGGTAGGTGACGATAAAGAAATGCTAGAAGATTTAGTTGCTGCGGCAATTAATGATGCAGTGCATAAAGTATCTAAAATTAAAAAAGAAAAAATGTCTGAAGTAACCTCAGGAATGCCATTACCTCCTGGGTTTCAAATGCCATTCTAATGTCACAAAAACAAGGCTTATTAACTGATGTTATTGATGCGCTTTGCTGTTTACCTGGTGTAGGTCCTAAATCTGCACAACGTATGGCATTGCATTTATTTCAGCGCGACAGAGGTGGAGCTGAGAATTTAGCTCACGTGTTACAGTCGGCTGTTAATAAGCTACAATACTGTAAGCAATGTCGCACACTGTCAGAATATGAATTATGTGAGCTTTGCAGTAGTCCAAAACGTGATGAAAAAACCATTTGTGTGGTTGAAAGTCCTGCGGATGTTTGGGTGATCAATCAGGCGAATAACTATAAAGGCTTATTTTTTGTACTTAATGGCCGTTTATCTCCCTTGGATGGTATTGGCCCCGAAGAAATTGGTTTAGACCTGTTAGAGCAACAATTAGAATCTAAAGGCGTAACTGAGCTGATTTTAGCAACCAATGCAACGGTTGAAGGTGAAGCAACGGCGCATTTTATTGCACAAATTGCCCAGCAATATCAAATTAAAGTAAGTCGATTAGCGCAAGGAATGCCAGTTGGCGGTGAGCTAGAGTTTTTAGATAGCTCGACATTAGCCCATGCATTTACGGGCAGACGAATTATTGAGTGAGAATAACGATGACTGATTGTTTATTTTGTAAAATGGTGAAAAAAGACATCACCCCCGATATCGTCTATGAAGATGAGCAAGTCTTAGCTTTTAGAGATATTAACCCGCAAGCACCAGTACATATTTTAGTAATTCCCAAGGCGCATATCGCCACATTAAATGAGTGTGATGATGCAAAATTAGCTGGGGCTTTATTACAAACCGTGGTTAAAATTGCCAAGCTTGAAGGCGTAGACGAATCAGGCTACCGCACGGTTATAAACTGCAATAAAGACGGTGGTCAGGAAGTTGGCCATTTACATTTACATCTTTTAGCAAAAAGACAAATGCAATGGCCTCCGGGTTAAGTCTTAATTAAAACTGCGAAGCAATTTGCGACTGAATCTTGTCTGCCATTGCTTTGCGGTTTTCAGCATCACGAATAGGGCGACCAATCACAATATAATCAGCGCCATTTTGAAAGGCCTGTTCGACGGTTACAACACGCTTTTGATCATCTTCTACACGATTATCAACTGGGCGAACACCGGGCGTGATCACTAATAATTTATGGTCTAAATTTTCACGCAACAGTGGCACTTCTAAGCCCGAAGAAACAATGCCATCACAACCAATAGCTAACGCACGTTTCGCGCGCGAGAGTACTAGATTCTGTACATCACACTGAAATCCTAAATCATCTAAATCGCCACGGTCTAAGCTGGTTAACGCTGTCACCGCAAGTACTTTTAAATCACCCTTATCTTTAGCGGCCGCTTCCATAATAGAATCATTACCATGAATCGTCGCCATATCAACACCCTTACTACTTAAGGCTTTAATAGCGCGACCAACGGTTGCCGGAATATCAAAAAATTTAAGATCAACAAAAATTTTCTTATCGCGTGCTTTTAACCACTCAATAAAAGCAAAATAATCACCCGACATAAAAATTTCCATGCCGACTTTATAAAACACCACTGAGTCACCTAATTCTTCAACTAGCACTTTGGCTTCCTCAATACTAGGGAAGTCTAATGCCATAATTAAACGTTCGGCAGTGGGTATGTTTTTTTGCGAGATAAAATGTTGAGTCATAGTGATATAAAAATTAGGAAGTAAAAGAGGACTGTATTTCATAAAACAGCATTAATAATAAATTCGTTAAAGCCCGTTTTAGCAATTAAGTCTTGATGTATTGCTTCATTATAGGGTAATTAAAACAGGCAGTAAATCAGCTGTAATGCGAGATTTCAATAGCGGTAAATTAACCAAATATTTGTTATATTGAGATGAGTTTATTAAGGTAAAACTCTAACTTAGAATAGCTTAATTGGTTTTTATTTCATTGTTTTAACGATACAGTCTACATTACTTTATTTATATCGACATGCGATAACGTTTACACTTGTGCAAAGTTTCTTGAAGTACAGGACTTAAGACATACCTAAAGTATTAAGTTGGTCGCTTTGTTTGAATGGTGTTTTAATGTTAATCAATTAAAATTTGTCGAGGAGGTTTACATGAAGACTACAATCAAGCCAAACAAAGTTATTATGTTGCTATTATTGATTTGGTCAGTAGTGGCATTTGCAAAAGATCCTGCAAAGAAAATTGTCGTATCTGATGTTGGTTTTTCCACGCCAGAGTCGGTGGAATATAACCCCATTGAGGATGTTTATCTGGTAACTAATATCAATGGCGGGTCTTTAGCTGTCGATGGCAATGGTTTTATTTCAAAACTTAGCCCCAATGGGCATGTTATCGACCTTAAATGGATTGATGGTAAAAAATCTGACGTTACTTTGAATGCACCCAAAGGAGCGGCTATTGTTGGCAAACATTTATTTGTAACAGATATTGATCAAGTGCATGTGTTTAGCTTGCCTGACGGTCAACAGAAAAAGTCTATCACGATTACAGGAAGCACATTCTTGAATGGCATAACGCCTGGAACTGGTGATTATGTTTAGTGGGTTCAGTGCAGGACTTGAGCTTTCAGGGACGGATGCAATATATAAAGTCTGGGCTAATGGACAATACGAAACAATCATTAAAGATAAAAATTTGGGAGGCCCCAACGGTATTTGGGATGATGGTGGACAGCTTGTGGTGGTCACTTTTGGCTCTGGAAAAATGATCAGCATAGGTCGTTCGGGTAAACAAACCGCTTTACCGACGCCGCCTAATGACAAGTTAGATGGTTTGGTTAAACTTGAAGATGGCCGTTTTATACTATCCAGTTGGGGCGGGCCAGCCATTTATGCCATGAACAAAGATCACTCATTTACGGTAGTAGAAAACGCTTTGGATGCGCCCGCAGATCTTGGTGTAGATACAAAACGTAAACGCCTGCTTATTCCTTTATTTAAAGAAAATAAGGTCGTCATTCTGCCATTTTAATCCTTGAGTTATATGGCGTCCCCAGACGGACTCGAACCGCCAGCTATCCCTTAGGAGGGGACTGCATTATCCAGTTATGCAATGGGGACGTGATTGGCCATTATACAATAAATTAAATTAAGCTATAAGAAAAAGGCGCACTCTAGAGTGCGCCTTAACGCTTAATGGCTAATTTTTTTGTATTTGATGCGTGTGGGTGTATCGGCATTAGTGCCTAAACGTTTATGCTTATCGGCTTCGTAGTCAGCGTAGTTACCTTCAAACCAGGTAACTTTACTATCACCTTCAAACGCCAGCATATGGGTTGCGATTCTATCGAGGAACCATCTGTCATGCGAGATAACAACGGCACAGCCAGGGAAGGCAAGTAATGCTTCCTCTAGGGCGCGAAGTGTTTCTACGTCAAGATCATTGGTAGGTTCATCTAATAAAAGAACATTACCACCACTACGTAATAGTTTAGCTAAATGTACGCGGTTACGCTCACCACCGGATAAATCACCAATACGTTTTTGCTGATCGCCGCCTTTAAAATTAAAACGGCCACAATAAGAGCGTGACGGTGTTTCATAAGTACCGACGGTAATTAAATCTAAGCCATCAGAAATTTCTTCCCAAACCGTTTTATTATCATCCAATGCATCACGGGATTGATCTACGTGTGATAGCTGCACAGTTGAACCAATTTTTATCTCACCTGAATCCGGTTTTTCTAAATCGCACATCATACGAAATAGTGTGGTTTTACCGGCACCATTCGGGCCGATAATTCCAACAATACCGCCCGGTGGAAGTGTGAAGTTTAAGTCATCAACCAGTAGCTTTTCACCAAACGCTTTGTTGATATGTTCAGCGTTAATGACCACGTCACCTAAACGCGGGCCAGCAGGAATGAAAATTTCCTGTGTTTCATTACGTTTTTGTGACTCTTGAGACGAAAGTTCCTCAAAGCGGGCTAAACGCGATTTACTTTTAGCATGACGGCCTTTGGCGTTAGAGCGTACCCATTCTAGCTCGGCTTTCATGGATTTTTGGCGAGACGTTTCTTGCTTGTCTTCTTGCTCTAAACGGTTTTGTTTTTGCTCTAACCAAGAAGAGTAGTTACCTTCCCATGGAATACCTTGTCCTCTATCCAGTTCAAGAATCCAGCCGGCTACATTATCAAGGAAATAGCGATCATGGGTGACAGCAACCACAGTGCCTTCGTAATCATGTAAGAAGCGTTCTAGCCATGCGACAGATTCTGCATCTAAATGGTTAGTTGGTTCATCTAAAAGTAGCATGTCAGGTTTAGATAACAATAAACGACATAATGCGACACGACGTTTTTCACCACCGGATAATTTGCTTACATCTGCATCCCAAGGCGGAAGGCGTAGTGCATCAGCAGCAATCTCTAATTCGCGTTCTAGTTCCCACGCATTAGCGGCTTCAATTTTTTCTTGTAGTTCAGCTTGTTCAGCTAATAATTTATCAAAATCAGCGTCTGGATTAGCAAATTCATCATTGATGGCATTGTAGCGATTTAAGACTTCTTGAATTTCTCCGAAGCCTTCTTGTACATTGCCACGTACATCCTTATCAGGGTTAAGGTTGGGTTCTTGCGAAAGGTAGCCGATGTGAATGCCTTTCATAGGAATTGCTTCACCCTGAATTTCTTTATCAATCCCCGCCATAATGCGCAGTAAAGTTGATTTACCAGAGCCATTTAAACCTAGAACACCAATTTTAGCGCCTGGGAAAAAAGATAAGGAGATGTCTTTAAGGATGTATTTTTTAGGTGGGACGATTTTACCCACGCGATTCATAGAAAAAATATATTGAGCCATGTTGACCTGTAAAAGTTGGTTATATGCTGTTAGCTATTATAGCGATGTTTGTATTACTGTTAAATTTGTTTGGCAGCATTTAAGGTATTTGTTAGTAGCAGTAATGTCGTTGAAAAATCTTCGCCATAAGCAATAACGCCATCTTCATGCCCCAACATAGTAAATAATCCAGACGGCTTTTTTGCAACTAAGTCCGCAACGGCTTCTGCCATGTCTGGCGTGCCATAGGGTATGTTTTGCGTAGTATGCGGAATATTAAGGGCGTTGCTAGCCTGCCAAATAATGGGGCTATGCGCATGAATAACGCAGTGTATTGCGGGATGTTGCATATAAACACTCGCATGCGTTAAGGCTTCTGAAGAGGGTTTGCATTGCCCAGTGGCATGTAAGCTATTTTTTGCTAAATTAACCTCGGTGACTAAGCAGTAATCTTCACTTGATAAGTGTGCTTTTTCGCCAGTTTGCGTTCCACTAATAAGAAACTGATTGTTTTCAATTCGTTGGCTGATGTTGCCATAGCCATAACCCAGATAGCGTAAAGGGTTTTGACCGATTAATTCTAGGTCATAAGCTAAGCTGCGATAGTGATTTATTTCAGTTAAATTAATCGTGTTAGCTAGCTTTGAAAAAGTATGATGAAGCTGGTACTTAATAACACCTTCGGTTTCTGTCATATTTATTGTAAAATCAGCGGTTAATTTAATTATCTCACTAGTTTAGCAAATTATGCGCTGTCCGTTCTGTACTGCCCAAGATACTAGAGTTATCGATTCGCGTTTAGCGAGTGATGGCGATCAAGTGCGTCGTCGTCGAGAATGTGGTGAATGTAAGGAGCGCTTTACGACATATGAGGCAACTGAGTTTAATTTGCCGCGTATTATTAAGCGTGATGGTTTACGCGAGCCGTTTGACGAGCAAAAATTACGTGCCGGTATTTTGCGCGCATTAGAAAAGCGTCCGGTGAGCAGTGATCAAATTGAGTCTGCCGTCACACGGATTAAAAAATCTTTAATGTCTAAAGGCGATAGAGAGGTTCAGGCATTAATATTGGGTGAGCTAGTGATGAAAGAATTAAGTAGCTTAGATCATGTTGCCTTCGTACGTTTTGCCTCGGTTTATCGTAGCTTTCAGGATGTAAGTGAATTTACTGCGTTAGTGGCGGGTTTACAAGAAAGTGCGCATGAATAAGCAAGATGCTGTTTATATGGCACGCGCTTTAGTTTTAGCAAAGCGCGGTGTGTATACAACACAACCTAATCCGCGGGTCGGTTGTGTGTTAGTCAAAAATAATGTAATTATTGCTGAAGGTTGGCATGTACGAGCGGGGCAAGGACATGCTGAAGTTGAAGCACTAAAGCAAATAAATTCAGCCAGCGGTGCAACAGCTTACGTTACCTTAGAGCCTTGTAGTCATTATGGCCGTACAGCACCCTGTGCAGAAGCGTTAATAAAATCTGGGGTTGAGCGTGTTGTGATTGCGCTGCAAGACCCTAATCCTTTAGTGGCAGGAAAGGGCGTTGCTTTATTAGAAGCGGCAGGCATTGCTACTCGCTGTGGTGTATTAGAGTCAGAAGCACGTGAGATTAATAAAGGATTTATTCAGCGTATGCTTAATAATAAACCCTATGTAGTGAGTAAGCTGGCGATGAGTTTAGATGGTCGTACTGCGATGGCATCGGGTGAGAGTAAGTGGATTACTTCGGCAGATGCGCGTCATGATGTGCAAAAATTACGCGCTTCAGCAGGGGCGATATTAACCGGTGTTGATACGGTTTTAGCTGATGATCCGAGTATGAATGTTCGTTTGGATGGCGTTGATGTAGCACAACCAATTCGGGTTATTTTAGACTCCTCTTTAAAAACTCCGGTGACTGCAAATATATTGACGCTTGCAGGGCGAAGCTTAATTTTGACTTGTTCAGAAGACAGCGAAAAGGTAGCGGCACTAAAACAAGCAAATGCAGAAGTTTATACTTTAGCGAAAAATGCGCAAGGACGTTTAGATTTAAGTGCTGTGCTGCAATTTTTAGCGGATCAACAAGTCAATGATGTATTGGTTGAAGCAGGTAGCACGTTGAATGGCGCTTTAATGGAGCAAGGATTGATTAATGAATGCATTGTTTATATGGCGCCGAGTTTATTAGGTGCCAGTGGGCGTGGTTTATTTGATATGCCGCAGATCAACAAAATGTCAGAAAAGAAACAATTAGAAATACTGGATATGCGCAAAGTTGGCGTTGATATTCGTTTACAGTTTAAGGTGAAAAAATAAAATGTTTACTGGTATTATTTTAGCCATAGGAAAAATTACACAAATTGAGCAAAAATCAGGCGATGTACGCTTATCTATCGATACGGGTAAGTTGTCATTAAAAGAAGCGAATTTAGGTGATAGTATTGCTGTTAATGGCATTTGTTTAACCGCTGTTGAACTGGGTGATAATAGCTTTGTCGCTGATGTATCCAATGAAACTTTAGCACGAACTAATCTAAAAAGCGCGGCTACGGGAACGCCTGTTAATTTAGAGCTCGCACTTACACCGCAAACACGAATGGGGGGGCATATTGTCAGTGGGCATGTCGATGGTTTGGCTACATTAGTTGAACAAAAACCAGATGGCCGCTCTATACGCTTTAAATTTAAAGCACCTGATAGCTTGGCAAAATACATTGCAGAAAAAGGCTCGATTTGTATTAATGGCATTAGCTTAACCATTAACAACGTAGAGGGGGCGGAATTTAGTGTTAATATTGTCCCTCATACATTAAAAGAAACCACGTTAGGTGCAATCAATGTGGGAGATAGTATTAATCTAGAAGTTGATTTATTAGCTCGATATATGGAACGCTTAATGAAAGGTGAGGCGGCAGCTGAATGTCCGTCTCGCGTAACTGAAAACTTATTAAAAGAAAGTGGATTTATCTAAACAATGAATACAACTGAGGAAATAATCGAAGATATTCGCCAAGGAAAAATGGTCATCATTATGGATGATGAAGACCGTGAAAATGAAGGCGATTTATTGATGGCTGCAGATTTTGTGCGTCCTGAAGATGTTAATTTTATGGCGCGTTACGGTCGTGGCTTAATTTGTTTAACTTTAACGGGAGAACGTTGTCAGCAATTACGTTTACCGTTAATGGTGACAGATAATACCGCGGCTTACGCAACTAATTTTACGGTTTCTATAGAGGCTGCAGAAGGCGTTACTACCGGTATTTCTGCGGCAGATCGCGCTAAAACCGTGTTAAGTGCGGTTGCAAAAAACGCAAGTCCTGATGATATTGTTCAACCAGGTCATATTTTTCCATTGAGAGCGCGTGATGGAGGTGTACTTAATCGTGCGGGGCATACTGAAGCCGGTTGTGATTTGGCGCGTTTAGCGGGTGCTGAACCCGCTGCGGTTATCGTCGAAATTTTAAATGAAGATGGCTCAATGGCGCGCCGCCCTGACCTTGAAGTATTTGCCAAAGAGCACGATTTAAAAATTGGCACGATTGCAGATTTAATTCATTACCGCACGGAAAACGAAAGTACTTTAGAGCGGATTAGCGAGTGTATTTTGCCGACTGAATTTGGTGAATTTCAGCTCTATGCCTATCAAGACCGTAATGATGGCAATGTACATATTGCATTAGTCATGGGTGATGTTAGTGATAATGAACCTGTTTTAGTACGTGTACATGCTAGAAATTTAATGGATGATGTTTTAGCCTCAACCCGTAGTGATTGTAAAATGCCAGTGCGTGAGGCAATGCAGCAAATATCTAAGGTGGGACGTGGTGTATTAGTACTGGTTCGCCAAGAGGAAAGTAATAAAGCATTAGCGGAATTGATTTATCAATATCAATTACAAGATAGAGGTGTTGTTGAGTCTGTGGATCTTGATAAAACCGGTGCTTGGCGTACAACGGGCACAGGGTCACAAATTCTTGCAGATTTAGGTGTGCATAAAATACAAGTGCTAGGTACACAAAAAAATTACTTTGGCTTATCTGGCTTTGATTTAGAAGTCATTGATACAGCTAAAAAATAACCAATCAAAATACAATTTTATAGAGGCAATTATGGCAGAAGTAAGTTTAATCGAAGGTAACCTTTTAGCGGAAGGTGGTAAATACTGCATTATTGCGGCGCGTTTTAATAGCTTTATTGTAGAGCAATTAGAAAATGGTGCGATTGATGCTTTAGTGCGTCATGGCGCTAAAAAAGAAGATATCACTTTAGTGAAAGCACCGGGTGCATTTGAATTACCGATGGTAACACAACGTGTTGCAGCCTCTAAAAAGTTTGATGCGATTATTGTTTTAGGCGCGGTTATCCGTGGTGGCACACCTCATTTTGATTATGTTGCTGGCGAATGTGTAAAAGGTATTGCGCAAGTTTCATTGCAATATGATGTGCCGGTTAGTTTTGGTGTATTAACGGTTGATAGCATAGAGCAAGCAATTGAGCGCGCGGGAACTAAAGCGGGCAATAAAGGTGCGGAAGCGGCGCTATCAATGGTAGAAATGGTTAGTTTGTTTAATAACTTGGAAGCTTAATGAGTTCGGCGAAAACAAAAGCAAGACAATGTGCAGTTCAGGCGCTTTATCAATGGCAAATGACCGGACAAAATATTAGTGTTATTGAACGTCAGTTTCATGAAGATGATCGTTTGAAAAATGCACAAAAAAGTTATTTTTCTGATATTTTTCATGGTATTCCTAGAGAGTTAGATAAAATTGATGCAGCTATTGCTGAATTTGTCGATCGCGGCGTTGAAGAGATTGATCCTGTTGAGCGCGCTATTTTACGTATCGGTGCGTATGAGTTAATGCATAAAGTTGATGTGCCTTACCGCGTAGTGATTAATGAAGGCGTTGAATTAGCAAAATCGTTTGGTGCTGATGGCAGTCATAAATACGTGAATGGCGTATTAGATAAAGTTGCACAACAACAGCGAAAGATTGAAATAGAAGCAAAGAAAAAAGTTTAGTAATTGATTTTTAAATAAGCTAACAAGGCTGAGTTAATGGATAAGAGTAGAGTAAAGTTTGGTACGAGTGGTATTCGTGGATTGGTTACCGATATGACGGATAAACTCTGTTATGCCTATACACTCTCTTTTTTAGCTTATTTACGTGAAACTCAGGTCATTGAGTTAGGCTCAGACGTTGCTGTTGCGGGTGATTTACGTAAAAGTACACCGCAAATTATGAATGCAGTGGCAGCGGCTGTGATAGATGCGGGTTATAAAGTCATTAATGCAGGATTAGTACCAACGCCAGCCTTAACTTTATATGGAATGAAACATAAAATTCCTAGTTTAATGGTGACTGGTAGTCATATTCCTGATGATCGGAATGGTATTAAATTTAATAAGCCCAGCGGTGAAGTACTAAAGGATGATGAGCAAGGAATTTTAGGTCAAAATCCAGTATTAAATGATAGCTTATTTGATCAACACGAAAATTTACTAAAATTAGACTATTTACCAGCGCTTAATGCTGAGATAGAAGCGCAGTATATTCAACGTTACCTTGATTTTTTCCCCGCTGATACTTTAGCGTCATTAAAAATTGGGGTTTATCAGCATTCATCTGTTGCACGTGAGTTAATGCCGAAGATTTTTAAAGGCTTGGGTGCAGAAGTCGTTAATTTGGGTTGGTCGGATGCATTTATCTCGGTTGATACGGAAGCAATTCGCCCAGAAGATGTTGAGTTGGCAGCAAAGTGGTCTAAAGAATATGCGTTTGATTGTATTATTTCTACCGATGGTGATGCGGATAGACCCTTAGTCAGTGATGAAAATGGAGAGTGGTTGCGCGGTGATGTTGCGGGTATATTGGTCGCAAAATATTTACAAGCTGATGCGGTAGTCACGCCTGTGAGTAGTAATAGTGCGCTGGAAAAAAGTAATTTCTTTACAAAAATAAGTCGTACACGGATTGGTTCGCCTTATGTGATTACCGCGATGGATTCTGTAACGGATTTAGAGACGGTTGTGGGTTATGAGGCGAATGGGGGATTTTTATTAAATACGCCCGTGTCTTTAGCCAATAACACCTTGAGTGCATTACCTACACGTGATGCGGTATTAGTACCATTAAGTATATTGGCACAAGCAAAACAAAAGCAGTGTACTGTGTCAGAGTTATTGAAAACATTACCACCACGCTACACGTATAGCGATCGTATTAAAAACTTTCCAAGTGAGCTTAGCGCTAAAATTTTACAAACACTACAAACAGGAAGTTTAGCGCAAGATGCTGCTGAATTAAATCGCTTGTTTGCAGGTGAAATTGCAGAGGCAGTCGCAATGAATAATACCGATGGCGTACGTATTACCTTAAATAACGATGAGGTAATTCATTTACGTGCCTCTGGAAATGCACCTGAATTACGTTGTTACACTGAGGCGGATAGTTATCAACGTGCGCAAACACTTAATCAATTATGCATACAGCATATGTTGGGTTGGAATCAATAAATTTAGCATAGATTAAAGGATTAACAGTTCCAGTGAATAAAAAGGTACAAGTCAAAAAACAGTCAACTTTTCTCTCTTCTGTCATAGTACGTAGAGCTTTAGTCATCATTACTGTGACTGTGGTATTGCTAGTCTTTGGGCTATTTTTAAAAGGTATGATGAGTGGAGTCGATATTGAAGCTGCGGATGTCTTTGCAGTATTAGTACTGCTAGTTATTGGCTTGGGTGTTTTAGTGGGGGCTTTTATTGGTATTGAAAAACTCACGGGAAAATCTTGCTTGAAAGGGCTTGAGTTAATTGGTGAGTACACCTTAGAGTCGATAGCCTATTTATATAATAAGCTATTGAGTATGACGGGCGTTGAGATAAAGAAAACTAACCGTCGTGTAAAAAAACGCGTCAATATATCGAATACTAAATTAGACATTATTCATGAAGATAGACAGCAAACAACAGTACCTCAGCAGGAGTCAGAGCAGGTACAAGATGAGCTGTTATCTACTGAAAAATCAGAGCCAGAGTTAGGCTTTACAGTCTCTGATTTAAAAAATTCGGATAAAGAAAGCAATGCAGACTCGGCCTTATTTCAAGATACATTTAAAACAGAATATTTGCTAGAGCAGCCGGCTGAATCGGAACTTATCGCTGATGATTTAGAAAATGAAGTCGTGGAGGCGGTTGATCATGAGTTTGATATGATGGCTTCAGCTGAAGCTGATGATTTTGATAGTGTACTTACGGAATTACTGCAACAGGAAGAACAGAATCTCGATAATGAAGATGAGTTAATTGAACCTTTTGAGACTGCTGTAGAAATTAAACAGGCACACCAAGAAAATGAAGTTCACATAACCGAATTTAATGAGATTTTGCCTACTGATGAAGAGCCAGTAAGTCAAAACTTATTAAGTGATTTATCACGACTTTATAAACAAGATGGCGAGAAAAGTTCAAATAATACGCAATCTTGGCCGCAAATATCGCCAGTATCAATATTTGAACAAGCGAAGCAATCTACGGCTAATATTATTGCGGGATTACAAGCAGAGGTAGCGCCTGAAACGAGTAATAAACCTTATCAGTTGCCGTCGATATCTTTATTGGAAACTCATCAGCAAACGGTACATTCCTACACAGAAGAGCAGTTAGATGAAATGTCGAGGACTGTTGAGAGCGTATTACTCGACTATAAAGTAACCGTTGAAGTGCAGGGGGCTTACCCAGGCCCTGTTATTACGCGATTTGAATTAGCGCTAGCGCCCGGCATTAAAGTTAGCCGCATTAGTGGTTTGGCAAAAGATTTAGCGCGTGCAATGCGCGTTACTAGCGTTAGGGTAGTGGAAATTATTGCAGGTACCTCTTTTGTTGGGCTGGAAATACCTAATCAAGAAAGAGAGTTGGTTTCATTCCGTGAAATCATTGCTTCAGATGAGTTTCAGCAATCGAAATCACCACTTACTTTATCGCTAGGTAAAGATGTTGCAGGTAAAACTGTCGTGTCTGATTTATCTAAAATGCCACACGTACTGGTTGCTGGAACTACCGGGTCGGGTAAATCAGTTGCAATTAATACCATGATTTTAAGCATGCTGTATAAGGCAACACCAGAGCAAGTGCGCATGATCATGATAGACCCTAAAATGCTGGAGTTGTCGATTTATGAAGGTATTCCGCATTTATTAACGCCAGTTGTTACCGATATGAAAGAAGCACAAAGTGCTTTGCGTTGGGCGGTAGCAGAAATGGAGCGGCGCTATAAATTAATGTCTAAAGTTGGGGTGCGGAATTTAGCAGGTTTCAACCAAAAAATAGAGGAAGCAGCCGAGCAAGGGGAAACTATACGTGATCCATTGTTTCAATTAACCAAGCCATTAGAAAATGGTGAAAGTTTTCCGACTTTAACAACACTCCCGCAAATTGTCATAGTGATTGATGAATTAGCAGATATGATGATGATTGTAGGTAAGAAAGTAGAGGAGTTAATCGCGCGTTTAGCACAAAAAGCACGGGCGGCAGGTATTCACCTAGTTTTAGCGACTCAGCGACCTTCTGTAGATGTGTTAACGGGATTGATTAAAGCTAATGTACCGACGCGAATGTCATTCCAGGTTTCGTCACGTATAGATTCTAGAACTATTTTGGATCAAGGGGGAGCTGAGGCTTTGTTAGGTAATGGTGATATGTTATTTTTACCTTCAGGCACTAGCATTCCTATTCGTGCACATGGTGCGTTTGTCGGTGATGATGAAGTGCATCATGTCGTCGAATATTTAAAAACACAGAGGCCGGTTAAGTATTTAACTGATATTATTCAAGAGGAGGTAGATGAAACAGCCAATGCAGCCTCTGCCCCTGTTGATGCAACAGATGCTTTATATAATGACGCGCTAGATTTTATTTATGATACAGATAAAGCATCTATATCAAGTTTACAGCGTCGATTTAAAATTGGTTATAACCGGGCTGCAAGAATGATTGATCAAATGGAAGAAGAAAATATTGTGAGCCAGCCTGAGGGTAATGGTTCACGCAGCGTTATAAGAAGGGATTAAAGTTACATAGTCCTATGTATTTATTATTTAATAATATTAGTAAACTATTATGTTAAAAGATTATATTCAACTTTGCTGGTTTAAAGGTTACCCAGAAGATTTACCTACAGACCGTCGCTTTTTATGGACTAACTTAGTTATTTATATGCTGCTAGGTTTGTTTATTCAGGCAAATATTACTGACCCAATTGAAGCATTTATACAAATATTTGTAGAAATTTTTATCACGATTATTTTTTTAGGCGCGCTTATCTTAAAAGATGGCCACACTTATCATTTTGAGCGCTTTGTTACCGCAGTATTGGTGTGTGAAAATTTTGTTTACATTCTCGCACTCCCTTTGGCATTCTGGTTTATTTTTGTAAAAGGTTCCGCGAGTGCGGCCTATCCTATTTATATCGGTGTTGCTTTAATAGGGTGGTCTATAGCAATTATTGCCTACCTATTTAAAGGACTTTTTAGTTTTGATTGGCAGATAAGTACTGTTTTATCAGTGGCTTATTTCTTATCTACATATTTTGGCTCTTTTGTATTATTATTAATGCTCTAACAAAAGTATGTGATGATAACTTTGATATAACTCACAAAAAAAAGCTATATATATATTCTGATATTTTTTCAGGTATGATTATAAAAAAATATTAAGATTAATCTTTAATTACACATTTTGGAGAAAATAATGGCAAGTATACTTGCGGTTGATGATTCAGCATCGATGAGACAAATGGTTTCATTCACTTTAAAAGGCGCAGGATATACAGTTGTTGACGCTGTAGATGGTGTAGATGCATTAAATAAAGCAAAGCAACAAAAGTTCGATTGTATTGTAACCGATGTCAATATGCCCAATAAAGATGGCATTACTTTGATTAAAGATTTAAGAGCTTTGCCTAACTACAAATTTGTTCCTATGTTGATGTTAACAACTGAATCAGGCATGGATAAAAAACAACAAGGAAAAGCCGCGGGTGCTACAGGATGGATTGTTAAGCCATTCAACCCAGAGCAACTATTAAAAACAATTAAAAAAGTTTTAGGTTAAGTAATTTATTTATAAGTGAAGTACTTAAATCATGTTTTTTATGTCGCATAACTTAGTCTATATGTTAGTTGGCGGCATGAAAATTCCTTTATTTAATTTTAGAGTGTACAGGGTATTCAATGTCTATTGATATGGCGCAGTTTCACCAAGTATTTTTTGAGGAAAGTTTCGAAGGCTTAGCTGTCATGGAATCAGGACTACTTAACCTAGATATGGGGGATGTAGACTCTGAGGAAATTAATACTATTTTTAGAGCTGCTCACTCTATTAAAGGAGGAAGTGGTACTTTCGGCTTTAATGCAGTAGCAGATTTTACTCATCTCATGGAAACCTTACTTGATGAGATGCGTGATGGCAGGCGTCAAGTAACTCAACCGGCTGTTGATGTGTTGTTGGGTTCAGTTGATTGTTTAACTGAAATGTTGACAGCCATTCAGGCTGAAGATGAGCTTGATGAGGGGAGTGTTAATAACCATAAAAAAGCACTAGAGGTTGAACTTAATGGTGAAAGCGCTACTGAAGCGCCTGTGGAAGTAGCAGCTGTTATTAGCGAGCCAATAGTAACAGAAAGTAATGATGATTCAGAACGCGGCTGGAAAATAGCTTTTTGCCCTCATACAGACTTATTAAAAACGGGTAATGATCCAGTTAGAATGTTCAGAGAGCTTGCTGAATTAGGTGATTTAGACGTTTTTGTTGATATGCAGGGTGTGCCTTCTTTAGTAGATCTTAATCCAGAAGATTGTCACTTATCCTGGACATTACTTTTAAAGGGCGATATTGAGCGTAGTGATATTGATGATATTTTTGACTGGGTAGAGGATGAGTGTGATTTGTCTATTCTGCCTCTAACAGAAGAAGTAGAGCTAGAGACGATAATTGAAATTGCTGAAGCTGAAGTTGAAGCTGAAGCAGCGGCTAAAACGACTCCAGTTGAAAGTGTTAAGGTAGTAGCATCAGAAACAGTTAAAACTGACAGTACAGAAACTAAGCCTGCATCGACGAAAGCGAAAAAACCTAAAGCTGCGGCCTCCAGTTCAATTCGTGTTGATACCAGCAAAATTGATACTTTGATTAATATGGTGGGTGAGTTAGTTATTACTCAATCTATGTTAAGTCTAGTCGGTGAACACTTTTCTATCGATAAAGTGGATCAGCTAAAAACAGGGTTAATTCAATTAGAAAGGCATACACGAGAGCTACAAGAAAGTGTGATGAATATTCGCATGATGCCTATTAGCTTTGTATTTAGCCGTTTTCCTCGGCTGGCCCATGATTTAAGTAGTAAATTAGATAAAAAAATTGAACTCAAATTAGTGGGGGAACACACAGAGGTTGATAAAACAGTTGTTGAGCTAATTAGTGATCCATTAGTTCATTTAGTACGTAATAGCTTAGATCATGGAATTGAAATGCCTGCTGACCGAGTGGCCGCAGGAAAACCCGAAACGGGAACGGTTACCCTAGAAGCTTATCACCGTGGTGGTAATATCGTTATTGAAGTAAAAGATGATGGTAAAGGCTTAGATAAAGAATCACTTAGAAAAAAAGCGGTCGAGAAAGGTTTAATTGAAGAGTCAACCATTCTTACCGATAAGCAAACTTACGAGCTTATCTTTATGGCTGGTTTTTCCACTGCTGAACAATTGACTGATGTCTCTGGGCGTGGCGTAGGGATGGATGTAGTAAGAAGAAATATTCAGGCATTAGGTGGAACGATTGAAATTATTTCTGAACTAGGCGTTGGTTCTACTATGGCAATTCATTTGCCTCTGACGCTTGCGATTTTAGATGGGCAATCAATTGCTGTCGGTGATGCTACTTATATTGTGCCATTAGGCTCTATCGTTGAGTCAGTTAAAATCACAGATGATATGGTCAACCGTGTTGCGGGTAAAGGTGAAACCTTCCGTTTACGCAATGAATACCTCCCTATTGTACGTATGCATGAAATTTTTCATGTTGAATCTGCAAAAGCCACTAATTTAATGGAGGGGTTGCTGGTTGTTGTTGAGGGACAGGGTGTTAGATGTGGTTTATTTGTCGATGATTTACTCGGTCAACAACAAGTGGTTATTAAATCATTAGAAGCCAATTATCGTCGTGTCGAGGGTGTATCAAGTGCAACTATCTTAGGTGATGGTTCGGTTGCGCTTATTTTAGATATTCCAGGTTTAGTAAGATTATCAAACCAATAAGATAAATTAATTATGGAACAAAATACATCGAGTGAAGAAATAGAAGCTAAAGTACCTGAAAATTCAGTACAATTTTTAAGCTTTACTTTAGGGGATGAAGAGTACGGTGTCACTATTCTTAGTGTGCAAGAAATACGTAGTTGGGAACCGGTATCAAAAATCCCCAATGTCCCAAATTATGAGAAAGGTGTGGTCAATTTAAGAGGAGCGATTGTTCCGATTATTGATTTAAGAGAACGTTTCAACTTGGAACACTCTGAATATACAAACTTAACCGTTGTTGTTGTACTGCAGGCAGTTTGTCGCGGAAAAAATCGTACTATGGGTGTTGTGGTTGATTCGGTTTCAAATGTAATGAATATTCAGAAAGAAAATATCCAAAGCGCACCAGATTTTGGAACTAAAGTGAGCACTGAGTTCATCAACGGGATTGCATCAGTTGATAATCGTATGGTTATGCTATTAGACGTAGAAAAGTTACTTAAACTCGATGGTCTTGAGGAAGATGAGACTGAAGAGGATGATGAATAAAATGAATACTAAAATTAAATCAGTTCGTAAGGGGAATACCTAATGAAAATAAATATGCCAGTTACAGACAAAGAAGTCTTAATGAAGGACGGGACTATTTTAGTCACGCGAACTAATTTAAAAGGAATTATTACCTATGCTAATGATGCCTTTGTTGAGATTAGTGGCTTTAGTTACAATGAGCTAGTCGGGCATAATCATAATATGGTTCGTCACCCTGATATGCCAGCGATTGCTTTCCAAGATTTGTGGGAAACATCTCAGGCAGGTAAACCATGGACAGCACCGGTAAAAAATAGAACGAAAGCAGGTGATTACTATTGGGTTGAAGCCAATGTAACGCCCGTGTATAAAAATGGCTCAGTTGTCGAATACTTATCAGTTCGTTATGCACCGAGTCGTGAACAGGTAAATACTGCAGATAAATTATATAGAGAGCTTAATAACACCAGGCCAACAACGATTAGACCAACGGGCTTAGCGAAATTAACTAAAAATATTAAAGAAATGTCAATTAATAAAAAAGCGCTGATTGCTGCAATTTTATTTTTGATCCCTAATGTTTGCTCAATGATTGGGTCTTACCAAGCACAAGATATGATGCATCTTGGTGTGGTGGCAGCGCTTACATTAATCGCGATTATATTTGGTTACTCTATTATTGCTGATTTATTAAAAACATTAGCGCAGAGCTCTGACATATTTAAGAATGTTGCTGACGAAAAATTTCAAAACCACATTGAGTTAGATAGAAACGATCAAGTGGGGGAGTTCTACCGCAATTTATACTCCATGCAAGTGAAACTTAATGCAGATTTAGCTTATTCAAAACAAGTTGGTGCTGAATCATTACGTATTAAACAAGCACTAGATAATGTTAATTCAAGCGTGATGGTTGCGAATAATAATTTAGAAATTATTTATATGAATAATACTGTCCAAGAGATGTTTAGTAATGCGGAGGCAGATATACGTACGCAATTACCTAACTTTGATAGCAGTAAATTATTAGGTGCTAATATAGACCAGTTCCACAAAGATCCTAGTATGCAACGTAAAATGCTTGCTACATTAAGTTCTACGCACAACGCAGAACTTAAATTAGGTGGTAGAACCCTTGCCTTTGTTGCAAACCCTGTATTAGCTAATGATGGCGATAGAATTGGTATTGTTGTTGAATGGCTAGATAGAACGGCCGAAGTTAAAATTCAAAAAGAAATTGCAGGATTAGTTAATGCGGTTAAAGCAGGTGATTTATCGAATCGTTTAGAATTATCTGATAAATCAGGCTTCTTTGAAAGTCTAAGTGAAGGCATTAATGAATTAACTGATGGTATCGATCAAGCTTTTGCTGAAATTAATAATGCAATGCAAAACCTTGCAACGGGAAATCTATCGACCAAAATTGAATCAGAATACGATGGTGTTTATGCCGAATGTACAAACAATATTAATGCAACCGTCGATAAATTAGCTGAAATTGTGGGTCAAGTGCGCGAATCATCTGACTTTATCAATAATGCATCTAGAGAAATTGCAAGTGGAAATAATAACCTTTCTGAACGTGTAGAAACGCAGGCATCTAGCTTAGAAGAAACTGCATCTAGTATGGAAGAGTTAACCAGCACAGTTAAAAATAACTCTGAAAATGCGCAAGAAGCGAACAAAGTGTCAACAAAAGCTCGTGGCTTAGCTGAAAAAGGTGGAAACATTGTTACTTCAGCCGTAGATGCAATGGCTGAAATTAATGAAAGTAGTAATAAAATTTCTGCGATTATTGGTGTTATTGATGAAATTGCCTTCCAAACCAATTTACTGGCATTAAACGCATCAGTTGAAGCGGCTAGAGCCGGTGAACAAGGTCGAGGTTTCTCAGTAGTGGCAACGGAAGTAAGAAACCTTGCACAGCGAAGTGCCGCCGCCGCGCAAGAGAGTAAAACATTAATTCAAACAAGTATCCAAAAAGTAAGAGCCGGTACTGAATTTGTTAATGAAACAGGGTCTGCTTTAACTGAAATTGTTACTGGTGTTACGCAACTAGGTGATATTATTTCTGAAATTGCAGGTGCTAGTATTGAGCAATCTCAAGGGATTGAACAAGTTAACCAAGCAGTTTCTCAAATGGATGAAATCACGCAGCAAAATGCGGCACTGGCTGAAGAGGCATCCGCTGCCAGTGTTTCTATGAGTGATCAATCAGAAACCATGACTAGCTTATTAGGTTTTTTTCAAACAGCAGAATCAAATGCTGGGGTGAAAAGAGCTGCTTTAGCACCAGCCTCACGAGCTGCTGTTTCAGCTAAGCCAAAAGCTACTTCACAACCAGCGCCTGTAGAGGGAGCACGGATTGTTGCTACTAGTGATGATAGTGATGATGAATGGGGTGAATTCTAAATTACTAAGCCCTCCTTAGGGAAGGTTTTGAATTGGTACTGGATGTATTCAGTACCAATTAATTGTTAAGAATGATAAAAAAAGCTTGAGTAAATTTGTAGGAAGTAATAATTATGTCAAATGGCGCCAAGGTAAATGAACCTAATATGAAAGCTCAATATTTGACTTTTGATTTAGCCGGTGAAATGTACGGTGTTGAGATTCTACGCGTGCAAGAAATCAGAGGCTGGGAAACGGTACGTGAAATTCCTAACACACCTGACTATATTAAAGGTGCGTTAAATCTTAGAGGTGAAATTGTACCGATTATTGATTTAAGAGTGCGTTTTGCTATGGAGAATATTGAATATACGCCGGTCACTGTGGTTATTGTTCTATGTGTTGAAACCGAGCAAGGCTCATCAATCATGGGGATTGTTGCAGATGCCGTATCTGACGTTTTAGATGTTAATCTTAATGATATAAAAGATAAACCTAATTTGGGTGTGAAAATTGATACTCAATTTATACGTGGCATGTATGTGACGAAAGATAATATGATTATGCTTTTAAATGTAGATAAACTGTTAAACCCTGAGCAATTTGAAGGGATTGCAGAGGCTTTGTCTTAAAGGGATAAGCATATGAGTACTCGAGTTGTCGCTATTATCAATCAAAAGGGCGGGGTTGGAAAAACAACCACATCTTCAAATTTAACACATGCGCTTGCTAAAAAAGGTAAGAAAGTAACGGTTATTGATTTAGACCCACAAGGACATCTTGCTGTTTCATTTGGCGTTGTGTCTGGAAAACTAAGTGGAATTGATGCTGTTTTATTAGGTGAAAAAAAAGTCTCTGAACAAATAACTCAAGTACGTGATAATTTACAATTAATCGTGGCAGGTCCACGGTTACAAGAGATTGAGCAACTCATAGAAGGCGGGGCACAGCGTGGCGACTTGTTACGCAAAGCGTTACATGAAAGCTTACAGGATCAGGATTTTGTTTTTGTTGATTGTCCACCATCCTCAGGGGTGTTAGTTGCAAATGCATTGTTTGCTGCGGATGAAATACTTGTTCCTATGACCAGTGACTTCTTAGCCTTGCAAGGCTTATCGCATTTAGTGGGTACCATAAAACGATTTGAGTCAGCTTTAAAGAAACACTATAAAATTTCATTAGTTATGTCGCGATATTCCACGACTCGCCGCATATCTAAACAAGTATTAACGACTATGCTAAAGCATTTTCCAGATCAAGTTTTAGATGCTGTTATTAGGGAAACGGCTTTGTTAGCAGAGTGCCCGAGCTTTGGTAAAACTATTTTAGAATATCGTCCTGGAAGTCGGTCAGCACGAGATTTTCGTAATTTGGCAGATGCCTTTCTTGAAGGCAAGGTAATGAAATGACAACAGATAAGAATGAAAGTCTCATTGGGTATGATCCACTTGCGTGGATGAATGAAGATAATGATAGTGAAGTTCAAGCTCAAGTAGAGACGACTGAAGCCGCAACAAATGAAGCCGTTGAAGGACTTACAACACTAGAGCAAGAAGTTCATGAGGAAGCTATTGCGATGTCTATTAATGAAGTTGAAACTGAGACTACTGAAGTAGTGGCCCCTGAGGCAGTAGTTATTGAAGAAGAACTTGATGAGCTCACAAAACCCGAAATTAGCTTGGATTCAACACTTAATATACAAAATGTTAGTGTGTTGTATGAGCTTCTATTAAAAACGTTAGAAGACCATTCTACTATTGAGCTGGATGCATCAGCGGTTAAAACGGTTGATACTGCAACTTTGCAACTATTTGTTGTTTTAAAGCAAGAGTCGATTAAATTACAAAAGGAAGTTAATTTTGAATTTCCATCAGATAATTTTATTGATTCTGCAAAGATTTTAGGAGTTTATGAAATGTTAGGCTTAGATGCTGCCGCAGCTGGGTTCTTTTAGTTAAAGATTGAATTTTTTTGTAAGTTTAGAATTTAATCAAAGGGAAGTGTGATGTCACAAAAGCAAAGAGAATTTAAATATACTCAGGAAGATTTTGATGTCTTAAGAAAGATATCAAATAGTCATTCTGGTATTATTGTTACCGACGATAAGTTTGATATGTTTTATTCGCGCTTAGCTAAGCGCATAAGAATGTTAGGATTAGCTGATTTTAAAGAATATTGTGAATACCTTGAAGCAAATGAAGCCTCTGAATTTACAGAATTTATTAATGCTATCACAACTAATTTAACCGCTTTTTTTAGAGAGAATCACCATTTTGAATACGTAAAAGATGTCATTATTCCTGATTTAATTAAACGTAATCATCAAACTAAAAAAATTACTGTTTGGTCTGCTGGCTGCTCTACTGGCGAAGAACCTTATTCTCTAGCCATGACTCTATTGGAGAATTTACCTTTTGGTTGGGATGTTAAAATTTTAGCAACTGACCTAGATACTAATGTTTTGCAAACGGCGGCAAATGGTGTTTATGGCTCTGACCGGGTAAGTGGTTTATCAGATTCACGCTTAAAACGATGGTTTAAAAAAGGAACCGGAGTTAACAGTAATAAAGTAAAAGTAGACCCTGCATTGCAATCCTTACTTACGTTTAAACAACTTAATTTGATGCACGGCTGGCCGATGAAAGGCAAGTTTGACTTTATTTTTTGCCGAAATGTCATTATCTATTTTGATCAAGCGACTAAAGAAACATTAGTTAACCGATACAGTCAGTATTTAAGTACGGGTTCGCATTTATTGATAGGGCATTCTGAATCTTTGCATACGATAGAAACAGATTTTGATTTGATAGGTAACACTGTTTACCGCAAGGTTAAATAGAGATGCGTAGAGAACTCCCTCCGATCTCCATTCCTGAATTTAGTAATATAAAACGTTATTGGGATAATCAAAATGATATTTTTGCCGCAAAATTATTGCCGGGGGAATATTATGTGACTAAAGATGATGAACTTATTACGACCGTTTTAGGTTCTTGCATTTCAGCCTGTATTCGTGATCCTATTGCGGGGATTGGTGGAATGAATCACTTTATGTTGCCAGAAACTACCGAGTCACGATTGCAACAAGGTGCGGAAGCGGTTGTGGGTAATGCGACTCGATATGGTAACTATGCAATGGAGCATTTGATTAATACCATTTTATCTGAAGGTGGTAAGCGAAAAAATCTGGAAGTTAAATTGTTTGGTGGTGGGAAAATCATTCCCACAATGAGTGATGTTGGTCTAAAAAATATTGAATTTGTTTTAGAGTATGTTGATGCAGAAGCGTTGAAACTTTTAGGCCAAGATTTAGGTGATATTTATCCTAGAAAAGTAAATTTTTACCCTAAAACGGGTCGCGTAAGAATGAAGAAAATACAAGATTTACATAATGATACATTGGTTATGAGAGAAACAAGCTATAGGAAAAGTATTAAGGATATTCCTGTTGAAAGTGAAGTTGAAATTGAACTGTTTTAAGGTACTAGGATGAAAAAAATACGTTTATTAATTGTGGATGATTCAGCTTTAATTCGTACTATGCTGACAAAAATATTTGATGCATCTGAAGACATTGAAGTGGTTGGTACGGCTGCAGACCCTATTATCGCCCGTGAAAAAATTAAAAAACTACATCCTGATGTGTTAACGCTAGATATAGAAATGCCAAGAATGGATGGCTTAACCTTTTTGCGCAACTTAATGCGCTTAAGACCTATGCCAGTGGTAATGATTTCTACTTTGACAGAAAAGGGTGCTGAAGTTACTTTGGAAGCATTAAAAATTGGTGCAATTGATTTTATTGCTAAACCTAAAGTGGATGTTTCAAATACTTTGCAAGCTTACGCGGATGATTTAGTCGAAAAAGTTAAAGCAGCGGCAGCAGCGAATATTCAACCAGACGTTCATACTCCCAAAAGAAGTGCAGCAATTGCCCAACCGAGCAAAAGTATTAGTGTGGATTCGATTATTCAACCGGCTATTGTGAATACCCGTTTTGCTAAAACTGAAAAGATTATTGCATTAGGTTCTTCTACTGGTGGAACAGAGGCCGTAAAAGAATTGGTTAAAGGTTTGCCCGCAACAACGCCTGCTATTCTGATTTCTCAGCATTTACCTGCTGCTTTTAGTGCTTCTTTTGTTAAGCATGTAGATGAAGTAGCAAAAATGCATGCTCTTATCGCGGAAGATGGTCAAGAAATTGTTGCAGGTAATATTTATATTTCCCCAGGCGATAGGCACATATTGCTTAAGCGACAGGGTAATAAATATTTTTGCAAGTTAAGTGATGGACCTTTAGTTAATCGACATAAACCTTCTGTTGAAGTAATGTTTCGGTCGTTTGCTCAAGTTGCTGGTAGCAACGCACTAGGTGTGATGTTAACGGGGATGGGAGCTGACGGAGCTGTGGCTATGAAAGAAATGTTCGATGCTGGTTCAATTAACCTGATACAAGATGAAGAGTCATCTGTCGTTTGGGGTATGCCGGGTGCTGCTTTCCGAGAAGGTGCGGCGCACTATGTTTTACCTTTAGATAAAATTGCAGCACAAATTACTCAATTAGCTAAATAAGCTACTCTATAAAATATGAAAAAAATTATTATTCCTAGCTTGATTACACTTGGTACTTTTTTTTTACCGTTGTATTTTGCGACTAATACGCTTTATTGGGTGGTAAATCCCGCGCTATTTATTATGTGGTTGATTGTTATTTATAAAGATAACAGTCATCATGAAGCTGAGGTGCAAGAAGAGGTTCAAGAGCATAATAAGGTAGATCTTGCGATTGATGGGTACAGTAATGGACTGCGGAGCTGTACTGAATATGAAATTAATGAATTTCATATTGAATTAGAGCAAGTAAAAAAAATGATTTCTGATGCCGTTACGACTCTTTCAGAGAGCTTTAGTGGTATGCATCAGTTAACTGTGGCGCAGAGTCAAGCGATGGATGCCTTAGTTAATAATTTTAATGAAAACGGCGATGAATCTGAGAATAATCTTAATTTTCAAAAATTTACTGAAGAAACTGATAATGTTCTAGATTATTTTATTAGCTATATTTTGGATGTGAGTCAGCAAAGTATGGCAATGGTTAGTATTATTAGTGATGTTGAAGAGCATATGTTTGAAATTGGTAGCTTGCTTTCTGATGTACAAAGTATTGCCGATCAAACAAACTTATTAGCATTAAATGCAGCGATAGAAGCTGCACGAGCAGGTGAAGCGGGACGAGGTTTTGCTGTGGTTGCTGATGAAGTACGTAATTTATCTAAACATTCGGATCGATTTAGTGAAGAGATTAAGGACGTGGTCACTAAATCGAAGTCAAATATTAATAAAGCCAAAAAAATGATTGAAATAATGGCTTCTAAGGATATGAATGTCGCCATTACATCTAAGGCTAATATTGATGAAATGATGTTAGGAATCGCAAGTTTAAATGACAATGTCGCAACTAAATTAGTAGAAGTTGCTGGTTATTCAGAACAAATGGAAGCTGTTGTTGGTGGTGCTGTTAGAGCATTGCAGTTTGAAGATATGGCAAGACAACAACTTGAATTTTTACAACTTAATACGCAACATTTTCAAGCTATCAGTGAAGAGGTAAATACAGGTTTATCTATCTTTAAATTAGTCGATGAAAATATTAAATCTATAGAATTGAAAACTGGTGCCAACCGGTTTGCAGAAATGCAGGCCGAATGGCAAGAAAAAGATAAAAAAGCGGTTGAACAAGATACAATAGAAGCAGGTGATATTGACTTATTTTAAGTCAATATTAGTACACAATTTTACAGGCATTAAGGTTTAAAAATGACAGTTGAAGTAAGTTTAAATGCAAGTACAAATGAGCTAGTCGTCAAAATATCAGGTCGATTTGATTTTAGTTTACATCAAGATTTTCGTAAGCTTTCGGAGAGTCAAGCTAATAATGTAAAAGCTATCTCAATTGATTTATCACGTACCGATTATATTGATAGTTCAGCATTAGGCATGTTGCTAATTTTGCGTGATAAAGTTGGAGATAATAAAAGTGCAATTAAAATTATAAATGCAAAACCTGATGTAAAGAAAATTTTAGAAATTGCTAATTTTGATAAATTATTTACATTATCATAAGCAATGAGTATTTAAAGTATTAATTCTAATACGCCGCTATAGTTAATAATTAGGTTAAAGGGATGAATAAAAAAAGTCAGGCAAAGTCACAATTTGTAGCAGTTGCTTCAATTGCTGCAGAATTAAGTGCCGTTATGTATGTTGCCAAAGAAATATCTTTGGCGGCGGCTAACGCTAAAGCCATTGCTTTTAGAGCAGGAGAGCAAGCTAAAGGTTTTCAGCCTATTACTGATTTTATCAATGAATTAGCGAAAGAAACAATAACGTTAGTTGATGAAATTAATGAGCATGCGTTTTTATTGTATCAAATGACTGTTGATGATTATCGTAAAACAGCCGCTTGCGAATCCTTTGCTCTGGTTTCTCAGCTAGCAGAAGGGGCACCCTATGCTGAATCTTTAGTAAAGGCCAGTGATGAGGCGCAACAAAAAATGTTAGCGTGTCGCAGTGAGTTTAAACAGCACGTAGGTGAACTGTTAGAACAGCTAGAAAGTGTTATGCATCCAGCTAGAGCAGCTAGAGTGATTGCTGCGAACTCTCGTATTGAAGCCTCTCAAGCGGGGGAATACTTACAAAGTTTACAAGCAGTAGCTGAGAGTGTTGATAATGCAGCTCAGGTAATTCATGATAATGTACAGCGTTGTAAAACGGCATTATCTGTTATTAACCTTACAGAATAGTTAGTAAAGGAACCGGTATTTATTATGAAAATGACTAAGATTTACGAAGGCAGTTATCAATGGATAATGTATGGTCGTGATGAAAATAAAAAAGACAATATTATTGATACTAATCAATATATGGTAAGAACAGCTAATAAATGTTTGTTACTTGATCCAGGCGGCGTGGAATTATTTGCGCCTATGTTAGCTGCGGCTCTGCATCATGCGCCAGTAGAGCAAATTACGGATATTTTTGCCTCTCATCAAGATCCAGATATTATTTCTTCATTAGGCTTATGGGATCAAGCAATACCCCATGCAAAATTGCATGCCCCTGCTTTATGGGAAGGTTTTTTACGTCATTTTGGCTGTGAATCTATTGAGTATGTGGGTATTCCAGATAATGGCGGCATGATTCAATTAGACAATGTGGAATTACAAATTATTCCTGCACATTATTTACACTCCTCTGCCAACTTTCATGTTTATGATCCGAAAGCTAAAATTTTAATGTCAGGGGATGTAGGTGCAGCGATAGAAGAACCAGGCGCACCTATTTTTGTTGATAATTTTGATGCGCACGTTGAAAGTATGCGTTTTTTCCATCAGCGTTGGATGCCATCTAACCAAGCAAAGCGCGACTGGATTAATCGTGTGCGTGAATTAGATATTGATATTATGGCTCCTCAGCATGGGCGTGTTTTTAAAGGTGATGATGTTAAGCGTTTTCTTGATTGGTTTGAAGCTTTACAAGTTGGTACGGGTATCTAACCACTTTTAAGCTGTTTATTTTAATAAGTACCTTAAGATATAAATTCAATAGGTTTTAGTTTTTAACACACTAGAACCTATTTTGAATCTTTAGTAAATATCCTCGATATTCTGAATTTAAATCATAAATTCAACTCCGCTAAAAGCTTTCATTCGATCTATATGCACTCTAAAGGGCTATAAATGCCACGTGAGCAGAAATTAAGGCACAATAAATCGTTTGTATGCTAATGACTTTCGCTTTGATAAATCAGTACTGGAGCCATAGGCACTTTGGATGCAGTCTATTGAGCAACAGCATAAAGGCTGATTTAAAGTCTTTCAACAAGATCAGGCTAGTATTCTTGTGTGGTTAGAGCGCGGATTATTGAGTGTTCAGTGTATCTGGTTTTTAGATCAAAAATAATTAGGTTAAGCAGGAATATTAGCAAATGCTTGTGTTATGATTCGTTTTTTATATTTTATTCGGAAAATGACGACATGAAGACTAATAATAAGATCATAAAATCCGTTTTGATTGCAGTCACGCTAAGCAGTTTAGTGGCTTGTGGAAAAGACAAAGACAATAAGCCAGCGATACAAGCAAAAGTACACACCTATAAACAAATGAAAGTGTTAAGCGGGGAGGTAACGGATGCAAAAGGTCCCGTCCTTGAAGGCTTAATTCAAGTAAGGGATAGTAAGGGAAAAGTAGTTGCCTCGACGCAGTTAAAAAATAGTCGTCATTACAGTGTCAATATTCCTGCGGGAACTGTTTTACCTATTATGTTAACGGTTAAGTCAGATAAATTAACCAGCCCTTTGCAGGCGGTGGTGATTTCCCCTATTATTTCAAAATATGATATTAGTACTTTGACTACAAAAATATCCAAAAGAGCGAAAGAATTGGGTGGCTATACTCATAGCAATATGATTCTGGCTGCTGATAGTACCATCGGTGTTTTAGAATCTAATAAAACCTCGACAGGGTTCAGAGGCGATCCTACCAAGCAATACGGTGGTTGGCACTAAAGAGCGTGCATAAAACAAGCTCCCGTTTCTAACTAGCCTTTTTGCACCAACAGAGGTGATCTCATTCGTTGCGTAGAATAACTATGCGCCTCATGAGGTCATCCCTGCTGATACAAAAAATTCTGCGTTATAATTTCGGGATCTTATTCCGTGCACGCTCCTAAGTCAATTCGATGCTACCGCCACAATATTTACAAAAGTCAGCATCGCTATCATGTCCTAGTTTGCCGCAGTTAGGGCAGGCATCGTTACGCATAGAGTTCACTTTATGCGATTTAATTAATTCTGAACCATAAATTCCCGTTGGTACCGCAATAATCCCGTACCCCATAATCATAATGATCGCGGCAACAATTTGTCCTAGTGGTGTCTGTGGTGCAATATCGCCATAACCAACAGTTGTTAAGGTGACGATGGCCCAATAAATAGCTTTAGGAATGCTTGTAAACCCTGCTGCGCTACCTTCAATTACATACAGTAACGAACCGCACACCGTGGCAAGCGTTAATACGCCATATAAAAAAACTAAAATTTTTTGATAGCTGTTTTTTAACGCACTAATTAGCGTGTCTGCTTCATCAACATACTCAACTAATTTAAAAATTCGAAAAACACGTAATAGACGTAAAATTCTAACAATTAATAAATATTCTACCCCGGGTAATAATAAGGCAAGGTAACTCGGTAACACTGAAAGTAAATCAACTAAACCAAAAAAGCTACGCGCATACAGCAGAGTCTTGCGTACAGCAATTAACCTGGCGAGGTACTCAATTGTAAATAGGGTGGTAAAAACCCATTCTATGGTATTGAATAAACCGGAATATTGTTGATTTAACTCTTGTACACTGCTTAGCATAACGGATAAAACACTGAGTGTAATACTCGCAATCAATATAATATCAAACAATTTACCCGACGCTGTTTCTGCACCAAAAATAAGACGATTTAAATTGTTCAGCCAAATGCTCGTGTGTTCACCTTGGTTATAGTGAGGTATTCTTCTTTGATTCATTTTGATCCATAGAAATAAGTGAATATTTACGCTGAGGAAGTGTTGATAGCTAGTTACTAACTAGGCATATTATGGTATCTTAGCTTATTTACTAGAAGCAATCTTTCTGCACCTTAAAAATCCTAATTCTTAAATGTCAAATACCGAAAATACTCCAGCTGCAAATTTCATTCGCCAAATTATTACTCAAGATTTAGCAGAAAAAAAACACCATCAAATTATCACACGATTTCCACCTGAGCCTAATGGTTTTCTGCATATAGGCCATGCAAAATCAATCTGTCTGAATTTTGGTGTTGCTGCGGAAAATAGCGGCTTATGCAATTTACGTTTTGATGATACTAACCCTGAAAAAGAAAGTATTGAATATGTACAAGCTATTGAAAAAGATGTCGCTTGGTTAGGCTTTGAGTGGGCTGAGTTAAAACATTCATCTGATTATTTTGAACAGCTATATCTTTTTGCAGTGCAATTGATAGAAAAAGGTCTCGCTTATGTTGATAGCTTAAGTGCTGAAGAAATTCGACTATACCGTGGATCTTTAACAGAAGTGGGTAAAGATAGTCCTGACCGTAGTCGTAGTATTGCGGACAATCTGGATTTATTCGCACGTATGCGTGCGGGTGAGTTTGAAGAAGGCAGTTATTTATTGCGCGCTAAAATTGATATGGCATCGCCTAATATTAATATGCGTGATCCTGCGTTATACCGAGTTCGTAAAGTAACTCACCAACGTACGGGGGATGATTGGTGCATTTATCCAATGTACGATTACACGCACTGTATATCAGATGCCTTAGAAGGGATTACGCATTCTTTGTGTACTTTAGAATTTGCAGACCATCGCCCTCTTTATGATTGGGTTTTGGATAACATAGAGATAGACTGCCATCCTCAACAAATTGAGTTTGCACGTCTGGTTTTAGAATATACGATTGTCAGCAAACGTAAACTTAATCGACTCGTCGTAGAAGGTCTTGTGGATGGCTGGGATGACCCGCGTATGCCGACTATTGCTGGTTTGCGTCGTGCAGGCTACACGCCCAAAGCGATTCGTGATTTTTGTGAGCGTATCGGTGTGACTAAGAAAGGTTCTTCAATTGAAGTGGGCGTATTAGAAAACTGCATTCGCGAGGATTTGAATGACGTTGCTGGACGCGCAATGGCGGTCTTAGATCCTTTAAAAGTAATCATTGAAAATTACCCTGATGCACAAGTAGAAGAATTACATATGCCTAACCATCCGCAAAATGAAGCGATGGGTGTACGTAATGTGCCTTTTTCTAAAGTTGTTTATATTGATCAAGATGACTTTGCTGATGTTCCTCCGCCTAAATATAAGCGTTTGATTGAAGGTGGAGAAGTACGTTTACGTGGTGCTTATGTGATTAAATGTCATGAAGTCATTAAAAATGATGCTGGTGATATCATCGAGTTACGTTGTAGCTATGATGAAAATACACTAGGCAAAAAACCGGAAGGTCGTAAAGTGAAAGGAGTGATTCATTGGGTCTCTGCTGATCACTGTTTAGATGCAGAAATAAAATTATATGATCGACTCTTTAATGTCGTTAATCCTGATGCACTTGAAGACTTCACGCAAGCTTTAAACCCAGATTCATTGCAAATAATTCCGCATGCAAAAGTTGAAGCAAGTCTAGCTAATGCTGAATTGGGTGCAGGTTTTCAATTTGAACGTGTCGGTTATTTTTGTTTAGATAATAAAGATGATGGCCAACTTACTTTTAATCGTACCGTTACTTTAAGAGATACTTGGGCTGTATAGGCTTTCCCGTTATTTTTTACTTATAAATAGGCGTTATTTATGATGTATGACTTATTAATCTTTGTGGGGTTACTCAGTTTATGGATGCTCTACAGAAATACCCGTAACCAGCAGTCGGATAGTAGCTATATTCAAGAAGAAGTGCCCGCTGCACCCTTAACGCCTGAGCAAATTACTTTAATTAAGCAGTCATGGGCTAAAGTTATCCCTATCAAAGAAATGGCTGCGGAGCTTTTTTATGCACGTTTATTTGAATTAGACCCCACTGCAAAAGCACTCTTTAAAGGGAAATTAGATTTCCAGGGTGGTAAATTAATGACCACACTGAATGTGGTTGTTGAATCCTTAGAGAATTTAGAAGGCGTTATTCCTATGCTGCATGCAATGGGCAAACGACATATTATTTATAATGTACGTGCAGAACAATACGATATTGTTGGTGCTGCTTTTTTATGGGTATTAGGCCAAGGCTTAGGTGATGAATTTACGGAAGAAACCAAAGAGGCATGGACTATTGCCTACGGTTTGATAGCCTCAGTTATGCTTGAAGCTTATAGCGAAAATACAGAACAAGCTTAAACACTTATTTATTAATCTTAAGTGTTTGATTAAGCAATTTACAGACAGGCCCATATTTATGAATTACCCCACGATTGAATTGTTTGTTGGCAATACACCGCTAGTGAAATTACAGCGCTTAGTTAAACAAGGTAGTAATACCGTTTTAGTTAAATTAGAAGGCAATAACCCTGCTGGCTCTGTTAAAGATAGACCTGCGTTAAGCATGATTAAACATGCTGAAGAACGTGGGGAAATTAAAGCAGGCGATCATTTAATTGAAGCGACAAGTGGTAATACTGGCATCGCCTTAGCGATGGCAGCGGCTATTAAAGGTTATCAGCTTACTTTGGTTATGCCAGATAATATGAGTGAAGAACGCCGCGCCTCTATGAAAGCTTATGGTGCAAAAATTATTCTTACCCCCGCTGCTGGTAGTATGGAAGGTGCTATTGATTTAGCAAGACAAATGGAAGCGGAAGGTAAAGGGCGCATATTGGATCAATTTTCAAACCCTGATAATCCGCGTGCGCATTATGAAGGGACCGGCCCTGAAATTTGGCGTGATACACAAGGTGAAATTACGCATTTTGTCAGTGCTATGGGTACGACAGGGACTATTATGGGGACCTCGCAGTATTTAAAAGAACAAAATTCGGCAATACAAATCGTGGGTGTTCAACCTGAAGATGAAGCAAAAATTCCAGGTATCCGTCGCTGGCCAGCAGCGTATTTACCTAAAATATATCAAGCCGCTCGGGTGGATAGAATTATGGATATGGACCAACCGACAGCTGAACAAACCATGCGTGATTTAGCAACGTGTGAAGGGATTTTTGGCGGAGTATCATCAGGTGGCGCTGTAGCCGCAGCATTACGATTAGCTGAAGAAGTAGAAAATGCAACGATTGTGGCTATTATTTGTGATCGTGGCGACCGTTATTTATCCACCGGTGTTTTTCCTGCTTAACACTATTCAGGAGCATGCTATAACTTAAGCAACTCTGGGATGCGGGTCTTTAAGTCCGCTATTTAAAAGGCAGGCTAAAGAGGCTGTGAAAGTATTATACGTAGGTTGGGCTGAAGCATGAAGCCCAACAGCTGAGGCTAGATAAGCTATTGATTGTTGGGCTTCGCAAGCTCAGCCACAACCTACGAAACCTGTTTTTAGGGTTATTATTGAATACTTTCACAGCCTCTAAAGTCCTGCGCCCCATTTGAGGATGTAAGCGTTATTTCTGTATGCTCCTAAGACTTCCCTTTTTAAACTAAAAATTCAATTTAAACTAAAAATTCAATATTATGGCCCGTAGAAGATACCCTAGAAAAAAAAAGCTTCCTGAAGAAGCCGTCAAAGTCACCATCGAATCATTAGCGCATGATGGCCGAGGTGTCGCACATGTCGATGGTAAAGTTATTTTTATTGATGAAGCATTACCGGGGGAAGAGCTAGAGTTTATTTATACCGATAGTCGTAAAGATTATGCGGAAGGTAAAGTTGAAACACTGATTACCCGCTCCCCAGATAGAACAGAACCTGAATGTGAACATTTCGGTAAATGTGGTGGCTGTAGTTTTCAGCATGTAAAAAATGAACAGCAAATTGTTATTAAACAAGGTTTGTTACAAGAGCAATTTCAACGCATTGGTAAAGTGACTATTGATGAGTTTTGGCCGCCTATAGAAGGGCCGTATTTTGCTTATCGCCGTAAAGCACGCATGGGTGTTAAATATGTTGCTAAAAAAGGCCGTGTTCTAGTAGGTTTTAGAGAGCGACGTAACCCATTTTTAGCTGAAATTGAAAGCTGTAAAGTGATGCACCCGATTGTGGGTGAAAACTTAATGGCGTTGTCAGAAATGATCGGGCAGTTAACGATTAAAGATAAAATACCACAAATTGAAGTCGCTATTGGTGATGAAGATTGTGTGCTTTCTTTTAGAGTATTAGAGCCTGCAACAGATGAAGATAAAGAAATTATGCGCCGTTTTGGTCACGAGCATAAGATTTCTATGTGCTTACAATCAAAAGGTCCGGATACCATTGTTCCGATTGATGGTGAGCCTGAAGTTATTCCTACTTACTCTTTACCCGACCAAGGGGTTAGTTTTAAATTTAAAGCGGCGATGTTTACCCAGGTAAACTATGAAATTAATCGTAAAATGATTAACCGTGTTATGCAGGAAATGGAGTTTACGCAAGACGACAGTGTGCTTGATTTATTTTGTGGTCTAGGTAACTTTAGTTTACCAATGGCAACAAAAGCGGGGACAGTGGTGGGTGTCGAAGGTGATCAACCTTTAGTTAATCATGCAAAAGAAAATGCCTTATTAAATAATTTAACTAATGTTGAGTTTTATGCCGCCGATTTAAGTAAAGATGTGGCTGATCAAGCGTGGGCTAAGCGAAAATATAATAAAGTCTTAATTGATCCATCCCGTGCGGGCGCTTCGGAAGTGTTACATAATTTAAAAAAATGGAATCCCGATTTAATTATGTACGTTTCTTGTAACCCTTCTACTTTAGCGCGTGATGCAGGTATTTTAGTTAATGAGATGGGTTACACGTTAGTTAAAGCGGGTGTGATGGATATGTTCCCACAAACGGGACATGTAGAGTCTATCGCGCTATTCAAAAAATAAACCATGCGCCTTATTGATGTTTGTATCGCCACGCAAACTTTAACAATAATAGAAGCAGGGCATGTTACACAAACCTATGCCATTTCTAGTGCGAAAAATGGCTTAGGTGAAGATATGGGCTCTGAATGTACGCCACGAGGTCGGCATACAATTAGAGCCAAAATTGGCGCAGGATTAGCGTTAAATACTGTTTTTATAGGCAGGCGTCCCACCGGAGAAATTTATACGCCGGTATTAGCCGATAAATATCCCAAACGCGATTGGATTTTAACGCGCATCCTATGGTTAGGTGGTTTAGAACCTGGGGTTAACCGTTACGGAACAAAAGATAGTACATGGCGGTATATTTATATTCATGGCTGTCCTGATCACTTAATGCAAGGGCAAGCTGCATCACATGGCTGTCTGCGTATGGCTAATCAAGATGTTGCTGATTTTTTTGAATGTGTCGATGTTGGCGATGAAGTTTTCATTCACCAATAAAATAACAGCTTCACTTTTAAGCCGGTACAAAATTTTCTACTTACTTATCCCGGCTTAAATGGGAAGCCAAAATAACCGAGTAAATTTTTTATGTTTGAACTTTATTTAGATACCGCAAATGCGCAAGAAGTTGCACGACTGAATGCCGCCATGCCTGTTTTTGGTGTGACCACTAACCCTTCAATTTTGGCCAAAGAAGGTAAAGGCTTAACTGAAGTTTTACCGGCTTTAAGTGAAGTGCTGGGCGAACAAGCGCGATTTCATGTGCAGGTGGTGAGTACAAGCATGCAAGGCATGGTAGAAGAGGCGATGCAATTAAGCCAACTGCCTTATGATATCATCGTAAAAATTCCTGCTACTCCAGTAGGCTTAGCAGCGATTAAACAATTAAAAACAAAAAACATTAGCACCTTAGCAACAGCAATTTATAGTGCTCAGCAAGGCTTTATGGCGGCTTTATGTGGTGCAGATTATTTAGCACCGTATGTTAATCGTATGGATGTGCTGGGTGCAAATTCTGTGAATGTAGTGAGTGATTTGCAACTGTTGATTAACCAGCAGCAACTCGCCTGTAAATTATTACCTGCTAGTTTTAAAAATACACGACAAGTGATGGGGATATTGCGTTTAGGCGTTGCGAGTATTACTTTACCTGTAGATATGGCAGAACAGATGATGATTCACCCGGCTGCTCAACCTGCGGTTGATGTGTTTAGCCAAGATTGGCAGTCAGAATTTGGTGAAAAACTAGCCTACCAAAGTTAGAGCGACCAAATATAGTCCGTAACTGCATTTAACTCGCTTTCGGTCAGAATTTGGTGCTTACCAAAAGGCGGCATACTGGTATTTGGGTTAAATTGTGTTGCATCCCAAAGCAAAGCTTTAAGCTGTTGTTTATTCGTAAATTTCTTTTGTATATTGAATAGCGCTGGGCCGATATTTCCGGGATCTTCACCCTCTTGTATGAGATGGCAAGCTAAGCAATTTCCTTTATTACGCTGAAAGCTGAGCTCTTTGCCTAAATTTGTAGTGCTTACTTTTGTAGGCTGGTTAACACTACAGGCGTTTAAAAGCATAAAAACAAGCAAACTAGACCAATATTTAATCAGCATAAATCTTGATAGGCAAGAGTGGACTGATAAGGCGTACCCGTAAAAACACCGCCAATAACCGCTAAAATATCAGCACCTGCATCTAATAATTCAGCACCATTACTGGGCAAAATGCCACCGATAGCGACAATAGGAATATTAAAAATCTTGCGTGCCTGTATTAAGGTATTTAAATCGGCTGGTGCAGCTAGTGGTTTAGAGCTAGAAGGGAAAAAACGCCCAAAAGCGACATAATTTGCTGAATTTTTTTCAGCTTGTATCGCTAAGTTAATATCGTTATAACAAGACACGCCAATAATCGCTTGTTTACCCAATATTTCGCGTGCATATTGAAGCTTCCCATCTTCTTTACCTAAATGTACACCATCTGCACCAACCTGTTTAGCTAAAGCTACATGGTCATTAATAATAAGAGGAACTTGATAACTATGGCACAGTTCTTTTAATGCACCCGCCAGGGCCAGTGCATCAATGGGCTGTTTGTCTCGATATTGCAGTGCACAAATTCCTGCTTTTAAGGCTTCTTCAACTTCAGAAGTAATCTCATTAATGGATTTGTTTTCAGGCTTGGTAATGGCATATAGCCCTGACTGGGGAAAGATCATGTATTTTCTTGCATCCAAAAAAGACGATTAGGGATATGCTGCCCTTTACCGGGCTGGTAACCATTAGTCAGGCTATTCCAAGTGTACTCTTGTGCTTCAATTAAGCAGGTTTTAACTTCTAAACCATGTGCTAGCATAGCTGCAATGCTAGAGGCAAGTGTACAGCCAGAACCATGATAGTCGTGTGGCAATCGATCCCAAGTATAGGTTTCTATGCATTGTCCATCGTTAAATAATTGATTACTAACGACTTCAGTATTTTCATGTGTGCCGGTGATCAATGCATACTCGCAACCTAATTCAAGTAATTCAGTTCCGCAGTCTTGTAAATCATCTTTTTGCGTGAGTTGTCTAGCTTCTAATGAGTTAGGCGTGATGATGGTAGTGCGCGGTAAAATAAGCTCGACGATACTGTCGATTAGTTCTTTATTGGATAAGGAGGTACCCCCTCCAGCAGCAAGAACAGGGTCAAAAATAACAGGAATAGAGGAGTATTTCATCAAAATCTGATGAATTGCTTTAGCTGTGTCTACATGACCAATCAGCCCAATTTTAATCACTTTAATAGGCAAATCATCAAATAGCGTGAACGCTTGTGCCACAATTTCATCAGCAGATTGCGGTAATAATTTTTTTACATTGCTTGTATTTTGTTCAGTGAGTGCGGTTATTACACTAACGGGGTGGCATTGATGGCTGATCATTGTTTCTATATCAGCTTGAATACCAGCACCGCCACTAGGATCATGCCCTGAAAGGGAAAGTACAACAGGTTTAAATGGGGTTGTCATAAGCAGGGTTAAGTCAGAAAATTTATAAACCAATTAAAGCAGAATTAGTAGGTAAATTAGTTATAAGTCATTTAATTTTGTGATGTGTATCACATAATAAAATGGGTTAAAAAATAACACTTAGTATACTGGAGGTTTTTATCCTAGATAACGTATAATTAAAACCTTGCATAAACAAGAATTTATAAAGCTAATTTGAAAGCAAAAATACTTTACACCTTATTTTTAGTGTTAGAGTTATTATTTCTCTCTTCCACTACACTACTTGCCGCAGAGCCAGTAAAAATCGCTGTTCTTGCTTTTCGTCCAAAAGCGGAAACGATGGCTAAATGGCGACCGCTAGAAACGTTCATCAATAGTAAAATACCAGATTATCAATTTGAATTGGAAACCTTTAACTATCATGAGTTAGAAGCTGCGATTGCAAATAATGAAGTTGATTTTGTACTGACGCAACCGGCACACTATATTTTGATGACGCATAAAAATAACCTGTCATCACCCTTAGCCACGCTAGTAAAGAAAAAGGGCGAGTATAAGCTGTTTAAATTTGGCGGTGTCATTTTTACACGCGCAGATAGAACGGATATCTCTGGTTTAATCGATATAAAGAAAAAAACCATTGCTGTGCCTGCAATAGAGTCGCTAGGCGCTTACCAAATGCAAGCAATGGAACTGAACTTAGCGAAAGTGAATCTTAAAAAGGATATTAAGATTATAGAAACGGGTATGCCGCATGATAAGGCTGTTACTGCTGTTCTAAATCAGCAAGCAGATGTCGGTTTTGTACGAACCGGTGTACTTGAATCATTAGAAAAAGAAGGGAAGCTGAATTTAGCACAATTAAAAATTATAAATAAGCATGCTGAGCACGGCAACTTTCCTTTTATGCATTCTACAGAGCTGTATCCAGAGTGGGCATTTGCTGCCTTACCGCATGTAAACTCGCATATTTCACGACAAGTCGCTGCAACACTTTTTAATTTACCGCATCAAGGGGAAGTAGCCGAATCAATTGGAATCGTGGGTTTCACCATACCTGCTGATTATGAATCTGTGCGTAATTTATTGAGTAAATTAAGGTTACCTCCTTATGATGCGGTACCAGAATTTACGATCATTGATATTTGGAAAAAATATACTGAAACTATTCTTTTAATTATTTTTGGCTTGGGCTCTTTTATTTTTGCCTTACTTTTAAATCAAAAATTTAAAAATGCGCGTAATTCTTTATTTCAGCATGCATTTAATAATCATAAGTCGATGATTATTTTGATTGATGCGGATAAAAAGCAAGTGAAAGGAATCAATAAATCGGCTTCAAAGTTTTTAGGCTACTCGGAGAAAAAGGCAATAGCTATGCCTGTTGCTGACTTATTTCCTAACTATTTGTATGATAAAAATAGTACGACTAGCCATGCAATTTTAGCGGATGGCTGCTTTAAAACGGTACAAATTCAGAATTCAGAGATCACCTTCAATAAGGCTAATCTTGAGTTGTTTATTTTCCAAGATATAACGGATAGTGTGCAAATAAAATTGCGCAATACTCTGCATACGCTGGTTATGCAGAAATTAGTGGAAGGGGTTTCTTTAAAAGTTATATTAACTTTACTTCTCAATACAATCGAAGAGCATAACCCCAGTTTATTGTGTAGTTTTTTGTTGATTTCTGCAGATGGTAAACATTTATTGCCTGGAGCAGCTCCTAGCCTACCTGACTTTTATAATGAAGCAATTGATAATTTAGAAATTGGGGATGGTGTGGGAAGCTGTGGTACGGCAGCCTTTACTAGAAAGCGCGTTATTGTTGAAGATATTATGACGCATCCGTATTGGGCACCTTTTGTTGAACTTGCATCCAAAGCTGGGCTTGGCTCGTGCTGGTCAGAACCTATTTTTGGTGCTGATAATACCCTATTAGGAACTCTTGCCATTTATCATAGCGAAGCAAGCAGCCCTTCAATCGAGGATTTACAATTAATTGAATATGTTACTTTAATAACAGCCATTGCTATTGAGCGCAGTCAATCGATAGAGCAGCAAAAATTATCATCCAGGGTATTTATTGATACACATGAAGGCATTACGATTACAGATGCAAATAAAAACATTATTGAAGTCAACCCTGCTTTTTGTGAGATCACCGGATACACGCGTGAAGAAGCGATAGGAAAGAACCCTGGTTTTATAAGTTCTGGAAAACAAAGTAAAGCCTTTTATCAAGCGATGTGGCAGTCTCTGAATGACAGTGGATATTGGAAAGGCGAGGTGTGGAACCGTAAAAAAACAGGGGAACTCTACGCTGAATTACTCAGCATTTCTTCTTTGAAAAATTCTGATGAAGAAATTGTGAATTATGTGGGTATGTTTTCTGACATCACTCAATCTAAAAAACAACAAGATAGACTGAATTTGCTCGCTCATTATGATGTCTTAACCAATTTACCTAACAGGACTTTATTTGTTGACCGCTTTAATCAAGCAATTGCACACAGTAAGCGGAGCAATACACAATTAGCTGTTTGTTTTTTAGATTTAGATAACTTTAAGCCCGTTAATGATAATTATGGACATGAAGCAGGCGATCAACTACTCATTCAAGTCTCAGAAAGAATTAAAGCCTGCTTAAGGGTTGAAGATACTATTTCTAGGCAAGGTGGAGATGAGTTTGCATTATTATTAAGTGATATAAATTCTTATGCAGAATGTGAAAATACACTAGCCCGCATATTAGGTGCTTTAGATAAGCCTTACTTAATTAATGATGTAGAGCATAGAGTCACTGCTTCTTGTGGTGTTACTTTATATCCTAATGATGAGGGTGATATTGACACTTTATTACGCCATGCTGATCAAGCTATGTATGATGCAAAACAATCTGGGCGTAATAAATATCATTTATTCAATACCGTTTATGATCAAGAAACCATACAAAAACATCAGCAACTCGATGAAATTAGCCATGCGTTAGCTAATAATGAATTTATTTTATACTATCAACCTAAAGTAAGTATGAAAACGGGCGAAGTGTATGGCGCAGAGGCCTTAATTCGTTGGATACATCCTGAAAGAGGTCTGGTTCCTCCGCTTACTTTTTTGCCTTTAATTGATGATACGGAATTAGAAATCCAAATTGGTGATTGGGTATTATGCCAAGCGATGCAGCAGTTAGATAGTTGGCAGTCTCAGGGAATTAAGTTAGAAGTCAGTGTCAATATAGCCCCGCATCATTTACAAACGATTCACTTTATTGATCGCCTTGAAGCTATTTTGGCGCAATACCCCCACATAGAAAGTAAGTACTTGCAATTAGAAATATTGGAAAGCAGTGTCTTAGGTGATGTCTCTATTATTAGTAATATCATTAAAACCTGTAAACATGCATTGGGTGTTTCGGTGGCTTTGGATGATTTTGGTACCGGGTATTCATCACTGACACACTTAAGGAATTTACCGGCTAATATTATTAAAATAGACCAAAGTTTTGTTAGAGATATTTTGGATGATCCGAATGATTTTACGATTATTGATGGCATCATTAAATTATCAGAATCATTTAACCGAGAAGTCATTGCTGAAGGTGTTGAGTCTATCAGTCATGGTCTTGTTTTATTAAATATGGGCTGCTTTTTAGCGCAAGGGTATGGAATTGCCAAACCAATGCCAGCAGAAAAGTTAGCTGATTGGCTAAAGGCTTATGAAGTAAATACAACATGGTCAGCATATGCCAACCAAGATTATTCATATGAAGAGAAAAAAATAGATTTCATTCAATTAACGTGTAAGCGCTGGCAAATTAAGTTTATTGAAAAAGTGCTTTCACCCTTGGGTAGTACCGTTAACTGGCCTTTGATGGATAGTCGTAAGTGCCATTGCGGGCACTGGATTAAGAATGTAAAAAAAGAGGTGATTTTTGACCCTGAGTGGATTAATCAATTAGATGAGGCTCATGAGCTTGTGCATAGTCTTGCTAAGGGTATGCGAGATGAATATGAGCACAATCAACACGAATATACTAAACAGGATTTAGCAGAAATTAATAAAGCTTTTGATGATTTAAGTCTGGTTACACGTAACTATAAGAAATTAACAGGGAAAGTCTGGGCCAGTAAATATGACTTGGGCGTGTATTAATATTTAAAGGGTTAAAAAAGGTACGTCATAGAAGACTTTAGCTTTCTATGACGTATTAAAGCAGCCTAAAGGCTGTATCTCGTGTGCTGTTAGCACTTTAGTGATTTGACTCACTAAAGCAAAAAGCTATTACTATTGGAATAGTCTTGTCTAAAGCGTTTTATACAGTGTCAAATATTGCTCAGCACTGTTCTGCCAAGAAAAATCTTTTTTCATCGCATTTTTTTGTATTTGTCGCCACACTTTAGTGTTTGCATATAAAAGTAAAGCACGTTTTACCGTTTCAATTAATGCACCTGCCGTAGCTTCGTGAAAAACAAACCCCGTCGCTGTATGGGCCGTAATTGAATCCGGTAGGGTATCGACAACGGTATCAGCTAAACCACCGGTATACCTAACGATAGGTAAAGTGCCATAACGTTGACTGTAGAGTTGATTCAAGCCGCAAGGTTCAAACAGTGATGGCATTAAAAATAAATCTGCACCTGCTTCAATTAAGTGCGCTAAGTCCTCATCATAGCCAATATTAATAGAGATTTTATCAGGATGAAGATAGCTTAAATTCTTAAGTCGATGCTCGAAACCTTTATCGCCATTGCCTAATAAAACAAACTGCATAGGGTAATCGACTATGCTTTCAAGGCAATCAATAACAAGGTCGATGCCTTTTTGCTCTACTAAACGACTAATCAATCCAATAACGGGGATAGTTTCATTCTCAGGTAATGAGAAATGCTTTTGTAGCGCTTTTTTGTTGATTAATTTACTGCCTAGGCGAGTTGCACTGTAGGTCTGAGGAATACGCGTATCAGTCTCTGGACTCCACTGATCCAAGTCTATGCCATTGATAATGCCATTTAATTCATTATGGCGGTGATGTAATAACCCATTTAAGCCATATCCAAATTCAGGGGTTTGTATTTCTAAGGCGTAAGTCGGGCTGACGGTTGTAATATGATCAGCACAGGCAATCCCCCCCTTAATAAATGACATACTGTTATAAAATTCAATGTCGTGATGATTCCAAAGTTCGCTGGGTAAATTTAGTTGCTGAAACGTTTCTTGGGAAAATACGCCCTGATAAGCCATATTATGAATGGTAAAAACAGTCGCAGGGCGGTTAGGTTCTAATCTTAAAAGAGCAGGAACTAAGCCTGACTGCCAATCATTACAATGAGCAATATCCGCTTGCCAATCTAAGTTTGCACGGTTTTGTGCAATTTCAACCGCAATACGGCAGAACAAAGTAAAGCGTTCCGCAGAATTAATCCAAGCATGGCCGTATTCATCGGTATACGGGTTTCCATGTCCGCCAAAGAAATCGGGGTAATCTAAAAGCCAAACAATAACGTCGCTATTAGGTAGGCGTGTTTCTAATATATGTACGGTACGGTTATCAACATGTAAGGTGCTTTTTTTATGCACTTCTTGGTTATATGTTATTGCACCATAATTAGGCATAAAGATACGTATATCTTGACCTAATTCTGCTAAAGATAAGGGCAAGCTACCCGCTACGTCGGCTAAGCCACCCGTTTTTAATAGAGGGTGGACTTCGCTACTGACAAAAAGTATTTTTTTCATTAGTTTAATTTTAAAACGAGGGCTGCAAGTGGTGGGATAGTTAAATTAATTGAGTGTTGTTGGTTCATCCAAGGGGTGACTTCAGAAGATATAGGGTTGTTTCCCATATTACTCCCTGCGTAATACTCAGAATCAGAGTTGAAAATTTCTGAATACACGCCACTTTCGGCTACACCAATACGATAATTTTCACGTGGAATAGGCGTGAAATTTAAAATAACTAAGAGTGATTCATTATCAGATTTACGTACAAAGCTAATTATAGATTTGTCATTATCATTACAGTCAACCCAATCGAAACCTTTATTATCAAAATCATGTTGAAATAAGCTCGGGTGCTGTACGTACATGTGGTTTAAGTCTTTAACTAAAGTTTGTATGCCTTTATGTAAAGGGTATTCCAGTGTGTACCAATCCAGTGTTTGATTAAAGTTCCATTCAATTCCCTGTGCAAATTCACAGCCCATAAAGAGTAGTTTTTTACCGGGATAAGTAAACATAAAGGTAAATAATAAGCGTAAATTAGCAAATTTTTGCCATTCATCACCCGGCATCTTAGTTAATAAAGAGCCTTTGCCATGCACCACTTCATCGTGGGAGAAAGGGAGTACAAAGTTTTCTGTAAAGGCGTAAAGCATTCCAAAGGTTAGTTTGTCATGATGAAACGCGCGATGAACCGGGTCTTCTTGCATGTAGGAAAGAATGTCATGCATCCAGCCCATATTCCATTTCATAGAAAAGCCTAATCCACCACTATCCGTAGGATGCGTCACTTGTGGCCATGAGGTTGATTCCTCAGCCATAATGACCGTGCCTGGATGCTGTTGATGAGTCACAATATTGAGTTCGCGTAAAAAGTCGATGACTTCTAAGTTCTCATTTCCGCCATGTACATTTGGCAGCCAGTCATCTTCTTCTCGTGAATAATCAAGATATAACATAGAGGCAACTGCATCAACACGTAAGCCATCCAAATGAAATTCTTCTAACCAAAAATTAGCGCTCGCTAATAAAAAGTTTTTAACTTCATTGCGGCCATAGTTGTAGATTAAAGTTCCCCAGTCACGATGTTCACCTTTACGCGGATCTTCGTGCTCATATAATGAGCTACCATCAAAACGGGCAATCGAAAAATCATCTTTAGGAAAATGAGCAGGAACCCAATCTAACATGATGCCAATGTTATTTTGATGACAGTAATCAACAAAATAACGGAAGTCATCAGGTGTGCCATGTCGGCTAGTCGGTGCGAAATACCCGGTTACTTGATATCCCCATGAGGCATCCAGAGGGTGTTCAGTAATAGGTAGTAACTCGATATGAGTAAAGCCCATTTCTTTAGCGTAAGGTACTAACTCTTCAGCCAGTTGTCGGTAATTCATAAAATTACCCTGCGCATCGCGTCGCCATGAGCCTAAATGAACTTCATAAATAGACATGGGTTGATGTAACCAATCAAATTGACGGCGCTGTTCTAACCACTTATTATCCGACCATTCATACTGGTTTTCATTGACAACGATGGAGGCAGTATTTGGACGAAATTCATAATGTTGTGCATAAGGATCCGTTTTTACATGAATTTGTTGTGTGTCACGATTAAGAATTTCAAAGCGATATAAACAACCCGCTATCGCACCCGGAATAAAAATCTCCCAAATGCCGCTGGTGACTAAGCTACGCATAGGGTGGCAACGGCCATCCCAGCTATTAAAATCTGAAAGTAGACTTACCCGTGCAGCATTCGGTGCCCAAACAGAAAAAAGCACGCCTGAAATACCATCGACTGTATGTAAATGACTGCCTAATTTTTTATAGATATTCCAATGCTTGCCTTCAGAAAACAAGTGTTGATCAAATTCCGGAAATTGCGAGCTAAATGAATAGGGGTCATATTGCGTCACTATTTCACCGGATTTATTGGTGACTTCTAATTGATAATGCTCAGTTGATAGCCCGGCACTCGGTAATGAGGCTTGAAAAAAATCACTACCAGGTAAGCGGGAGAACTTAATGTCTTCATCCTTAATTATCACAGACTCTGCATAAGGTAAATGAAGCGTAATCTTTGTTTTTGAATAAACTTGATGTTTACCTAAAATCGCAAAGGGGTCGTGGTGCTTTGCCTCAGAAATCTTAATTAAATTGGAATCAAGAGAATTTTTATTTGATTTCTTGTTCATTAGGCAATGCCTCGGTATAGTAATTAATGTTCTAAGTGAATAGTAACAAATAATCGTAGAAATGTAATAATCTAATTTAACGAACAGGTAATTGTATGTCTAGCACAGAAAGCCCTTCAACTGATCGATTTGTCAGCAATTTAACTCAAAATGCCATTGCTTTAATTTTAGCCGGTGGTCGTGGATCACGATTAAAAAATATGACAGATTGGCGCACCAAGCCAGCGGTGCCTTTTGGCGGTAAATTTCGAATTATCGATTTTCCTTTATCGAATTGCATTAACTCGGGTATTCGTAAAATTGGGATTTTAACGCAATATAAATCTGATTCACTTATTAGACATACACAACAAGGTTGGGGTTTTTTACGCGGCGAATTTGGTGAATATGTTGATCTTATGCCTGCGCAGCAGAGACATAATGAAGACTCTTGGTATCAAGGGACAGCTGATGCGATTTTTCAAAATTTAGACATTTTACGCACCAGAGCACCAGAGCATATTATTATTCTGGCTGGCGATCACATTTATAAGATGGATTATGGTGAGATGTTAGCTGACCATGTTGCACAAAATGCAGATTTAACCATTGGGTGTTTAGAAGTCTCTTTAGAGGAAGCGAAAGCCTTTGGTGTGATGCATATTAATGAGCAACGCCAAGTTAGCGATTTTGTTGAGAAACCAGATAATCCGCCAACGATGCCAAATAAGCCAGATAAAGCGCTTGCTTCAATGGGGATTTATGTCTTTAATTCAAAATTTTTATTTGATGAATTAGAAAAAGATGCAAAAAATGCACAATCTACGCATGATTTTGGGCATGATATTATTCCATCGGTTATTAATACGCATAATGTAAATGCTTATCCATTTTTAAATTTACAAGGGGAGCAAAGCTATTGGCGTGATGTAGGTACTTTAGATGCCTATTGGTCAGCAAATATGGAGCTAGTTCGTGTTGATCCAGACTTAAATTTATATGATAAAACCTGGCCTATTTGGACTTATCAAGCGCATACACCACCGGCAAAATTCGTGTTTGATGATGATGATAGACGAGGTTATGCAGTCGATTCAATGATTGCTGGAGGTTGTGTTATTTCAGGCTCTGCAGTTAAAAAATCTTTGTTATTTTCTAATGTGAGAATTAACTCATACTCAGTCATTAAAGAGTCATTGATTTTGCCAGATGTAAATATAGGTAGGCATTGTCGAATCACAAAAGCAATTATAGAAGAAGGGTGCCAAATTCCAAAAGGTACCATTATTGGAGAAAACCGAGCCGATGACGAAGCTCGTTTTCATGTCAGCCCTGATGGGGTTGTCTTAGTAACACCAGATATGTTGGGAAATAAAATACGTTATGTCAGGTAAGAATAAACTAAAATTAGTCCTGTGTTGGCACATGCACCAACCTGAATACAGAGATTTACAGACCGGTGAGTTTAAATTACCGTGGACTTATTTGCATGTGATTAAAGATTATGTAGATATGGTGGCGCACTTAGAAAATGAACCCAATGCGAAGGCTGTGGTTAATTTTGCACCTATCTTATTAGAACAAATTGAAGATTATGCCAAACAGGTTAATGATTTTTTGCATGATCATGTCGCTATCAATGATCCTTTATTAGCCGCATTGTCTTTACCATCCATTCCGTGTGACGTTGAGGAGCGGATAGAACTTATTTCTAACTGTATGCGTGCGAATCGCGAACGCCAAATTGATCGTTATCCAGCTTTTAAAAATTTAGTAAACATGGCTGAGTGGATTCAAAGTGAATCAGGTTCAACCCAGTATGTTAATTCCCAGTTCATTGCAGATATTCTTGTTTGGTATCATATTGCGTGGATCGGCGAAACTGTAAAACTAAAAGACGGGCGCGTACAAAGGCTGATTCAAAAAGGCAGTAATTTTAGTTTGCATGACCGCTTAGAAGTCATAGAAATTATTGGGGAATTGCTCTCTAAAGTGACGTGTCGCTATAAAGCACTCGCGAAAAAAGGTCAGATTGAATTATCTATGACACCTTACGCGCACCCTATCATTCCTTTGATGTTAGATATTAAAAGCACACATGAAGCGATGCCAGGAGCGGCTTTACCTGAGTTAGAATCGTACCCGGGTGGAGAAGAGCGTGTTAAATGGCATTTAAGACAAGGGATCAGGACATTTAAACGTTTTTTTGGTGCAGAACCTCAAGGTTGCTGGCCATCAGAAGGGGCGGTTAGTACTGAAACTTTAGATTTATTAGGTGACTTTGGCTTTTCATGGGCGGCGACGGGGGGGAGTGTTTTACACCATAGTTTAAGTGCCTCTGAATTAAGTTCCGAAGATCCGCATCACCCTTATCAAGTGGAAGGAACCGATATTCCTTGTTTTTTCCGTGATGATGGTTTATCTGATCTAATTGGATTTAAATATTCCAAATGGCATGGTGATGATGCGGTTGCAGATTTAGTGAATCATTTAGAAACTATTGCTGAGAATGAAACTGAAGATAGTGTTGTCTCTATCATTATGGACGGTGAAAATGCATGGGAATACTTTCCTGACAATGGTTATCATTTTTTAAGTGCACTTTACAAAAACTTAGCCAACCACCCCAGTATTGAGTTAACTACTTTTTCAGAATGTTTAGAGCAGCAAGTACCTGTGAAACCATTACCTCAACTCGTTGCAGGTAGTTGGGTGTACGGAACTTTTTCAACGTGGATCGGCGATGTTGATAAAAATCGTGCTTGGGATATGCTAGGCGATGTTAAAAGAGCGTTTGATCTTGCTATTGAAGCGGAAAGCTTATCAGAACAGGACATAAAAACAGCGGAACTGCAATTAGCCATTTGTGAAGGCTCAGATTGGTTCTGGTGGTTTGGCGACTATAACCCGGGTGAGGCTGTCAGTTCTTTCGAAAAACAATATCGCTTGAACTTAGCTAATCTTTATCGTGTATTAGGCACTGAAGTTCCTGCTTATTTAGCCTTAGCATTTACTCAAGGTTCTGGTGACCCAGCAAATGGTGGAACCATGCGTACAGGTTCGGTTGAATAAAGGAATTAAACTAAGGTGAAACAAACTAATTTATTATCTACACGTCGTGCCGGTGTTTTATTACACATTACGTCTTTGCCTAATGCTAATGGCAAGGGTAATTTAGGTAAAGAAGCTTATAATTTTATAAATTTCTTGGCTGATGTAGGCATCAAGGTTTGGCAAACATTGCCTTTAGGCGTGCCGCATGCTGATGGCTCGCCTTATCAGTGTCTCTCTGCACACGCAGGTAATCCTGAACTGATTGACCTTACGGAGCTATTCGATAAAGGTTGGCTGAAAGGTTCAGAAAGTTGTTCTTTCTGTAATGCGGGGCAATGTTTTAAAGAAAAATGTATTTTATCTAAAGCGTATTTTGGTTTTGAAGCCCACGCAAGTGTGGAAGAAAAGCAAGAACTTATCGATTTTTGCCATGATAAAGCGCACTGGTTAGATGATTTTTCACTTTTTTCTGCCTTACGTACTCAGTTTTTAGAGACTTGTTGGAACGAATGGCCAACGGCTCTTAAACAGCGTGATCCAGCAGCACTAAAAGAAGCACGTAGAACACTAGATACGACTATAAAAATCATTCAATTTGAACAATTTATTTTTTATAAGCAATGGTTTGCACTAAAAGATTACGCAAATAAACAGGGTGTTTTATTATTTGGCGATATTCCTATTTTTGTTTCCTATGATAGTGCTGATGTTTGGGCAAATAGAGATGTCTTTAAGTTAAATGAGCAGGGGAATATGTCGGTTGTTGCTGGCGTGCCACCTGATTATTTTTCTGAAACAGGCCAGCGCTGGGGAAACCCGCATTATGATTGGAATTACCTAAAAGAATCTAATTTTGCGTGGTGGGTTGAGCGCGTACAAAGTCAGTTGGAAATGTTTGATATCTTGCGTATTGATCATTTTAGAGGTTTTGAAGCCGCATGGGAGATTCCAGCGGATGAAGAAACTGCAATTAATGGTACCTGGGTTAAAGCACCGGGAGCGTTACTGTTATCTGCATTTAAAAAAGAATTCGGGGAAATACCGCTGGTTGCAGAGGACTTAGGTATTATTACCGAAGAGGTAGATACTATACGCCGTGATTTTAAATTACCTGGCATGAAGATTTTACAATTTGCTTTTGGTGACAGCGCTCAGAATCCTTATTTACCGCATAATTATGAAAAAAATACCGTGGCTTATACAGGCACACATGATAATGATACGACTCTAGGTTGGTTTAATTCATTAACAGCAGAAGAGCAAAACCATATTTATCATTATTTGGGGTACTCAAAAGCGAGTATGCCTTATTTATTAATAGGCACTGTATTTTCTTCTGTCGCTAACTTAGCAATTGTACCGATGCAGGATATTTTAGAATTAGGTAGCGAAGACAGAATGAATATCCCAGGTACAATGGATGGTAATTGGCAGTGGCAATTTAATTGGGAACAACTGACTAAAGATAAAGTAGAGAAACTATCAGGGCTGATTGAAATGTTTGCACGCTAACTAATTTTTCTGTGATAACGCCCATTCAATATGTTCGGCAACAAGCGCTGTTGCCATCTGTTTGTTTTGCATTAACTGCTGATTGATTAATTCGGATGAGGGTGCATTACCCAAAGCGACCACTATATTGCGCTGCCATTGTTGATAGCCAATTCTCCGAATAGCTGAGCCTTCTGTTTTTCTCAAAAACTCCGCTTCTGACCAACGCAATAAATCCAATAAATGCTGACTGTTTAAATTATGTCGTGGATTAAAGTCTGGTTCTTGCGAAAGCTTCGCAAAGCGATTCCAAGGACAAATCAGCTGACAATCATCACAGCCATAAATTCTATTGCCTAATAAAGCACGAAATTCAACAGGAATAGACCCTTTATGCTCAATGGTTAAATAAGATATACAGCGTTTTGCATCGACTTGATACGGTGCGACGATGGCTTGTGTGGGACAAATATCGATACAAGCAGTACAGACGCCGCAATGGTTAGTACTTTTTTCATCAGCAGGTAAAGGTAAGCTGGTATAAATCTCGCCTAAAAAAAACCAAGATCCCGCTTTTTTATTAATGATGTTACTGTGCTTTCCAATCCAACCTAAACCTGCTTTTTCAGCAATTGCTTTTTCTAGCACAGGTGCTGAATCGACAAAAGCACGATAGCCGAATATTCCTACTTCCTTCTCAATTCGTGTTGCTAATTGCTGTAAACGCTTACGTAATAGTTTGTGGTAATCACGTCCTAACGCATAACGCGAAATGAACGCACTCACTGGGTTATTCAAATTAGTTTCACTATTTTCCTGTGCTTCGGGTAAATAATTCATCCTAACAGAAATAATGCTGATTGTTTCAGGGTGTAATAGAGCAGGGCGACTACGTTTTACACCGTGTTTATGCATATACTCCATATCGGCATGAAACCCTTGTGCTATCCAAGATTCAAGACGTTGTTCAGCTTCTAATAAATGGGTGTCGCTGATGCCTACTTGTTGAAAACCTAATTCGTTTCCCCATTGCTTTATCTGCTTAGATAGTTCAATCATCTATAGTTCCCTTATAATACCTATTTAGCGTTTAGTTTTAGGTGCGGCATGCAAAAATCGATAACAAAATTATATTCCGCTCAGCAGACGCGAGAAATAGACCAGCGAGCTCAAAAAGAACTCAGAATAACAGGGTTTGAATTAATGTTGAAAGCGGCGCAGGCTTGCTTAGATAGCATAAAGACGCATTATAGCGCAGTTGAAAAGCTAGCTGTGATTTGTGGTGCTGGAAATAATGCCGGTGATGGCTATTTAGTTGCGAAACTAGCTAAGCAAGATGGCTATCATATACAGGTTATTTCCGTTATCAACCCCAATCGTCTCTCTGCTGATGCTAAACTCGCTAAAGACGATTTTATTCAATCGGGTGGAAAAATATCAAGCAATTTAGACTTAATTAATGAGCCCTATGATTTAATTGTTGATGCCATTTTAGGGACGGGTGTTAATCGTGATGTTGAGGATGATTTTTTAACGGCGATTAATTTAATTAATCAGCAAAGTGCCCCGGTTTTTTCTTTAGATATTCCGTCTGGCTTAAATGCAGATACAGGGTGTGTGATGGGCGCAGCTATTCATGCTTCGCACAGCTTAAGTTTTATCGTACATAAACAAGGCATGCATACAGGCTTAGCCGCTGACTATATCGGGTCACTTTTATTTTCTGATTTAGATGTTTTGCCCGATATAGTAGAGCAAACAGAATCAGCAACTCATTTAATAACTAAGCTAAGCTTAGCTAAACGAAATAAATCAGCACATAAAGGACATTTTGGACATAGCTTACTTGTAGGTGGCGATTATCAGTATGCAGGCGCTATTCAGCTTGCAGCTCAAGCGGCTTTAAATTCAGGCTCTGGCTTAGTCAGTGTTGCAACTCGCAGCCAACATGCGCAAAATATGCATATTAGCTGTCCTGAATTAATGGACATTGCTGTCGAAGAAGTTGCTGATATCAAGAACACCTTAAGCAACTTTAATGTGTTAGTCATTGGTCCTGGCTTAGGGCAAAATGAGTGGGGAAAAAGTCTGTTTAATGCGTTAATCAACAGTCAATTACCTAAAGTTTTAGATGCAGATGCGTTAAACTTTCTGGCTAAGAATCCAATGTACTCAGATAATTGGATTCTTACACCACACCCGGGAGAAGCGGCGCGTTTATTAAATACCACAACACAAGCTATTTTAGTTGATCGCTTTCAAGCAGTGAAAAATCTACAAAAAAAATATGGTGGTATTTGTATTTTAAAAGGTGCGGGAACGCTTATTTATGATGGCCACAGTATTAGCGTTAATTCAACCGGTAATCCAGGGATGGCATCAGGCGGGATGGGCGATGTGTTAGCTGGGCTCATAGGCGGGTTAGTCGCTCAAAAATATTCATTACACGCAGCGGCAGTTGCCGGTGTGTTTTTACATGGCTTAGCTGCAGATATTGTGGCTAAGCAAGCAGGCGAGCGCGGATTACGTGCGAGTCAAGTTATCAATAATATTCAACAAGTCGTTAATTAACATGCAATTTTTATTAAAAACAGCGGAAGAAACCGAGCAATTTGGTGCGCAATTATTTTCTGTACTCGCGACTAAAAGTTTAGTTTTTTTACTCGGTGATTTAGGGGCGGGAAAAACAACTTTAGTACGTGGCTTTATGCGTAAAGCAGGTCATCAAGGCACGGTAAAAAGTCCAACTTACAATATAGTTGAAGAATATAAAATTAATCAGCGGTTATTTTTCCATTTTGATTTATATCGATTAGTTGATCCAGAAGAGTTGGAATGGATTGGAATTGATGATTATTTGCAAACGCAAAGTATTTGTTTTATTGAATGGCCTAATCTAGGGGAAGGTTACTTATCTGAGCCTGATTTAATTATTTCTATGGAAGTAGTTGATCAGGGTAGAAAAATTACTTTAGAAAAAATACCCTCGGAAATAAATGACAACTTTCTTATGGAAAAACAAATAGATAGTGATATAATTTAAACAAGTCTATAAAGTATGGGTAACTCTCATGAAAAAAATTATTAGTATTGGGATACTAATCCTATTAAATAGTTCTCTTTCATTTGCTGCGCAAACTATCGTTAATGCAGTGCGTATACGTACTAACTCAGAAAATACTCGCCTAGTGTTTGATACCTCGCGTATACCTGAACACAAAATATTTCAATTAAAAAATCCTGCGCGCTTAATTATTGACTTCGATAATGCAAAATTAGCAGGAAAATTAAAACTACCTAAAAATAGCGCGGAGTTAATTACAAATATCCGTACCGCGCCAAGAAATAAGCATGACTTACGGGTTGTATTTGATTTGAAAAAAAATATAAAACCCAAAAGTTTCGTTTTAAAAGCCACAAAAAAATCTGGCCCTCGATTAGTGGTTGATTTACCTAATGGCCTTAAGAAAAAAAGCGCTGTCGTTAAAACCAGTAAACGTAAAATTAAGCCTTTTATTGTGGCTGTTGATGCGGGGCATGGTGGTAAGGATCCTGGCGCTCATGGGCGCCATGGAACTTTAGAAAAAGTGGTTGTTTTTCAGATTGCACAAAAATTAACTAATTTGATCAATAAACAAGCGAATATGAAAGCCTTTATGGTACGTAAAGGGGATTATTTCATTAGTTTAACTGAGCGTAGTAAAATTGCACGTCGAAAAAATGCCGATTTATTTATTTCTATCCATGCCGATGCATTTACTAGTCCTAAAGCTTCAGGCGCTTCTGTGTTTACTTTATCGCGACGTGGTGCATCAAGTGAAGCGGCAAAGTGGTTAGCGAATAATGAAAATGCATCTGATTTAATAGGCGGCGTTAAACTAAATGATAAGGATGATGTGCTTGCATCGGTTTTACTAGATTTATCGCAGTCTGCTTCGCAAAATATTAGCCAAATGGTGGCGAAGGAAGTATTAGAAAATTTTGGAAGAATTGGTAAGTTACACTCTAAAACAGTACAAAAAGCCGGTTTTAGAGTTTTAAAATCACCTGATGTGCCTTCTATTTTAGTTGAAACTGCCTATATATCTAACCCTGAAGAAGAGCGACGCTTAAAAAGTAGCCGATACCAACATAAAATGGCAAAAGCGATTCACAAAGGTGTTCTTTCCTACGCTAAAAAACACACCATTGCCTTTAATACTACGATTAAAGAAACCTCGCATAGAATTGCGCGAGGCGATACTTTGTCTGCTATAGCGCTTAAATATGGCGTGAGTTTAAATGAATTAAAAAAAGCAAATACCATCGCAAAAAATAATACGATTAAAGTAGGGCAGTTGTTAACAATTCCTCTTTAGTGGACTAGTGTTTAGCATAGGCCTCACTGGTTAACGACTTCATAAACGCGACTAAATCTTGTTTTTCTTGAACACTTAAATGTAACCGAAAGATAGCCGGGTCTAAAAATAAATTCTTATTGCCGCCTTTATCATAATACTCGACCACGTCTTCGAGCGTTTGTAAACTGCCATCATGCATATAAGGGGCAGTAAGCGCTATATTGCGTAAAGTCGGTGTTTTGAACTTACCTATATCACTAATCATGCGAGTTACATTAAATCGCCCTAGCGCTTCCTGCTGTGCGGCTGTTAGCGGAAACTTTTTTGAATTGCGCAGAGCATTGCTTAAGTCATTTTCAATGGGTGTAATCGTTTTAGAGCCTATGCCAATATTGTAAAATCGATTATCTGTAAACAAGGCATTATTCCAAGATATTTCGTGGCAATTCGCACAATTCCCTTTACGTTTGAAGACTAATAAACCACGCGCAGCACTGGTTGATAATTGGGTTCTATCTTGTGCAAAATAATACTGATCAAATTTAGAATTACCCGCAATGAGTGTGCGCTCAAAACTCGCTAGTGCTTTAGCAATGTGAGTTACATTAATTTCAGAGGCTGTGACTGAAAATATCTGCTGGATTTGCTGGGTGTAATAGGGGGTTTGTAAGACGATATCTAAAATTTCTTGCTCATTTTTTAAACCATGCTCAATAGGATTAAGCATCGGTTGTAAGGATTGATCTTCTAAACTCTTTGCTCTGCCATCAACAAATAATGTTTCAAAAAATGCGGCATTGACGACAGTGGGTGCATTTCTTAATCCGGTTAAGCCGTGTATTCCTTTAGCTACTTTTTTTCCATCAGTAAATGCTAATTCTTGTAAATGGCAACTTGCGCAGCTGATTTTTCCGTTTTGGCTAAATTTCGGATCGTTAAATATTTTTTTACCTAGCGCTATTTTTTCTGCTGATTGCGGATTATCAAGCGGTATAACCAGTGGCGGTAAACCTAGGGTATCTGATGAAAATACAGTGGGCGAGACGAGTAATAAGACTAGGTATAAATAAAACATAATAAACCTCAGATGCAAAAAAGGGGCTGAATAATCAGCCCCTTTTGGTTTTCTACTTAATAGAGTTTAAACGAATTAATCTTGCTCAGGCATATCTTGTACGATCATGACGTATGGTTCGCCCAATGGAAATTTATCTTGATGTTTTTTGAAATAAACTACTTTACCGTAAGTTTCGTTAACTGCGGGTAAAATTTTAGCCGCTTCTTCCGCAGTTAAATCTGGGAATGTTGCATGGGCACGTGGTACTTCAACTAAATGATAATGCCAGTATTTTTTCTCTTCTTCTGGTAACGCGTTAAACTGAGCCGTGGTAATAATATATTCAAATCCCATTGGCTTATCTTGATCTTTCATACCTGAATGGAACATTAAGCAAATAAAGGTACCATCGTCATACGCTTTACAGTGGTGATGCACGATCATTGCTAGATTAGGATCATGGATGCTATGTGTATCTGGTCTTAAGTGACGAATAGCTTGTATATGTAAGTCATTAAAACCTAAATGGTTAGGGTATTCTTTTTGGCGTGGGTTTAATGTTTCGTTATATAGCGCAGGCTCTTCTGCAACATTTACTTTTTCAGCGACTGCACAACCGATAGTCAATGAGAATAAAGTAGCTAAAAGTATTAACTTAGATTTCATGGGGTCTTCCTCTAAAAATTATTATTGTTATATTGGACTGTTAATAGCGAGATAAAACTAAAAACTCAATATTAGAATATGCTAATTTTCATACCAAGTAAAGCACTAGGTTATTATTTTTTTTTAATTTGTTGATTTTATCTCGCCTTGAAGTCTAATTTTTAACTTTTTCCAGCCGAGTTTACAGTCATTAATGACCAAATAGAGTGAGGGAATAAGGATCAGGGTAATCAGTGAAGCAAAGAGAATTCCAAAACCAATAGAAACCGCCATAGGAATTAAAATTCGCGCTTGTCGTGAGGTTTCTAATATCATCGGGGCTAAACCAAAAAAAGTCGTTAATGTGGTCAATATAATAGGACGAAAACGTTGAATGCCCGCAGATTTAATGATTTTATGCGGCGATAATCCCCCTTTTTGTTCTAACTCAACGGCATGACTAATCAAGACTAACGCATCGTTCACCACAATACCTGACAAGGCAACGATTCCTAGCATACTTAAAATACTCAGGCTCAATCCCATGGCTATATGACCAAGCAGGGCACCAATAATGCCAAAAGGAATACTGACGATAACGATTAGCGGCAAGATGTAGCTTTTAAAAGGAATCGCCAACATCGCATAAATCGCTAAAACAGCAAAAACAAAACTTAGTTTTAAGCTTCCTAAGCTTTTGCTAATATGCGCTTGTGAACCTTCAAAACTAAATTGTAGCCCCGGATATTTTTCCACTAACTTGGGTAAGTTTTTCTCTTTTAAGGCATTGATAATACGGATAGACTGACTTTTAGGGTTAACGTTTGCGGTCACTTGTACATTTCTACGACCATTACGGCGCTTAATTTCCGTAAATGCGTGACCTTGCTCTACTTTAACCACTTCATATAAAGGCACAAACGTGCCAGCAGGTGTTTTAATTAAAAAATCACGCATATCTTGCGCAGTACTACGCTCGCGTTCAGGTAAACGTAACATAATTTTAATTTCATTACGCCCACGCTGTTGGCGTAATACTTCGGAACCATAGAAGGCATTACGCACTTGTTGGGCCACACTGAGTGAGGTAAGTCCTAAACTTTCCCCTTCAGGTAATAGACTAAAATCTAATTGACGTTTCCCTAAGCTCATACCGTTGCTAATATCTTTTGCAATCGGGTAGTCGTGGAGCGCATTTGCAAGCTCTTGACTGGCTTTTTCCAGAATATCTATGTCTCTGTGTGTTAACTCAACTGTAACTGATGAGCCTGAACCAGGGCCGCCTGAGTCGGATTCAAAAATTAAACTATCGACTTCAGAAATCTCTCCTGACGTGGTACGCCAAAGATCATTGAATTTATCCGTACTCATGATATCAGCACGAATATCAGGTGGGGCTAGGTAGGTGCGGATAACCGCTTTATGGCTGCCACCTTTGGCGATTTCGGCAAAGATTCCTCGAATGAGTTGATCGCCGTTTGTGATGCTCGCGGCTGATTTTTTTGCGGAAGCAACTAGCTGATCAACGGCTGCTTGCGTTTTTTCAACGGGCGAGCCATAAGGAAGGGTAACCGTTGCTTGTGCAAAGTCAGACTCCGTTTTAGGGAATAGAGAAAGCCCCATACGTCCACTAGATGCATAGGAGAGCATAACAACTAGGATGGAAAATGCACTGATGATGGTTAGATAACGATAATGCAAGATGATATCGAGTAAGCCACCATAGCGATGAGCGACCCATAAGCGAAATGAATGGCTAAAGGCTTGTTGCTTTTCATACAGCCATAATTGCAAGCCGGTGCGTTGTTTATGCTTTAAATGCCCTAAGTGGTTAGGCAAGATAAATAAGCTTTCTACCAAAGATAAGAGAAACACTAAAATGACCACACTGGGGATGACGACAAAAATCTTGCCCATTTGTCCCGGCATAAAAAACAAGGGCATAAAGGTCGCAATATTAGTCAAAATACTAAAGGTTACCGGTGTCGCCATTTCTTTTACACCCATAATTGCAGCTTCAATAGGGGAATGGCCTTCTTGTCTGAAATGGTAGATATGTTCGCCAATAATAATGGCATCATCGACAACAATCCCTAAGGCAATAATAAATGCGAATAGGGAGATCATATTAAGTGAAACACCTATCGATGGCAGAAACAGGAACGACCCTAAAAAAGCGATAGGAATTCCCATCATGACCCAAAAAGCGAGGCGCAATTCTAAAAACAAAGCTAAGGTAATAAAGACTAAGGTTAAACCTAGTGCGCTATTACGTAATAATAAATCAACACGCTCGGCATAGTCCTTAGACGCATCGTAGCGAATTTCAACATGCATCCCTTTAGGAAGCGTTATATTACTTAGTTCAATCTCTTGTTTAACCGTTTCTACTATGCCAATAGGGGTTTGATCGCCGACACGAAATACATTAATCATAATGGCAGGGTAGCCATTGTAATTTGCGGAATAATCGGTATCTTCGTAGCCATCGTGGATGGTGGCAATATCACCTAATAAGACTTGTGTCCCTGATGCTGAACTAATAATAGGGATTTTTGCAAAATCAAGCCCGGTATCCTTGCGTGCTAGCATGCGAATGAGTACCTCACCGGCATCAGTTTTAATACTTCCACCGGGCAAATCTAAACTAGCCGCACGAATGCGTTGCGTAATATCATTAAAGGTTAGCTGATAGCGGCGCAGTTGTGCTTGAGAAATTTCTATACTTATTTCTAAGGGGCGCACACCATCCAATTCTACTTGGCTAATATTTTTAGCTTGTAACAATTGTTCCCGAAAATTTTCGGCTAAGTCATGTAATACAGTTTCCTCAGCTTGCCCGTATAAAACCAGTGCAATCGTTTTGCGTTTACTGGCAATTACTTTAATACTAGGCTCTTCGGCATCTTCAGGGAAAGTGGTAATACGATCAATTTCTTGCTGTATATCTTGCGCTAAAAGATAGATGTCTGCATCAGAAAGGGCGTCAACAATGACTTGTCCGCTACCTTCTACGGCGGAAGAACTAACTTCATCGATACCCTCTAAGCCAGAGATGCTATCTTCAATAACTAATAGAATACTGCGCTCTATTTCTTCAGGGTCAGCCCCTATATAAACGACTGAGATACTAATACTATCGGTCACAAAGTCAGGAAATACTTCCTGCTTCATATTTTTTAAAAATAATAAGCCACCGACGATAAAAGTAAACATGATCAAGTTGGCGACAACTGGATGGCATGCCATCCAACTTAAAGGGCCTTTAACATTTATATCTGAAGAATTATTCTGCATGACTAGATAAACGTAATTGCATGCCTGTAACCGGTGTATTGATGTGACTGGTAATAATATGTGATCCTGCCTTTAGTTCATCGGCAGAAATAAATAGCTTGCCTTGTTCTTTCCAGAGTGGAGTTATTTTTTTAATCTCTAAACTATTATTACTGCTTAATAACCATAATAAGTTTCCTGCATGCAGTGCGGTTTCAGGAATCCCAATAACGTTCTGTAATAGATTACCTTTTATTTTAATACTGACAAAAGCATCAAGAATAACCACGGGCTGCTTGTGGTTGATGTTTTTTAAACTAAAAGGGTCATCAATTTCGATAATTACTTCTGCCATACGCCCCGAACTTTCTAGTTCAGCTTTCAAGCGTTTTACGCTTCCTTGGCGATAGCTTTCACTTCCCCATGCGCTAGGGTAATAAATTTTCGTTTCAGCACCTTCGGGTGAATCAGGGCGGGGTATTTTTATTTTAGTTATATTATTTACAGGAACTGATGCAACGACCCAAAAGCTATCTGTGCCAGCTAATTTAACTAAAGGCGTTCCTGTCGAAAAAGTAGAAACCCACGAGCCGATATGAGCATTCGTTGATAATACGATGGCATTAAAAGGGCTAACTGTTTTAGTTCGCTTTAAGTTTAACTGCGCTTGTTTTAGTGCGGCTTTAGCCGCGGCAACATTACTTTTAGCGAGCTTTAAATGGGGTTTTCGCAAAACAAGTGTTTGGCTTTGTTCATCTAAATCTGCATTAAGTAAGTTAAATTCACGCTGCGCAATCGCTTGCTGGCCTTGCTCTAATGTTAAATTAAACTCTGCTTGGGCCAGTGAGTTTTGCTTTTCTATAACAGCTAATTTGTAGTCAGTGGTATCAAGTTGAACAATTTTTTCGCCTTTTTTAAGAATGCTGCCGGGTATAAAATTGGGGCTAACTTCGGTGACCATGCCATTAATTCTGGATGTTAAATTAATTTGCTTTGCGGGGATAACCGTTCCCATTGCTTGAATAGTAATTTGATAATCGATTACTTTAGCTTGTATAGTCGTCACTAAAGGACGATTAACCTCAGCCGGTTTTTCTATGCTTTTAGGTTTATTAGTCAAAAAATAAACCGAGAGGCTGACTGCCACAATAATAATGACAATAGCAGGGAGCCAATTGCGTATAAATTGTGTAAAAAAAGCTTTATCCATTTTCTTTTTCCGTTATGGGTGATTCTTGTTTTAAATCCCAGCCACCGGCTAATGCACGATATAACTTAAGACGATATTCAATTAACTGACGTTTCGCGGTAATTTGTTGTCGTTCTAAATTTTGCTGGCTAATTTGAGTTGTTAAGACACGTAAAAAATCAATCGCACCATAAATAAAGCGCAAGCGAATTTGATCAGTTGCTTGTTGTGAAAGCTGATATTGTTTATTTAAACTGAGTAGGTATTTTTGTTGTTCTTGCTCTTGTATTAACGCATCCTCTACTTCTTTAACCGCAGTTTGTAGTGTGCTTGCATAGTTATTTAAGGCTTCTTTGGCCTGTGCTTTATTAATATCGACAACCGCAACGCGCCGTCCGCCATCAATGATAGGCAAAATAACATTACCTGCCATGGTTGCAATCCAGTTATTAAATAAAGATTGCAAATCGGGTGAGCTGGTATTTACATTGGCCGATAAACTTAATTTAGGAAAGCGATCAGCAATAGCTGAGGCGACACGTTGATTAGCCGACTGTACTTGATAATAAGCTTTGCGTATATCTGGGCGGCGCTGAATTAAATCACTACTCAAGCCAGTCAGCGGTTGTTCTGTTAAATCAGGTAAATAATCTTTTTGTGGTAATTCAATGCTCGTAGGTGTTTTACCTACTAAAATGCTTAATAAGTTCTCTAGTACCTTAATATTAGAACGTACTAGATATGCATCACCTTGGCTAGCTTCTAATGTCTGCTGTTGTTGATATAAATCTGCCGCGCTGGCCTGTGCGCCCGCAAAGCGCGACATGACTAGCTGTACATTATCTTGGTTGGTTTTAATTTGTCTATTTAATAGATTTAATTGGCTGCGTTGCTCAACTAAACGATACCAAGCAATAGCCACTTCGGAGGAGAGCGATAAAGCCGCTGTTTTAATATCCTCTACGGTTGCTTGGGCATCAAGCTCGGCTGCTTGTTGATTCGCTCTGATACGGCCCCATAAATCAACTTCATAACTGGCTGTTAAGCCTAATGAAAAAGGACTTGAATCGCCGCTATTACTATATTGCTGTGAGCCAGTAAAACTTGCTGTCAGACTAGGAATAAGCTCAGCACCACTTTGTTGCGCCGTGATTTGTGCCTGTTCTAGGCGATTATAAGCGGCTTTTAAGCTGAAATTTTCCGCGAGAGCTTGCTCTATTAATTGATTTAACTGTGGGTCTTGTAATGCTAACCACCAGTGCGTTTGTAAGGGTTCGCTCCCTGCAATAGTGAATGTATCAGCGATTTCTATCGGTAAAGGGACTTCTTCAATTTTAGGCGCGCAGGCAGTAATCAGGCTAAAAATGAAGATAGCACAAAATTTAAGCATGATTAAGTGGAAGGTTTACTGGTATCAACTTTAACCATGAGCCTTTGCCCCGGTTTAAGATATTTATTGAGTGATCGCTTATTCCATCGACGTAAATCATTCACTCGTACGTTAAATTTAGCTGAAATACTAGACAAGGAATCGCCACTACGTACCGTGTAATGAATAGATTGTAAATGAGCAGAGCGGTTGCGACTTAAGCCTTTTGTGACTTTAGTTTTTTGTTTAATTTGTAATTTTTGTCCTATCCGTAAAGGAGTGCGTAACCCAATTCTATTCCAGCGCGCTATATCTTTACTATGTAGATCGAGTTTTCTAGCAATTGACCATAAATTATCACCCGATTTTACGGTGTAAACGGGATGACGACTGCTAGCATAGCTGATACCTTGTCGCACAAAAGGGTTGCTAATATTATTCGCTGTTTTCGAGATCGGAATGTAAAGATATTTTCCTGCGCGAATTTGGTTGTTTTTGACTTTATTAACACTACGTAAAACGCTAGTTTTAACTTTATAGTGCTGTGCAATAACGCTTAAATTTTCACCGGATTTAATTTTATGGCGTCGCCACTTTACACGTTCTGATGCAGGTAATAATGCTAATTTTTTCTCAAATTCAGGCACTTTAGCGACAGGAATGAGTAAGTGGTGAGGGCCGTTTGGCGGCGTAAACCCGCGATTAAGTCCTGGGTTTAATAAAAATAGCTCATCCAACTCAAGTTCAGATAGTTCGGCTGCTTTAGCTAGATCAAGCTGAGATCCTATATTAACAACTGAAAAATAAGGCGTATGTTCTAATTTTTTTAACTTGATGCCATACGCGTCGGCATTAGCAAATATTTTAGCTAAAGCAAGTAATTTAGGTACATAGCGAGTGGTTTCTTTAGGTAGCTTTAAAGACCAATAATCGCTCGCTTTATTGATTTTTTTGTTACGTTTTATTGCTCTGCTTACGTTACCTCCTCCAGCATTATAAGCAGCTAAGGCTAGCAACCAATCATCATCAAAGCGTGCCGCTAATTTATCTAAATATAAAGTGGCGGCTTTGGTTGAAGCATGAACATCTCTACGCCCGTCATACCACCAGTTTTGTTGTAAGTTGAACATACGCCCAGTGGAAGGAATAAATTGCCATAAGCCTGCCGCTCTTGCATGTGAATAGGCATGCGCTCTAAACCCACTTTCAATGGCGGGTAATAAGGCGTATTCACCAGGTAACTCTTTTGCCTTTACTTCTTCAATAATATTGTAAAGATAAGGTTCTGCGCGCTCTTGAATTTTATGAATGTATTCGGGGTGAGATAAAAACCAATTCAATTCTTTTTCTATACGTGGATTGAATTCATTAGAAATAACAAATAAAGAAATAAGGAGTTGCCAACTATCGATGGTTTCATCAGCTGGACTCTTTATTTTAGGATTGAGTATTTGTATAGGTGCTGCTGTGGTTATTGCTGGAACATAACTCTGGGCGTTTTGTTTAACTGTTTTAGGCGTACAAGCAGGCAGGATTAGCGCAATAAAAATCGCAAAAATAAAGGGGTGATAAAAAAAATTCATAAAAAATACAGTCAATAAATAATGTTAGATTAGATAAACAAAACGTCTAGGTAACTATCTTGAATGATATAAAGATTAAAGCCTATGTGCTCAATATTTTTACAAAAAAGCGAATAGGCTTTAAAATTTTCTGCGCGCACAATGCGATAGGTTTCTCTTTGATTGTTATGTATACCGACTAAAGTGCCTGGTTCCATAAAACTGATAGGACTAGCTTTATAAGCAGCATTTTCTTCATCTGTTAAAGCTAAACGCTTATTAATAGCAGAAATAAGCTGCATAATTTTATCGTCATCGGAGTGTTTATTATCACCTAATGTAACAGTAGATATTGCACAATAGGGTGTCCGAGCATTTAAGTTAAGTTTATTTAACTTACTAATAGCAGATAAAAGATCTTTGCTGGTAGGTTTCATTTGTGTGTGATTCTTTGTTCCATAAAATTATGCGTACTGTCCGCCAGAAAGGCATGAAGTCAATCTTTTAATTTTAGCATTAATAAAATTACCTTATAATAGAAGTTCTGTTTTTTTGAACACTACTTCGTACTGCCATCACTGTGGACTTTGTAGCAAGTTGATTTTTATAGCGGGTATAACGCTATATGTACTATTTAAGCGATTAAATGGTGTGTTGTTTAAATGATACTTCGCTAAAAAACCGCAACAATGGCTGTATTTATTGTAAACATTAGGATTGTTAATATGAAAAAAGTATCGTTACTGGCTGGTTTATTGTTTTTATTTAGTGCTGTTTCTTATGCTCATGGCCCTGTTAGAGGGAAAATGACTGCGACGATGGATATCGAAGCGCCGGTTGCTGATGTCTGGGAAGTGATTAAGAATTTTGATGATATGTCTTGGCATCCAGGAATCAAAAGTGTCTCTGCAACAAACGGTAACACGAAAGGTTCAAGCCGTACTTTAACTTTGACTTCAGGTGGAACAATCACTGAAGAGTTAAAAAAGTACGACGCAAAGAAAATGATGTATAAATATAAAATTACAGACATGAGTATTGCAAAAACAGTTGTTTACTCAAATAATGAAATTGAAATTCCTGTCTTACCCGTTAATAATTACGGCGGCACCATTTCTGTTAAAGCAAAAGGAAATGCAACGGTTGTTACATGGATTGCTACGTATTACCGTGCTTATGTAAACAATGTAAATCCTAAAGATAACCCACCGGTTGAAATTACTGAAGCAGCTTCAGATGAAGCAGTGACGGCTGTATTTACTGAGGGTTTAACTAGCTTATTACATAAATTTGAGCCAAACACATTGTCTTCGGCTATCAAATTTACAATGAAAAGATAGTTCTATTTATCTTTCGATTGTATAAGTTAAGGCGGATATTTTGTCCGCCTTATTTAATAATTTAATATCCATTTTTAGTCTCATTTGCCCGCCCGTTAGTCCAATTGTAAAATGCTCTACCCTAGTTCATGCAACATTGGGATGTCCTATTGCCACTGTGCATTCACTTACGGAGCGATTTGTGGGAGCTCCTGTACGTCCTGCATCCTCCGCAAATAACTTGATGGCTGTCGAGATAACTACTTGCCTCCCGAGCGCACTTACCTTTCACTTCGGATTGGCCCATTTCCCTTCACCGATGCTAAAAACAAAGTAACCGTAGCCATCGTAGCCCGTATGGAGGCACGGAATACGGGGTAAATAGTGCATCGAATCCCCGTATTGCGCAAGCTTCATACGGGCTACTTGATGTTAACTATAAAATTAATCGTAAGTCTTTATATAATCAAGATTGAAAAAATAGGGGCTCTGCGTAACATTAGTTATTAACCTTCAGGCTTTGTTAGGGCATGAGAGTATTGCGACTTTATACACCTATGGAGCAGGAGAATTTGAGCCGATTGGCGGCGGATATATAAAGAAATTTAATCAGAAGTACCATGCTACCCAGAAAAAATTGAATTGAAATAACCCCCTTTAATTTTAGTCATAAAGGAAATAGTACATGGAACAATTAACGGATTTAAAAGCCATACTTCACTCTAAGCGCGCAAATATTTATTACTTAGATAAATGCAGAGTGATGCAAAAAGATGGCAGAGTACTTTATTTAACCGAAGCAGATACCGAAAAACAATATTGGAACATCCCAATAGCTAATACCACCTGCATACTCTTAGGTACTGGCACCTCCATTACCCAAGCCGCCGTTAGAATGCTAGCATCCGCCGGTGTATTAATTGGCTTCAGTGGTGGCGGTGGAACACCGTTAATTGCCGCCAATGAAATTGAATGGCTATCACCTCAAAGCGAATATCGACCGACAGAATATGTACAAGGCTGGATGGCATTTTGGTTTGAGGAAGATAAGCGATTAAAAGTAGCCAAACAATTTCAACAGCAACGCATAAAATATATGCAAACTGTCTGGAGTAAAGACCGCGATTTAAAAAATGAAGGATTCAGTTTAGATGACGTAGATATTCAGCAAGCCCTTAACAACTTCTCAGCAAAAATAGAACACTGCCAAGACGTAACCAACTTACTCTTAGTTGAAGCGCAGCTCACCAAATCCCTGTATAAAATAGCCGCTAAAAACACAAAACAAGCCAATTTCACGCGCCAACATGACAGCATCGATGATGCCAATGTCTTTTTAAATCATGGCAATTACTTAGCCTATGGATTAGCCGCTACCACACTTTGGGTGTTAGGTATTCCACATGGCTTTGCAGTGATGCACGGTAAAACACGGCGCGGCGCGTTAGTGTTTGATGTCGCCGATTTAATCAAAGATACCTTAATCCTCCCTTGGGCATTTATCTGCGCCAAAGAACAAGCCACCGAACAAGAATTTCGCCAGCAATGCCTACAAAACTTCACCCAACACAAAGCGCTGGATTTTATGTTTGAAGCGGTTAAGCAAGCCAGTGCCGAAGGTAAAGATTTATGATGGTGACTTTTGTCTCACAATGCGAACACAAAGCCCTGAATAGAACACGGCGTGTTTTAGATGCTTTTGCCAATCGTATTGGTACTAACACATGGCAAACGGTGATTACTGATGAAGGCTTGCAAGCGGTTAAGAAGTTATTACGCAAAACCGCTACTAAAAATACGGCGGTATCGTGTCATTGGATACGGTCGCGGAGTCGTAGTGATTTAGTTTGGTTGGTGGGTAATCGAGATAAATTTAATGCTGAAGGTTTTGTACCCGTAAATTGGACTAAAAAAAACATACTGAATAGGCAGTGGGAAAATGACTGGGATTATTTGCCGCTAATAAAAGGGCTAACCGCATTAGCGGCTTTATTTCATGATTGGGGCAAAGCCTCTGATTGCTTTCAAGATAAATTAAAACCAAACTCTAAAAACAAATATAAAGGTGATCCGATACGCCATGAATGGGTATCGGTTTTATTGCTGAGTGCGTTTGTCAATCAACAAACTGATGAGCAATGGCTAGTGCGATTAGCACAAGGTGAATTTGATGAAGCGGAATTATTAAAGCAACTGATTAAGCCCGCTAAAAATCCGTTAAAAGGCTTGCCTCCTATAGCCAGTTTAATTTGTTGGCTTATTGTGTCGCATCACCGATTACCTTTGCCAAAAGATAACCAAAAAGTGGATTTACAAGGTAGAGAGGCACCACCTAGATTTCAAGATTTATTAGGTGTTATTAATAGTCAGTTTGGTTACGAGAATTTATGGCAAGAAGGACAACAAGAAAGAGTCGATTCCTGTTTAAATTTTCAATTAGGTTTACCTTGCCAGTCAGATTCATGGCTTAAAAATTCCAAAAAGTGGGCAGTTAAACTCAATGCACAAGCCGATAAAGTGCCCGTTTTAATAGAAAATGGCAGTTGGCGTTTGATTATTCATTATGCACGCACGGCTTTAATGCTAGGCGATCATAACTACTCATCTCAGCCTATAGTGGAAAAATGGGAAACCGCTTACTTACCGATTGCCAACACCTATTTTGAAGATGTAACGATTGGACAGCAACTAATTAAGCAGGGGACGCCTAAGCAAAAATTAGATCAACATTTATGCGGCGTGATGGATGCCGCACTAGTCGTTGCGCAATTATTACCTGCATTTGAAAAAGAATTAAAACCTGCTTTTGACATAAAAGCACTCAAGAAAAAAACCGCCGATAAAAAATATCAGTGGCAAGATAAAGCAGCGACTAAAATTAGAGTTTGGCATAAAGAAATAGAGCAAGAAACGTCTCAGTACGGATTTTTCACAGTTAATATGGCAAGTACCGGCTGTGGTAAAACCTTTGCTAATGCCAAAATGATGCAAGCTCTATCAAAAGATGGCGCGAGCTTGCGTTATATATTGGCCTTAGGTTTGCGCACCTTAACGCTACAAACGGGTGATGAATACCGGGAGCGTATTGGACTGAGTAATGATGAATTAGCGGTGCTGATTGGATCGCGTGCAGTGATGGAATTACACGCACAGAAGCAAGTCGATGCACAGGCACAATTAAGTGATAGCGACTCAGGCTCTGAATCACAAGAATTTTTATTAGATGACAATGTCATTGATTATGACAGTCCTATTCCTGAAGATAAATTAAGTACTTTATTAACAACGGAGCGCAGTAAACAGTTTTTATACGCCCCGGTTTTGGCCTGTACGATTGATCATATAATGGCAGCCACAGAAACCAAGCGAGGTGGGCGTTATATTTTGCCTTGTTTGCGTCTCATGTCGTCTGACTTAGTGATTGATGAAATTGATGATTTTACGGGGCATGATTTAATTGCCATAGGTCGCTTAATACACTTGGCAGGTATGTTAGGGCGTAAAGTGATGATTTCATCGGCAACGATTCCTCCAGATTTAGCTAAGGGGTATTTTAACGCTTACCAGCAAGGCTGGTTGCTCTTTGCACAAGCACGTAAACTAAAGCCGTTAATTGGCTGTGCATGGGTAGATGAATTTAATACGCAAGTTAACACCATAACTAATAATGAAAGGACGGCTTATGAAATCGCACATACGCAATTTATAAAAAAACGTATTAAAGCCTTAGAACAGCAGCCTGCTCAGCGTAAGGCGACGATTATTTCCTGTGATATAGATAAATCAGCAGGCAATATCAGAGAGCAGTATTTCACCTGCCTGCAACAGGCAATCATTGAAAAGCATCAACAACATTTTTCCATCGATGAAAAGACACAAAAACACGTTTCTTTTGGTGTGGTGCGTATGGCAAATATTGCCCCTTGTGTGGCATTAACGCAATACTTAGCTCAAGCAGACTGGGGTGAGGGTATTGATATTAGAGTTATGGCCTACCATAGCCAACAAATTCTATTATTACGTAGTGCGCAAGAGGCACATTTAGATCAGGTCTTAAAACGTAATAAAAAAACAGGTGGACTTGGCCATGCTATCGTTCAAAAACATTTACAACATAGTGAAGCAAAACAGCTTATTTTTATTGTTGTTGCTACGCCGGTGGAAGAAGTAGGGCGCGATCATGATTTTGATTGGGCAGTGATAGAGCCATCTTCTTTTCGCTCAATTATTCAATTAGCAGGGCGGGTATTGCGTCATCGCCCACACTTACCTGAAGCGCCTAATATTGCCATTATGCAATATAACTTAAAAGCTTTATTAAGTGATAATGACACGCCTGTTTATACACGACCGGGCTATGAAGATAGAAAGCACCTTTTTGAAAGTCATGATGTAAACGATTTATTATCGGATAGCATTCAAAATGCTATTAATGCTATTCCGCGCATTGAACATAACCCTGAACTCAATAACCCCTTTGCGGATTTAGAGCACCGTTGTATTGCTGAATTATTAACCGCTTATGAACATAAAAAAGCAGGCGCATTACAAGGCTGGCTAACAGAATGCTGGTGGCTAACCGCTTTACCGCAAGATTTAACGCCTTTTAGGTCAGGTCAAAAACAGCGCTTGTTGTATTTAATGCCTGATAAAGAGTGCTGGATTTTTAAAGAAAAAGATGAAAAAGGCAAGATAACGGGGGATATAGAAAGTCTTTATAAAATACAGACCATTGAATTAACAGCATTACACCAAAGTCGTTTATGGTTACCGCGTGATTATGGGGTCTTACTGGAATCGGTAGCAGAAAAACAGGGCATAGCTATTGCGCTTGCGGCTTCACGTTATGGGGAAATAAGTTGTCGAGAGTCTCATTTAAAATCTGATGAAGGGATGAGCTATTGTGATGATTTAGGAATCGTTAAATATCAATAAGAATTTTAAAATTTATAAATATCACGGCGATGCCCAATTTTGACAACAGTGATTAATAGTAATTTATTTTCAATGCTATAAATAACGCGATAAGCACCCACTCTAATACGGTATAAATCAGAATTAGACTTAAGTTTTTTTACGCCATGAGGTCTTGGGTTTTCTGCTAATAATTCAATGGCATTGAAAATTTTAATCTGCTCTGCTTTCGCTAATTTTGCAAAATGTTTTTCCGCTGAAGGTTTAAATTGGACCTTATAAAGCATATTTTTTTTTCAATGCCTGCAATGTAATACCGCCATTCTCCTTTAAGGCTTGCTCTGCATCGTTAATATCCTGTTCATCCTGTTTCTTTTGGATAAGCTGAGTAATTAATTCTGAAATAGTGACTCCTGATTCAGAGGAGGCAAGTGTTAATTCTTTTTCAAGTTGCGGGTCTAGGTTTAAAGTCAGCATAAATGGCTCCTAAGTAAAAATAAGCTGCCTGTGCGGCAGTGAACATAAAATTAATAATGATACATTTCTAAGCTACCTATTCAGTAGAGTGTTTATTTTACTGCTTTTAGATAGATAAAAGAAAGCACCACGTAAATTATTAAAATTATAATTATACAGGTTGTATATTTTCGTAGCTTAGTCTAGACTCTAGTTATCTTATTTATGTTGAAGGAGTTTTACATGTTAGACCTTGCAATACAGGAATTCTTAGACGAACGTAAAGAGGCAAGGATTAAAGGGAAAATTAAACCTACTATGTCTGAGGATGAGATTAATCACTTAAAGCAAGACGCTGATGAATTATTTTTATTAGATAACTGGCTGCCTAATGCAGCAAAGCGGGCCTCACAACTTTCTTTAGTGACGCATGTTGGAAAATTTAGCCATCCTAATGCAAAAACCAGCAGTATTATTGCAGAAAATGAAGCGAAAAAAGATGGCTTTTTACGCACAGGAAATGTAGCTAAGCAGTTTGATGTTTTTGGTAATGCGGCGGCACTCGATGTGTATAAATTTCTTTCATTAACTTTAAGTAAGGGACAAACGGTTTTAGAGCAACTAGAGCAGGAATCAGAACCTTTAGAATCTCAATTTACCTTAGCTTCCGCTAGTTATGAAGAGATTAAAGCGGGATTATTAGCTATAAAAAAACAAGATACCGTAGACATCACTAGCGAACGCGTGAAACAAGTTTACTTCCCTGTTGGCAATGACTACCATTTATTATCATTGCTCACGCCTTCGGGGTTAATGTATCAACTGAAACAAGCTATTAATGATATTCGTTTTTCAGAGCAAGCTAAACAATCACGGATTTTAAAAAAGAAAAATGAATATGATGAACAGGGGTTTGATGAAATTTACGGTTTAACAGCTATCGGTTATGGTGGAACTAAACCTCAGAATATTAGTATTATCAACAGCCAAAATGGTGGGGTTTCTTATTTACTTCCCTCAATGCCGCCTGTTTTAAATCAGCGAAATATACGCCTTCCTAAATCTGATTTTTTCCGCAACACGCTTTATTACAAAAACTACGAAGAGAGCTTTAAATCTTTAGATAAGCTGGTGCAACTGGATATTAATAATATTCATATTCGCTCAGGTATTGATAATATTATTCGTTTTCTCATTGCTCAAGTAATAGAAAAATCATGGACACTACGGCAATTAGACGCAGGGTGGTCAGAAAAAACATCACTTAAACAGTATCAAAAAACTTGGTTGGATTCAGCTTATAAAGCGCAAAGAGAAGCCGATGACGCATGGCTTAATGAGGTGATAAATGAGTTTGCTCGTTGGATTATTTTTGCCTATGAGAAATCCATAGGTCAGGGTGCTCTTAATACGGAAATGTTATCAATTAAAGCCTTAATTACCGAACAAAAAGAGGGCTTATTATGAGTAGTTTAATCTTGATTCCACACATTAAAATTCATAATGCTAATGCCTTATCCAGTCCTTATACCATTGGTTTTCCCGCGATGACTGCATGGCTGGGCGGTGTACATGCCTTACAAAGAAAACTTAATGCCAATGATTACCCCGATTTGAAATTTACGCGTGTCGCAGTTGCTTGTCATCATATCGATTTACAAACGCATAAAGGGCAAGGTGATTATATTGCTTCAATTATTGGTACCGGCAACCCCCTAACTAAAACGGGTAGTCGCCCCTCTTTTATTGAAGAAGCACGCTGTCATTTAACGGTTTCTTTAGTGATTGAATATGAGGGTTTAGGTTGGGGAGGCGATGCCGATGATCTTACCCGCTCAGTAGGCGAGCAACTACACCGCCTAAAATTAGCCGGTGGCGATATATTAGCCTTTGGGCAACCCGAGTTGCATCATGATGAAACTGAAGAAGACCTAAGAAAATTAACCCGAAAATTAATGCCCTCCTATTTATTAATAGAGCGCCGAGACTTAATGCGTGAAGCAATGGAAGAGCAACAGGAACCCAATGCGATCAACGCTTTATTAGATTATTTAACGGTAAAACACCGTAGCGCTATCATCTCTCATGAAAATAAACTCGATGAAGTTAAATGGGAAGCCCACCGAAAAACAACAGGCTGGATTGTACCCATAGCAACAGGATTTCAAGGTATTAGTGAGTTAGGGCATGCAAAGCACCAGCGAGATGCTGATACACCACACCGATTTGCAGAAAGTGTACTGACCTTAGGTGAATTTAAAATGCCTTATCAGTTTAAAAGTTTAGATGAGGTGCTTTGGTCTTATCATGCCGATCTAGAAAATAACCTTTATCTTTGTCAACAAAACCAACATTAGGAAAATATCATGGCTAAAAATAATATTGCATCTGTATTAGCGTTTGAAAAAAAATTAGTCCCTTCTGATGGCTATTTTTATGGCGCCATATGGGAAAATCGTAATGAATCAGCAACGCCATTAAAACTACAAGAAAAATCAGTGCGCGGTACGATTTCAAATCGTTTAAAAAAAGCCTTACAAACTGACCCACTAAAATTAGATGCGGAAGTTGAAAAAGCCAATTTACAAACCGTTGATAGTTGCGCTTTATCGGATAAGCAAGACACCTTAAAACTCAGTTTCACTTTGAAGGTATTGAGTGGCGTAGAAACGCCTTCTGCCTGTAACCATGTGGAATTCAACCAAAGTTACACTCAAGCGGCTCAAAGTTATATTAGTGAACACGGTTTTACAGAGCTTGCACGGCGTTATGCGAACAATATCGCCAATGGCCGTTTCTTATGGCGCAATCGTGTAGGTACGGAAAATATTGAAGTACAGGTTAAACTCTCAGAAACAGAAACGCTGATTTTTGATGCTAACGCACTGAGTACGCGTAGTTTTGATGGGAATTCCGCAGAAATTGAGATGTTAGCGCAAAAAATCGCAACGGCATTATCAGGAAATACGTCTTTTTTATTCCTAGAAATAACGGCTTATGCACAGGTAGGCAGGGCTCAGGATGTTTATCCAAGTGAAGAGCTGGTACTGGACAAAGGCAATAGTAAAACCAAGAAAAGTAAAATTCTTTACCAGATAAATGAGATTGCAGGCATGCACTCACAAAAAATTGGTAATGCCTTAAGAACCATTGATACATGGTATCCAGAATATGATGAAGTCAATACACCGATTGCCATAGAACCGTATGGAGCGGTCACTAATTTAGGAAAATCCTATCGTACGCCTAAAGCGAAAGCTGACTTTTTTACTTTATTTGATAAATTTTCCTGTGGTGAAAAGTTAGCAACGGTAGAAGATGAGCATTACGTGATGGCAGTGCTAGTGCGTGGTGGTGTTTTTGGTGAAAGCGGTAAAGAGTAATGAAATATTACCTAGACATTACTTTATTACCCGATGCAGAAGCCAAGATTGGCTTTCTTTGGCAAAAAGTTTATCAGCAAGTTCATTTAGCTCTAGTTGAAAATAAAATAGCAGAAAATCAATCAGCTATTGCTGTATCGTTTCCAAAATATGGCGATAAATTTTTCCCGTTAGGCGATAAATTACGTTTATTTTCCGAAACCCAACAGCAGCTTGAACAACTTAATATGGGGCACTGGTTAAATCGTTTGACGGATTATACGCACTGCACTTCTATTAAAGAGGTGCCGTTATCAGTTAATCAGTCTGCTTGTTTTAAGCGTAAGCAGTTTAAAAGTAATTTATTAAGAGAAGCAGCAAGACGAGCGAAATATAAAAATGAATCAATAGAACAAGCTATGGCGCATTTTCAGTCGTATAAAAAAGAATGCACATTGCCTTTTATTGCGATTGAGAGCTTATCCACTAATAAAGTGAGTGCTGATAGAAGGATTTTTAAGATATTTATTGAGCATCAACTGAGCGATAAAGCGAGTGTAGGTGAGTTTAACTGTTATGGTTTAAGCCATCGTGACTTAAATAAAGTCGCAACAGTTCCTTGGTTTTAATTTTGACCTTAATTTTTTATGCTCTTTAACAATATATAAAAATCAATCAGTTACAATAAGTCTAAAAATGGATGGTAAAACAGCAGTTTTATCTCTAAGTTTTTATTGTAACTGTTTTTTGTGTGATTTATACTGCGTTCACTGCCGTACAGGCAGCTTAGAAATATCGTGTGTACTGATTTAACTACGCCAAAGAGTTCACTGCCGTACAGGCAGCTTAGAAAAACTAGCTCAACGCGGATCGTTTCGCCCGATGGTTCACTGCCGTACAGGCAGCTTAGAAAAGTACCGCAGGTAATCCCATTGTGTGTACTGAGTTCACTGCCGTACAGGCAGCTTAGAAACCACGGTGCTTCATGGTTTTTATCAGCTAAATGTTCACTGCCGTACAGGCAGCTTAGAAAACATGAAAACATTATTCATACTACTCGCGCTAGTTCACTGCCGTACAGGCAGCTTAGAAAAAGGAATATGAGCTTAAATTAGCCAAGCTTGAGTTCACTGCCGTACAGGCAGCTTAGAAACTTATGCGGATTCAGTTGATGATTGCATTGGCGTTCACTGCCGTACAGGCAGCTTAGAAAATTGGCCGGCGCTCAATAAACAGACTCTTTGAGTTCACTGCCGTACAGGCAGCTTAGAAATTTATATCGCAGTAGAACGTGAAGATGTAGCGGTTCACTGCCGTACAGGCAGCTTAGAAAAGAATAGGAGGAGGCGACTGGCGTGCAGAGTTCGTTCACTGCCGTACAGGCAGCTTAGAAAAGTAGTCCGAGGCTTAAATATAAATCCACCAAGTTCACTGCCGTACAGGCAGCTTAGAAAGTTCAGCCTACTTGGGGTGATCATGATATTCAGTTCACTGCCGTACAGGCAGCTTAGAAAAGCTCAAAAACGCCGGTGGTTGCCACTTCACCGTTCACTGCCGTACAGGCAGCTTAGAAAGCTGCGCTACCGTCTGATTTGCTGCTCGTTAGGTTCACTGCCGTACAGGCAGCTTAGAAACGCCATGGTGAAGCGCACTGATTTTGGAATGAGTTCACTGCCGTACAGGCAGCTTAGAAAGTCTACCGACATTTCTTCTGAGATGTCTTTGATGTTCACTGCCGTACAGGCAGCTTAGAAAAATTTCATTTGCTGTGAGCCGCCGATTAAAAAGTTCACTGCCGTACAGGCAGCTTAGAAATTCGGGTGGCAGCACCTCGCCTTCAATCGGCTGTTCACTGCCGTACAGGCAGCTTAGAAATATGTGGAGTATTAAGTTTTTTTGCTAATTCCGTTCACTGCCGTACAGGCAGCTTAGAAATCTTTAATAAATCAATGGGGTAATAAATCAATGTTCACTGCCGTACAGGCAGCTTAGAAAGGCAAAAGTCATTACTAAAAAAGATTTGTTTAGTTCACTGCCGTACAGGCAGCTTAGAAATCATTTTATGTGAGTGCAAATAAAGTATCAGAGTTCACTGCCGTACAGGCAGCTTAGAAAAGATATAGCCATCAATATTAATCTGCACTTCTTGTTCACTGCCGTACAGGCAGCTTAGAAATGATAAGGCGTCTAAAGCTTCTAGCACATCACGTTCACTGCCGTACAGGCAGCTTAGAAATTCTTCAGCACTTAACTGAACTCCCTGTACTAGTTCACTGCCGTACAGGCAGCTTAGAAAATGCAAGCAATTAGACGTGTCGCTGATGCAATGTTCACTGCCGTACAGGCAGCTTAGAAATAAATATCAACATCACCTGCCTTCAAATTCGTGTTCACTGCCGTACAGGCAGCTTAGAAATGCTAAGTGGCTAAAGAATAAATCGACTATTGGTTCACTGCCGTACAGGCAGCTTAGAAATGTTTTTCTATTAGCTCGTGCAGTTCTTTATCGTTCACTGCCGTACAGGCAGCTTAGAAAATTCTTTTGAAGAAGGCAGCGCATCATACGTCGTTCACTGCCGTACAGGCAGCTTAGAAAGCAAGCGTGACGTCGATGTCTGTGTTTTTATTGTTCACTGCCGTACGGGCAGCTTAGAAAGAATAACGAAAGTTCACTGCCGCACAGGCAGCTTAGAAAAATATGTTTTGAACTTCTTGGCGTTCTATGCGGTGATAAATATAGTGGCTCTTAAATGAGTTTTTTATTATACGTAGTAAAAATGCTAATATATGGACGTTATTTTATCTACCGTGTAAGGCTATAATTTGTTAATTCAGTGGGTATTTAAGGTGGGTTTTTGTATCGTTAAAAATGAATACAATAAATAACAAATACTTATGATAGTTTCACTAGGACAAAATGTCCGCCTAATTTTTATTTACGAATTTAACTTTATATGCTAACAAAAAACATTATTCGCACTGCTCTATCTACTCTATTATTACTTAATAGCAGTTATTCGTTTGCTCAGTCTTATGCGTTTATAAGTAACCAAATTGATAACAGCGTAGCGGTTATTGATTTAAAAACGGATAAAGTCATTAAATCAATAATCGTTAAAGGCAAACCTGTGGGGATTGCTGTTAATAATCAGCAAAAACAGGTTTATGTTAGTACGCCTCGTGGCGCTGGTTTTACAGTTATTGATACTGAAAAACTAGAAGCGATTAAGGACGTAAAAGTAGGCGGTGCTTCGGTTGGTATTACTGCCAGTCCTGATGGAAAACGTATTTTTGTAGCGGACTGGTATGAAAATACTGTTTCTATTTTTTCGAGTGCTGATTTTAAATTAGAAAAAAAATTAACCGTAGGGCGTTCGCCTTCTGGAGTCGCCGTTAGCCCTGATAATCGCTGGCTGTATGTTGCGAATCGTTTAGATAATACTATTTCGCAAATTGATTTAACGACCCTACGGGTGCGTAACACCACGAAAGTGGGCGAGCATCCGTTTGGTATTAAATTAAATAAGCAGGGCGATAAACTTTATACGGCAAACGTAGAAAGTGATGATATTTCTGTTTTAAATACCAAAAACCTTAAACAAATTAAACGCATTAAAGTGGGTGGAAGACCGTATGCGATCGCTTTAGCCTTAAATGAAAGTCGTTTATTTGTGACTAATCAAGATGATAGCTCAATTTCAGTCGTAGATACGCAAAGCTTAAAAGAAATTAAGCAAATTGAAGTAGGCGATAAACCTGAAGGTATTAGTACCAGCTTAGATGATCGGCATGTTTATGTGGCTAATTGGTTTGATGGAACCGTATCTGTCGTCGATGCAAAAAGCTTAACGCTGATCAAAACCATCATGAGCGGTGAGGGCAGTCGTGCTTTTGGTGACTTCATTAGTCAATAACTGATGTTACGCAGAGAACCTATTTCCCAATCCTCATTATAAATGACTTACGATTACATATAGGTAACATCAAGTAGATACCATCTCTCCAAATCAATCCCAATATGTTTATACTTAAATGCATATAACAAAAAAACCGTCATTCCTGCGTGCTCTTAGCAGGAATCTAGCGTGTGCATGGATTCCCGATTAAAGACTTCGGGAATGACGGTGACTATATTGCAGTGCGTATTTATTGGGATTGGTATAATACGGGGATTCGATGCGCTGCTTATCCCGTATTACGTACCTCCATACGGGCTACAATGGCTATCGCTACTTTGTTTTTAGCATCAGTGAAAAACTATTTTTCACACTGCATTATATAAAGACCGGAAAAGAGCCAACTTACGATTAATGGTATTGCGTAACATCAGTCAATAGTTAAACCACCTTAGAATGGATATCTAACCATGCAAACAAAAACTGTTCTAAAACTTATAACCTTGGCTGGCTTGTTATTAGTCTTGTGTTATTTTGCATTGGAATTTTATGTGTCAGCACAAATGCAATTAGCTGAGCTGGCTAAACAGCAACAAGCCACACAAGCAAAAGAAATTATTCCCAGTGTCCACGTCAAAGCACCTGAAATCAAAAAACCTAGCAACTCGTCACGCAGCATTATTACTTTGACTGCCGATGGCCAAGGCCACTTTAGAGGTGAGGTGCTGATTAACAATATCGCTATGCCGTTTTTAATTGATACTGGGGCAACCAGGACAGTTATTCCTGAAAAAATGGCGGCAATGGCGCGTTTACCCATTGGTAAAAAAGTTGAAACCAATACGGCGGGTGGAAAAGTATTTGCTTATCAAACTGAAATTGACACATTCATGATTCAAGGTGTACAAATTAAAAAATTGAATGCGCAGATTAATCCCTATTTACATGAAGTGTTAATCGGTATGAGCACTTTAAAGTATTTTAATATGACGCTTAATGGTCCACACCTAACCTTAGTGAGTAATGGCCAGCACACAGTGATAGCAACTCAAGTGGAAACCGGTATCGTTGAGCAAAAACCGGCCGTTATTATCAAGAGAAAACGTTGCGATAAAAACAATGTTTGCCGAACGGTTTATAGCGACTTTTAATCATAAGCGTAAATTAAACTCACTGCATCAGCTTAAGTTCACATTTACGCTTACAAAATGGCTGATTTTAGCTGAATTTATGAATTCCCACTGCTTTGCGCAATTCAACTAAGAATGGCGCTGTAATCGCACGTGCTTTAGTTGCGCCTTCCTGTAATTTTTGTTCAATAAACGCAGGGTCTTTTAATAAAGTTTCGTAACGTTCTCTTGCTGGACTGATTTCGGCATTGATTTTTTCAAATAACACTTTTTTCATTTCACCCCAAGCAATTCCATCGGCATATTGCTGGCGAATGTCTGCGACTTCTTCGGCAGTAGCGAAGGCTTCATAAGTGCTGAATAAAGTACATCCTTCAGGATCTTTCGCTTCCCCCGGTTCTAAAGAATTGGTTTTGATCTTATTAATCAGTTTTTTTAGCTTCTTCTCTGGCTCAAATAACGGAATGGTATTGTTATAACTTTTACTCATTTTTCGGCCATCTAAGCCAGATAAGATAGAGGCTTTATCATCAATAATCGCTTCAGGTAAGGTGAAATGTTCGCCATAAATATGATTAAAGCGTGAAGCAATATCACGTGCCATTTCGATATGTTGAATTTGATCTTTGCCGACGGGTACTTTATTGGCGTTGAAAATAAGCATGTCAGCCGCCATTAAAATAGGGTAGCTGAATAAGCCCATAGTAATCCCTTTATCGGCATCACTATTAGCCGCCGCTTCATTTTCTGCAACCATGGCTTTATAGGCATGAGAGCGATTCATCAAACCTTTTGCTGTTACACAGGTTAGCATCCAGCTCAATTCCATGATTTCAGGTACGTCTGATTGACGATAAAACGTCGCATTATCGGTATCTAATCCTAAAGCCAACCACGTTGCCGCAATTTCCAAGCTAGATTGATGTACCTTTTCCGGATCATTACATTTAATGAGAGCATGGTAATCAGCTAAAAAATAAAACGGACTCACGTTAGTCTGTTTACTTGCTTCAATTGCAGGGCGAATAGCACCTACATAATTACCTAAATGCGGTGTACCTGTTGTGGTTATTCCAGTTAAAACTGTGGTCTGAGTCATTTTTATTAGCTTAAGATATAAATTAATTTTATTAAGCGCATATTTTACGTTATTCTTATGGCTTAAGAAATGCGGTAACCATTATTATCAATAAATATAGACGATTAAAAAGGAGAAAAATATGTTAGATACAGGTGAAGCACGAGATTTTATTCGTATGGAAACTGCTTGTGATGTCAGCTATAAATTCCCGGATTCAAATAATACCTTTATGGGAAAGTCGATTAATATTAGTGGTTCTGGCATTTTATTTACATCAAAGCAATTTATTGACTCAGGAATAGCATTAGAAGTCTCTATTATCCCTGATCGTAGCATAACGCCACCGATGGTTGCTTATGTTGAAGTTATTCGTACTAAAGAAATAACACCGGGCGAATTTGAAGTTGCTGCTGAAATCAAAGGAATCAAGGAGTCTTAAAGGCTAACCACCTTTTATTGTATGGCAAAAGTAAGCCCTTTAAATAAATCATTTTGTTTGCAAACCGTTTGTGAAAAAAATTATAAAAAAATACTGTACTTAATACCTGATATTAAAATCATTGATGATTCAGCGCAGGGCTATTCTGATGAAAAGCCTGTGCTACATGTCAAAGTGTTAGAGCAATCACCTTATACAAAAACAATTGAGTTGAGTCATTTCTTTAATAGTGAGTTTGGGATGATTTTGGAGCCTGCGGTCAAAATACGTTTATATTTTGACGTTTGTACTGCCGAAGTTTTACGTGATTATAAACGGGTAGAAGTTGCGACAGCGATAGCCGATATGGGCCGAGTAAAAGATGTTATGGATTATAAATGGCGCTTAAATTATTTTTTAGAAAAGTGGTTAGATCATTGTTTAAAAACGCAGTATATTTTTAAAGCTGAGCAAGAGACAGAAATAGCCTAACCTAATCAACAAACTTACCAAGATTTAACCCAATCACCGACTTCAACACCTAACATATAGGGCGGCGCTTCTAGTTCGCCCACAGAAAATAAAGGGGTGACTTCCGTAATTGTCATCATGCCGACCGCATTTTTATAGAGGCCCACGATTTCTTGGTCGCTATTTAATGCATGAATAGTGCCTGCGTTGCGATAAACAATAAGCTGGTCGCCTGGGTTGATACGCTCTTGAGCTCCCGCATCAATAAATATTTTATTGCCTTCAATTTTTAAAATTCGCGTATAAAAAGGAAAGCAACCGATAGACTCTTGAATATCGCCGACAGACTGATTAATGATTCTAGTAATCACATTACCTGTTGCTGAGTTTTTAAAGTCAACACTACCGACCATGACATTATCAGGAACCCATATACTAGAAAAAGTACTATCAACCGTGTCTTTATAGCGATGTTGAAATAACAGTGCGCCGGTATAGCCATCATGTATGTAAATATCAATGGTGATGGCACGTGAATTATTATAATAGCTTGAAAAAGAGCCTAACCATGCGCCAAAGCCATTACCGCGCGTATAATGCCGGTCAGCTGAGTCCAAATCACGAATAACACCGGATAACACAAATTGTGCTTGATTATTTCTTGCTAAATTAATAATTTCAGACGCATGGTAAGGGTGATTTTCTTGTAATTCAGGTGCTAAATCAGCTTCTTGAAACAAAACTGTATGGGTTTTATTACGCGTTGTATATTCGCCTGACTCCGCTAATATATTACTGATTTCACGTGGAATGCCGGGACTGAGATCATTACTTTCTGACAAGCTGGTGTGGCTAGGATGGCTAAAAGGGAAGGCAGTCGCCACGATTTTTTTACGGTAAATAGACTGGCAGTGGGGATTATCTGTTAACGTTATAATCGCACGGACATGATAGATATCTTTTTCTATCCACTCATCAACCACTTTAGTCTGGTTTACTAATGCAGCGGTACGTAATGAAAAGCTATCTAAAGCAATAGTATTTTTATCTACACGCGTATGGCTATTAATTTGACTGTTATTTGTGAGTGAGGCTTCCCGAATGGCATCGCGAATGGCCATTGTACGGGCTAGCAATTTAGCCCCATTTTTTATAACAGCTTGGCCTTCAACTGTAATCGTTTTCTCAAAAAAAGTTTTTTCTGGCGCACTAGCACATGCGCAAAGAAAACAAGAGAGAAGTATTAAATAGGGCTTAAGGCTCATCGATTTAATGGCTTATAGCGCCTTCACCCTCATAATGAGCTGCCTGAGGGTAAAAAGTGCCGTAATATCCAGCATCAAGCATAGGATCGCCTGTTGTATAACCCCAACTTACTGGGTGCTGATGGTGGTCATGATAATGGGGGGGACGAACAAAAATACCCGTTTCACAAGCAGTTAAAGATAATAATATGGCGCTAAGGAGCACTTTAGTTAATAGTCTGTTCATGGCGATTTACTCTTTAGTTTGATTTGTTGTAAAAACCGGCAATATCAGGTGCTTTATAACATTCTGATGAGCTACACGTAAAATTTTCTGCACGAGCTAAAGTAACGGCTGGCGTTGCATTTTCTACATATCGATTACCAAAACATTGGCTATAAGCGCGAGCTTCACCAGAAAAACAGCTATAAAATTTAGGTGTTAAGGTGATCTCTACAACCGATTCATAGGTATTATTATTTAAAGCGGTAATACTTTTAACACGCGCACCTTTGAGAAAGGCATCAATATAAGAACGGTAGCTGTCGTTTCTAACAACCATATCCGATACTGTTGTGTGCCCATGAATTCGGACGCCATAAATTTGCTCAGCAAGATTTCTCAATGCATCCATTTTAGAGGCACGCATACTCATTAAACGGCGCTGTTCTGGTGAGTAATTTTTATACATATCAGCCGTTCCATATCCCATCGCTGATAATACCTTAATAGGGGGGACCTTAACCTTAGTAATCCTCTGTTTTGAACAGGAAAAAAGAGGGCTAGTTAAGAGAATTAGTAGTAATAGTTTATTTAAAAATCGGGCATTTAGCACAACTATCTCCAAAAGTAATGAAATCTATTATTAGTCAGCGGCATGCGGGTCATTTTCTTGAGCCAAAATTAAGAGATTATTGAAAATAAAGATGAATGCGCATTTAGTGATCTAATGTTTTTGAAAAAACATGGATAATTATCACGCCAGCAATGATCAAGCTCATTCCCAGTAACGCGGCTAAATCGGGGATTTGCTTATAAAAAATAGCGCCTGAAATCGCAATTAAAACAATACCTACACCAGACCAAATGGCATAGCTAATACCCAGCGGGATAGTTTTCAATGTAAGTGTCATAAAATAAAAAGCAAGACCATAACCACAGACCACCACTAAGCTTGGGTAAAGCTTAGTGAATTCATTGGATGCTTTTAAGGCCGTCGTTGCAATCACTTCAGCCACAATAGCGATGGCTAAATAAACATAAGGCATAACGAAGGTCTATTTAGTGATTTCCCAGCAATAATGAATACGTGGGTTCCTAGAAAAATCATCGGGAATAGTTTTTGCACTAATATTTATTATATTTAGGTCCGATAAAATGTCGGTATCGAGTTTAAATTGGCGATAATTAGTTGAAAAATATAACACGCCGTTTTCACTTAAAAGTTCTGCCGCATTTAAAATTAAATCTGCATGATCCTGTTGAATACTTAAGTTTTCTTCCATGCGCTTAGAATTAGAAAAGGTGGGCGGATCTAGAAAAATAAGATCGTATGTTTTTTCTAATGACGGTTGGTTGACTGCATTATCTAACCACTTCATACAATCAGCATGGATAAAATAATTATCACTGTGCTGTGTATTTAAGGCCATATTTTGTTGTGCCCAATCTAAATAAGTTTTAGACATATCAACACTGGTTGTTGAAGCAGCACCACCGATTGCGGCATGCACAGAAACGCTGCCAGTATAAGAAAACAAATTAAGAAAATGTTTGTTTTTTGCCATCTGCTGAATTTTTAAACGCATAGGGCGGTGATCTAAAAACAAACCAGTATCTAAGTAATCCTTAAAATTTACGTAGAGCTTAGCGCCTTGTTCTTCAATAATTTCAAAGGATTCCGTATCAGAAATCTTTTCATATTGGTCTGTGCCTTTTTGTTTACTACGCACTTTAAGAAAAATATTTTCTTCATCTAACTCAAAAACGTCTGCGATTTCATCCAAAGCCGCACATAAGCGTGCGTTCGCCTTTTCGGGTGAAATAGAGCGGGGGGCTTGATATTCTTGAACATTAATCCATGTTTCACGGCCTTTATAGACATCAACGGCTACCGCATATTCAGGTAGGTCGGCATCGTAAATACGGTAACAATGTATATCTTCACGCTTCAGCCATTTGGCCATTTTTTTAATGTTTTTCTTTAAGCGATTGGCAAACATCTCCGAATGAGGATCATCTTCAGTTTGCTTATTAATCACTTGCTCAAGGCGATCTTGTTGTGTCTTAGCTTTAGGTATAAAAAAGTTTTTTTCTTCGATAGCGATGCGCAACAGCTTACACTCTATGGCACCATTAAAAAATGTAATTGGTTTTTCCGAGCGAAGTCCTAAACGAAAACCTAGTTCAGGATCGCTGATAATCATTGCGGCTTTCCAGCCTGTAAACTGTGTTTTTAATACCTCACCAAATTGGCGATAAAGCTCTGCTGCCTCGGCCTTATCCCCCAAACGTTCTCCATAAGGTGGGTTACAAACAACAATTCCTTTTTCCCAGCTAGTAGCAGGGCTAGCATCATTAATATCTCTACGTTCAACATGAACATAGTCAGCGAGCTGTGCATTTTCAATATGCTGTAAGGCAGTATTAACAGCACGACGACTTTCATCAAAACCAACAATAGTCGGCATGTTTTCTAAGCCAACTTCTTTGCGCTGTTGCGCATCCGTTAATAATTTTTGCCAAACAACTTCATCATGCTTTTTCCATTTAAAAAAGCCGAATGACTCATGTAATAAGCCAGGTGCATAATCAGCAGCGATCATAGCGGCTTCTAATAAAATAGTCGCTGAACCACACATAGGATCGATTAAACTGCCGCCTTGCTTTGCCATTTCAGGCCATCCGCTACGATAAAGGATCGCGGCAGCTAGATTTTCTTTCATAGGAGCAGGGAGCGTAACATCGCGATAGCCACGGCGATGTAAACTTTCACCCGACAAATCTAAGCTTAAGGTTGCTTGATCTCGATTTAAATAAACATTAATACGCGCATCTGGCTGAGTCAGGTTAATATCAGGGCGCTTATTAAATTTCTTGCGCATTTGATCGACAATTGCATCTTTTACTTTTAATGCGCCAAAATGCGTATTATTGATAACTTCAGAGCCTTTCGCATTAAATGAAACCGCAAAGCTATCATCAGGCTTCATGTGATCAAACCAATTTATTTTATAAATTCCATCATAAAGGTCTTCTTGACTGTTGACAGTGAAATTAGCTAGGCTGAGTAATACACGATTGGCAATACGAGACCATAAACAAATGGTGTAGGCTGTTTCAATTGAGCCTTCAAAAGCAACGCCGGCCAATGCTGTTTTTACATTTCTTGCCCCCAATTGTTTTAATTCAGTCGCAAGGATATCTTCCATTGCTTTAGGTGCGGTGGCAAAAAATTGAAAATCAGTCATAAGGGTAGAGAGCTAAGAAGAGAAAGAAGGGCAGTTATATATCCAAACTACTTGAAGATGCGGGGATGACGGTTGAAAAAAAACGGCATCATCAAGTGTGATGGGTATACTATTTCTGATATTAATACTTTAATATCAGAAATATACAAGAATGGTGTTATTTAATGCTTAGTAATTCAACATCAAAAATCAGTGTTGCATGTGGGCCAATATCGGCACCGGCACCTTGTGCACCATAAGCTAAATCAGAAGGAATATAAAAACGATATTTAGCGCCTTCAGACATTAATTGTACACCTTCAGTCCAACCGGCAATAACACGGTTAAGAGGGAAAGTAGCAGGGGCGTTGCGGCTATATGAACTATCAAATTCTGTACCAGCAAGCGTTGTACCTTTGTAATGCACAGTAACATTTGATGTTTTGCTAGGTTTTGCGCCTTCAGCATCAGTCAAAATAGTATATTGTAAGCCGCTATCGGTAGTAATAACGCCATCTTTCGTTGCATTGGTAGCTAAAAATTCAACGCCTTCAGCAATATTTGCTTCTGCAACTTCAGAATTGTTTCTTGAGAACATAAATAAACCTATGAGTAATAAAATTGAAAAAACTAGCGTAATGAGTTGAACTTTTCCCATCCAGGGCCTCTTTACAGTAAAAAATTAATGAACGCTGTATTCTATGGGATTTTAAACAAAGAATATATGTAATTAACATTGATGCTACAAATTAAACGCGCTTAGGTGTTTCTAAGTCTAGTGCACTAACAACATGAGATATTTGATTTCTGCCGTTTTGCTTAGATGAATACAGTGCATCATCCACTAATTTTAAAATTTCCTTTAAACTTTCACTTTCTCTCACTGATGAATGATAAAGTCCGCCGCTAATGGTTTTTTTAAGTGTTACCCCGTCAGCATGAAATATATGATCCTCAACTGATTGGCGTATATCTTCCGCTTTTCCCGTAGCAGCTTTATGAGTCACTCGATTTAATACAATAATGAATTCTTCTCCCCCTATACGGTAGACCTTATCTTCCTGTCGAATAGATTGTTTTAATAGGTTTGCTGTATCTACTATCACTAAATCGCCCACATCATGCCCATGGGCATCGTTAACTTGTTTAAAAAAATCTATATCGAACATTAAAATGGCATAAGGGCAGTGGTTTTTAACATGCTGTTCGACAATATATTCTAAATCCTGCTCAAAATTCAATCTATTTTTGAGTCCTGTTAATGGGTCATGAGAAGCCAGTGTTTCCAGCTTTTGATTAGCCTGCTGTAAAGATAAGGTTCTAATATTTACCTGATTCTGTAGATTTTCAATTGATCTTTCTTCCGCTTCAGCCAAATGCAGAATATGTTGAATCATAGGTTGAAAAATAAAAATAACTTCAAGTAGTAAAATAAAAATCGTTGTAATCCATATGACAATTTCCATTATTTGAATATTTAACAGGTTTTGATCGCCTTCAATTTCATATTGTTTGACTACTGCATTTAAATCCATTAATAAAGACTCTGATTGAGTGTCTATGAGATCAACAATTTTTTTAGCTTGCTGCAAATTAGAAGCGTCTAGAATGCGCACAGCATTAATCGTATAGTTTTTTACGCGTGATGAAATGTCCTTTTCACCAAAGTACATTTCATAAATATCGGTAGATATCTCTACATGTTGCTCATTTCGTAAGTTTCCTGACGATAATGCTTGATTTGCTTTTAACATCTCTTGCGTATTTTTTAGCAAAAGCTGTTTTGCTGAATTATTAGCTAGTGAGTCTTTATTAAACGCAGTTTTGTAAACTCTATGCACATCGAGTGCAATATGCTGACTGAGCATACGCTGTTTACCAGAGATATTAACAATGAACGCGGTATGATTTGAGTCTTGCAAGGCGGAATATAATGCAGCAAATGCACCGGTGGATAGTACCGCTATTAAGCTCAAAGCAAAAGCATAGCGACGTGTGAGGTTTGTTTGTAGCTTAGTTGTTGTCATGCATAAATCCTGAGGTATAACGAAGCTTATGTGATTTGATTACCACTAAAAATATAATACTTATACGGGGATTGCAAGTATTCATCATTTGACGAGGCTATGTTATGCGAGGTTTCTATTTGATGGCAGTCTATAAGTTAATTAATGATAAAAAGGAGGAGGGTTAGTTAAGCCACCTATATTAGGTACTATTGTGTGTTTTCGTAGCATTGAACGTCAACCCGCTATTAGATAAACCTAGATATCATGTGAAAAGAAATGAAAAGGTGTACTATAAAAATTTGAAGGTACTGGGAGTGACGGCTAATACGAAAGTACCACAAAGAAGGTAACTAGCTATGCGCGAATTTAATGGTCATTTAAAAATCAATTATGTTGATATCTTGCAGCAGCATATTTTTCTAGCTGAAATTGTTTGGCAAGAGGGTGTTATTAGTAAAATAATTCGCTTGGGTGAAGAGAGTGCTGAGTATTCCTATCTTACCCCAGGGTTTATTGATGCTCATGTGCATATAGAAAGTTCAATGCTCACACCCGTTGAATTTTCTCGTTTAGCAACAAGGCATGGCACGGTTTCCAGTGTTTCTGATCCGCATGAAATTGCTAATGTCATGGGTTTAGAAGGAGTTCAGTTTATGCTGGACAATGCTACTTTAACACCGTTTAAAATTTTCTTTGGAGCACCTGCTTGTGTGCCTGCTACGCCTTTTGAAACAGCGGGTGCGACACTTGATGTGGACGCATTAGAAAGTTTGTTTAAATCTGCTAAAGTTAGCTATTTATCAGAAATGATGAATTACCCTGGTGTATTAAATAAAGATGCCGAAGTTTGCGCTAAGCTTAATTTAGCGCAGAATTATAATTGTCCTATAGATGGTCATGCCCCGGGATTAATGGGTGAGCAAGTTAAGCAATATGCGCAAGCCGGCATCAGTACTGATCACGAATGCAGTACGCTTGAAGAGGCAGAACAAAAACTAGCGGCTGGCATGAAAATTCTGATACGCGAAGGTTCAGCAGCACGCAATTTTGAAGCTTTGCATAGTTTGATTAGTCGTCATCCTAAACAGGTGATGTTTTGTAGTGATGATAAACACCCCGATGATTTGTTAGTCGGGCATATTAATCAGCTGGCTGCGCGTGCTTTGGCATTGGGGCATGATGTGTTTAATGTATTGTGTTGTGCCTGTATTAATCCTGTTGTGCATTATGGTTTGGCTGTAGGGCAGTTAAAAGCAGGTGATCCTATGGACGCCGTTATGCTAAAGGATTTAATGAGTCTAACACCGCTTAAAACCTGGATTAATGGGGAGTTAGTTGCCGAGCAAGGTAAGAGTTTAATTACGTCAGTGGTGACTAAACCTTGTAATCAATTTCAAGCGCGTAAAGTGACTGCGGATGATTTTTTAATACCCGCAACTAGTGGGCAAGTTCGAGTGATTAAAGCGCTTGACGGAGAGTTACTAACGCCGGAATGGCAAACAACGGCTAAAGTTGAACAAGGTTATATCGTGCCCGATAGGGAACGCGATATTCTATTTTTAAGCGTGATTAATCGTTATCAAAAAGTACCTCCTGCTGTTGCGTTAATTCATGGCTTTGGTTTACAACAAGGCGCTTTAGCCTCAACAGTGGCACATGATTCGCATAATATTATTGCGGTGGCGGCGGATATAGATTCCTTATGTATGGCTGTTAATGCCATTATTGATCAACAAGGTGGGATTGCCGTGTGCAATCAAGATAAATTAGATATTTTACCACTGCCGATTGCCGGTTTAATGAGCGATCAAGGGGCTGATGTCGTGGCTACACATTATGCTCAATTAGATCAACAAGCTAAGCAGTTAGGTTCAAAATTGCGCGCTCCCTTTATGACCTTATCCTTTATGGCCTTATTGGTTATTCCAGAATTGAAACTGAGCGACCAAGGTCTATTTGATGGCCGAAGCTTTCAATTTACGTCATTAGAGGTATAAGTCTATGTCGTCTTTTTTGCTCAATCGAAGTGAATATATTGGTAATACAAACGACGGACAAGTGTTGCTTGATTTTTTGCGCACTGAGCAACAATTAACAGGGACTAAACAAGCCTGTCGTGAGGGTGATTGTGGTGCTTGCTTAGTGTTATCAGGGCAATGTATTAATGGCGTGATGCACTATCAAGCAGTTAATAGTTGCCTGTTACCTTTGGGCTTAATTCAGGGTCGACATATCGTTAGTATAGAAGGGCTTAATGGCGAAATATTGAATCCGGTACAACAAGCCTTAGTTGACCAAGGTGCTATTCAATGCGGTTTTTGCACGCCAGGTATAGTGGTTGCGATTACCGCTTTTTTAATGAACGCAGCTGAATCTTCCGTTGCACTCGCTGTGGATGCTTTAGGGGGTAATTTATGCCGTTGTACTGGATATGCTGGTATCAAACGCGTATTGCATCAGTTGTGTCAGCAGTTCGATTTAAGTCATTCTCAGCCACAGGCACGGATTAGTGATTTAATTCGCTGGAGGATTTTACCCGACTATTTTGCTGATATAGCGATGCGTTTAGCAGCATTGCCTGAGTCTATTCATTTACTTAAACAACAGGCTGTCAATGTTGCAGGGGGAACCGATTTATTTGTGCAGCAAGCAGAACAGTTAATAGATCAGCCTTTGGCTTTTATTGATCAAGCTGAAAGCATTAGCATCAATCAGTGGCAATGTACTCTATCAGCGTCTACACGTATTGAAACCATAAGGCAGTCAGACAAATTACAGGCTTTATTTCCACAAATAGCCGATGATTTTAAATTAATTTGTTCATCGTCTATACGCCAGCAAGCGACGCTCGGCGGAAATTTGGTCAATGCGTCACCGATTGGTGATTTAAGCGTGTTCTTTCTTGCCTTGGATGCCCAGTTAACGATTAGCTCATGGAAAGATGAACGCCGTGTTTCATTACGCCATTTTTTCCTCGACTATAAACAAGTAGATTTACACCAAGGTGAGTTAATCAGCGCTATTGATTTTCAATACGCGGAAACGCCGATCAGGCTTAGCTTTGAAAAAGTCAGTAAACGTAAGCATTTAGATATTGCTAGCGTTAATTCGGCTATGTCGATGAGTGTACAGGATGATAGATTTCAGCATATACATATAGCGGTTGGCGGTGTGGCGGCTATTCCTCTGTATTTACAGCAAAGCTGTGCTTTTTTACAAAATAAAAAGATCTCAAACAGTTTGCTTAAACACGCTTTAGCACTGGCACAAAAAGAAATTTCTCCGCTTTCTGATAGTCGTGGCAGTGAGGAATATAAGCGCTTATTAGTGCAACAACTTTTAATAGCGCACTGGCTCAAGCTCTTACCTGAGTATGTGAGTTGGGGGGATTTCAATGAGTTCTGATAGTCTTTTACATGCGCAAGGAAAAGCACAGTTTGTTAATGATATTCCTTTAACTTCTGATACTTTACATGTCTTTCCTTTAGTTGCTACGCTAGCTCACGGTGCAATCAAGGCGTTGGATTTTAGTGCGGCACTGGCTTTACAAGGGGTTGTTGAAATTCTCACGGCTAAAGATATTCCAGGCATTAATCAAGTGGGGAATGTTGCCGCTGATGAAGTTCTATTAGCAAGCAATGAGGTCTGTTACCAAGGTCAGCCTCTTGCACTAATTATTGCTAAAACAGCCAAATTAGCACGTCAAGCCGCTAAATTATGCGTTATTGAGTATCAGGCTTTACCGGCTGTTTTTGATGCCCGAGAAGCAGACCGTTTAGGCTTACATATTGCGCCACCGCGTAGTTTTTCTATCGGCGATATTGATAACATTTGGCAGAGCTGTGATGTGATCGTTGAAGGCAGTGCTGAAACCGGTGCGCAAGAACATGTTTACCTGGAAACACAAACAGCGATTGCAACGCCATTGGAAAATGGTCAATTAAAAATTATTTCAGCGACTCAATCTCCCGGAATGGTGCAGCGAATTGCTGCACGTGTTTTAAATTGCGCCATGCATAAAATCGAAGTCGATGTGTTACGTCTTGGCGGTGCTTTTGGTGGTAAAGAAGAACAAGCAACGCCTTGGGCGGTCATGGTCGCTTTAGCCGCTAATAAAACGCAATGTCCGGTTAAAATCGCTCTCACGCGTGCTGAAGATATGCGTTTTACCGGAAAACGACATCCTTATAGCGCAGATTTTAAAATTGGTTTAAATGCTGCCGGTAAGATTCTGGCTTATGAGGTGACTTATTTTCAAAATGCAGGTGCGTTTGCAGATTTATCATTATCCATTTTGGAGCGCTCTTTATTTCATGCGACGAATAGTTATTTTATTGCTCATGTTCGAGCAACGGCGATAAGTTGTCGTACTCATTTGCCACCCAACACCGCTTTTCGTGGGTTTGGTGCACCGCAAGCGATGTTTATTTTAGAGTGTGCTATTTTTAAAGCGGCTCAAGCAATGGGAGTCGATCCCACTTATATTCAGCGGCAGAATTTATTGCAAATAGGGGATGTTTTTCCTTATGCTATGCCCGCTAATAATGCTTATGCTATTACTAGCTGGGAGCAAGTACACCGAGATTTTGCATTAGAGCAACAGCAACAAGATATTGCCTATTTTAATGCGCATCATGTTTTAGAAAAAAAGGCATTAGCCCTGATGCCAGTTTGTTTTGGTATTGCGTTTACTGCTTTTTTTCTTAATCAAGCCGATGCTTTAGTGCATGTTTATAGCGATGGTAGTGTCAGTATCAGCTGTGGCGCCGTAGAAATGGGGCAGGGCGTTAAGGCTAAATTAGCCAATATCGCCGCTAGAGTTTTAGGGATTGATAAGCAACGCATCAAACTGGAAAGTACCAATACTACGCGCATTGCCAATATGTCACCGACTGCAGCAAGCACCGGAGCGGATTTGAATGGCCAGGCGATAAAAGTTGCCTGCGAGCAGATTTTACAGCGACTCAAACAGCAGGCTGCGCAACAGTTAAAAGTAGATAGCAAGTTCATTAGTGTAGCGAATGAACGCGTCTATATGGATGGAAAAATTAGCTATTTAAGCTGGGAATCTTTGATTGCACAAGCTTATATGGCACGCTGTGGGCTTTCTGCTCAAGCGCATTATGCGACACCGAATTTAAGCTTTGACCCTAAAACAGAAAAAGGCGAGCCGTTTGCTTATCATGTGTATGGTTGTACTGCAGTTGAAGTCACGCTTGATTGCCTGCGCGGACGATATCAAGTCGACAGCGTTAAAATTGTTCATGATGTCGGTCAAAGCCTTGCACCAGAAATAGATCGGGGGCAAATCGAAGGGGCCTTAGTTCAAGGTTTGGGCTGGATGACCACGGAAGAGATTGCGTATGATCAGAACGGGAATTTACAAAGTGACAATTTGACTACGTATAAAATTCCCGATATTTATGATGCGCCTGAGATCGAGGTAAATTTTTTAACAGGGGCTAATAATCCAAACGCTATATTTAATTCAAAAGCTGTGGGTGAGCCGCCTTTTATGTATGGAATTGGCGCTTATTTTGCCTTAGTCAAAGCAATACAGGCGTTTAATCCAAAATATACAGCGAACTTTTCCGCCCCGATGACACCAGAGAAGGTGTTGTTAGCTTTGTATAAGCAAGGCTAATGGCTCGCATTACTTGGAAAAACGCTTGGATGGGGGGTGCTATTTATGCTACAGGTGATACCTTTGCAACCCTTTTAACCGGTGAGTTTCTTTATCAACGTTTGCTGGGCATGCTGCTTTTGGGGGGCACTTTATATGCTTGGGAAATTCCTACTTATTTTCATTATTTAGATCGGCGCATACAGGGAGTGAGCATAGTAAACTCACTGAAACGCATGCTGTGTTCTACACTCTTTTTTAATCCTTTATGGATTACTCGACATTTGATCTTTATTGAATTTTTTACCGGGAAATGGCAAGCAATTGATATAGGCATTTTATTTATTGCGGCACATTCTTTTATTTATGTTTTGCCTGTGGCTTTACTGGTTAACTATATGATTCAGAATAAAATTCCTTTAGATTGGCGCTATGTTGCTAGTTCGGTGTTTTCGGCTTTTATGGCCGTTTATTTTGCATTAAGCGAGGTGTTATTTGGATAGGCAGATGGATTTCTGGGCAGGGTGCTTAAAAGCCCTAAAAACAAAACAGGTTTTAGCCTTATTACTGGTGGTTGATAGTCGAGGCAGCTCCCCGGGAAAAGCGGGCGCTAAAATGGCTATTACTGCTGATGGTGCCAGTTTTGGTACGATTGGTGGCGGATTGGTTGAGCATAATTTATCGGAGCAAGCACTCGTTTTATTACATGAGCCAGAGAGCTGTACTCGGCTATTTTATCTGCAACATAATGGTTCCGGACAGGTTTGTGGTGGTACGCAAACCGTTTTATTTTATCGTCTGACCTTAGCAGATTTGTGCGTATTAGAACAGGTTGATCAAGCTTTTAAGGATCAGAAAATCAGGCAATTAACCTTTACGCCACAAGAATTAATACTTGGCGATCCTGAAGAGGGTTCTCCAGAATCATTTTTTAGCGATAGCTCAGAGACAGGGTGGTTATATCGGGAATTGATCGGTGTACAGAAGGCTGCGTATATCATTGGTGGTGGACATGTGAGCTTGGCTTTATCGCAGGTTTTAGCCTTACTGGGATTTAATATTACTGTACTTGACCAGCGGCAAGCGGTGAAAACGATGGATGATAATCATTTTTCCCAAAAAAAAATTGTCGCACCGTATTCTGACGTTGACCAGTTAGTTCCTGATGGCAAGCAAGTGTATATTTTTATTATGACTCATAGTCATTTAACAGATCAGCAGGTTTTGTCAAAACTTGCTAATAAGCAATGGGCTTATTTAGGGCTTTTGGGAAGTAAACGCAAGGTTAAGCTGTTGCAGGATAATCTGAGAGAGTTTATTGATTCTGAGCGCTGGAAGTTAATGCATGCGCCTTTGGGTTTGTCGATTAATAGTTCGACCCCTATGGAAATTGCGATCAGTATTGCTGCTGAATTGATTCAATTAAAACAGGTTTAGTGGTCAGATTGAAAGCATTGATTTTTTAAAAGGCAGTGGCTCTGAAGCGCACTAGATATAAGAGGGAAAGGACGGCGAAAAAACAGTATTAAAACTTAATAGTTTCCGCAACATAACTTCACATAATGTAGTTGGGCATTATGTATAAAAAAGCCCATGTGAACTTTCATCTACATGGGCTTTTTTGCATAGTCTCTGTTATGCGAAGTTATTTCTTTATTAGGCTGGAATTGTAGCCCTTTTTACTTTTTTTCTATTTATTCCAATTAGCCCCATTAAACCAGAACCAAATAACCAGACTGCAGCAGGAATTGGCACTGGATTAACAATAACACCGCCTGTTTGCTCAAACCCAGAATATTCGACAGTTGATTGTGAGAAATTGTAAAAACCGAATTGACCTGAAGTATATGTTAGGTCGTTAATCAATACATCCCATAAAGTAGTAGGGCCATCCTTAACACTGATGTGAATGTCTCCGGCGGTGGTAGTTGTATTAAAGTCGAGGTGAAATGTATAGCTCGTATTATCCGACCAGCCATAAGTTGAACTAGACTTTGAGGCTAACACTTCTGAATTGCTTGTACTGGACTCCCAATAATCCTTTAACACTAAATCAGTACGAGAATCAGCGTTAATTTCTAAAATCCGGAATCCCTCAGTAGCTGTACCATATGCTGTACCAGCGTTTTGCGTGGATTGCTTCCAGTCCATGACATAATAATGGCTATCATCCTGGTAACCAAAAACGAACCCCATAAAATCATCATCACTAGCGGTCTTTACTTCCCAAGTTCCATCTATTGAATAGGAGGTTTGATTGAGGTTGTTAAGATAGACTGATGGATCAGCGTTGACTGTTTGGGTGACTGTTTCATCATTATTTGATAATACCCAGTTTCCAGCTGATTGTCCTCCAGATAGATCATAGGTGTCGTCTGTCCACGATGACAAGTCAATCGCAGTCGCAAAACTGGCGCTTGTAAAAGTCAATAATATTAAAGCAATAAAAACTTTCATTACATAACTCCTTTTTATTTAAAAAAGCGCAACTCAGCTATCTTTAAGCATCATAATTAAAGACCTGTGGTTTTCCGTCCTTGGTTTACACCAAGTATGGCTATGGATAAAACAGTACGCTAAATACGTATTTTTTACTATTGTACTTACGAACATATTTAGTTTGAAAATCCTTAATTACTTAACTTCGCATAAGGTGGTTGAGCATTACGTATATAAAAGAGCATGTAAAATAATAGCTTACATGGGTTTTTTGCATAATATCTATTGTGCAAGGTTGTTAATTGAATAAATCTATTATGAATTTATAAATTACATTTTCACGCTCCCGCACTCCTAAATACGCTTATGTGTTTTTAAATTTAGGCCATTGATTATAGCCAATAGCAGGGTTGTTTGATTCGAATAATAGAATGAATTTTGATTCATTTTCATTGATTTCATTACTTTCTGCTGATTCCATCAATATTTCTTTTCGTATACAAAAGTTATTTCTATCTTCTTTCGTGAAATCTTTTGCTATATATGCACTCTCGGCACTTCCGAAATAATTTATGCTGTCAGTTAAATCCTTACCTATATAGATTTTTCCGTTAGGGTAAGTGATTTTGTAAATTACTTTTCGCTCTCGATCTTTCATTTAAACTCAGGTGTGATATTGACTTTAGTTCGGGTACTTATGACATCCGTACTTTGGTGTGGACTATACTTATTAGCTTCTTGAATACGACGCTGAGATATTATCACTTAGTAGCGGTTATTGATGAGCTAATCCAGGCAATTAATGATTAGTTATGTAAATAATCCAGACCAATCTAAGTTCCCACATGACTTCGCATAATGTATATTATGTTAAATTAATGATTATTTTAAGATACCTTTTCTTTGTAACCTCCTTTTTGGTTTTGGATCTTACTTTTATGATATTACGATAATATCATAATTACATATTATCGTAATATCATAATTGCCTTAAGTTGACGCCCTTGTTAAAATAAGCACATAGGCAACCTTACCCAACTACAAGTGCATTCATGGATAATATTATTAGCATTACAAAATCAGCTAGACTTACTGAGCAGGAAGTTCATCAAGCTATTCAGGATTTATTAGATTCCGGAGAAAGTGTCTCGTCCTTATCTTTACTTAGAACTCTAGGTCGCGGATCGCTAACTACCATAACCAAACATCTCAATAGCTTTGCTACAGACCATAAGAATGAAGCTATCCCGCCTAAATTGTCTGAATTGCCTGAAAATATTGCCAGGTCAGCCAAATTAATGGCGATTAAGATATGGAATGAAGCTGAAATAGTCGCTAGTAAAGACTTAGAGGGTCAGCGAGAAGCTTTAGAGCAGGCTGCGCGCATTTCTGCTGAACGGATTCATGAGGCCGAAATTTTTAGCGAGGAACAAGCTAAGCGATTAGAGGAGCAAGAAAAGAGTTATGCTTTGAGCGTTGCTGGGTTGCGTGATGACATAGAAAAGCTAACGGCTGACTTAGAAAATAAAAATACATTACTGAATAAAATAACAACTGAGTTAGAGGTTATTAAAAATGAACATCAGGGCCTCTCTAATCACCATAAAGAAACTAAAAAACAACTAGTAGAAACAGCTAGTTTAGTAAGTGAAAATAAATCCTTAGATTTACAGGTCGCTAAACAGCAATTCGGACTGGATATACTTACCAAACGCCTAGATGAAGAACAAGGTTTGCGTAAAGCGGAGAGTAAGGAGAATAAAGCTTTAATAGAAAGAGCGTCTATTCTTGAAGGGGAACTTAAAGCATGGCAGGCATTTAAGCCTCGGTAAGCGAATCGTCGTCGATGTTCAACCTCAAGTGAGAGTATTGACGACTCAATATTATAGAACTACCCTCCTCCCTGCTTATATCAATCTACTCACCCTATAAAACACCCTCACTTAGTTCGCGATAATCTGCTACGATTATTTGTTTTTCAGCCACTGAACGCAGTATTCATAATATCAACTTCTTTTTAGAGATATCAGTCGCTTAACTTTCTTTTTATGAATGCGTTTTGACCAATTCTCTACCGTTGTTTCTGAGCTTGTAAGCTTAGCAATTATTTCCTTTAGCTTTTCCTCTTTATCCTCTAGTAAGGCGTTAAGCTGAGTGTTGCTAGATTTAGTTAATTGAAGTTGCCCATTTAATTCACCCGCTCTTTCGCGTAAATCACTGAATTGAGTTTTCAGTAAATTGGATTCGACTTCATTTTTCTCTTGAAGATTTGCATATGCCGCTCTGGCAGCAATCAACTCTGCCTCTAGATCTGTTACGCGTAGCTGTTCTCGCTTAATATCTCGCATAGCCACTGATAATTTAACCTGATTTTGATCATTAGTTTCTTTAATTGATATTTGTAATTGCTCAATGTTTCTATTGCTGTTGTCTAGCCGCTGCTCCAATAAACATCTTTGACTTTCCGAAGTAGCCTGTAGCTGCTCTGATGCTTTTAATTTAAGAGACTCGTTGTGTAACTTACCCTCTGTAGTTTGTAGTTTTGAAATTGCATCATCCCTCTCAATCACTATTGAATCGACTTCTAAGCGTAATTTTGTAGCTTCATTCTCCACTTCGCTTCGTAAAGTAGTTAAAGATTCATGTGCGGAAATTTGAGATTTTGACCATATTTTAGCCATCATCTCCCCTGCCATATTACCAATATCTTCTGGTAAATCTGGCTGCTCGATACGTGTTTTACCTTTTTCTCGTAATTCCTTCCAGAAATTACTCAAAGCTTCCGTTGGAACTGACATGCTACCTTTGCGCACAAATTGATAAAGCTTGTTTGTTGTTGGTGTAATTCCGTAGCGGAAGAATAATAAAGCACAGACTTCACGATAAAGATCACGAGTATTACTAAATTGCTCCCGCAACGCATCGACTTCTTCCTGTATTTGGCCTTCTAAATTTACCGACTCGTTCATACTCAAAGCTACTCAACGCGAATTAATATTAAATATTACTACGTAATACGTAGTAAATCAAAGTATAAGATAATTAATTTTGACATTATTACTCTAATGTCAAATAATTGGTTTTGTAATTTTTTATAAAAAATAAATTTAGCTATGAATGATTTATCCCCTTTTCCTACTTATATAAGTGCTCATTTAGATGGTAGCGAAGGAAAGAACCGTGCCATTAACACGCCTGCACAGATAGAAGCATCCAATGATCTTCAGGCTATTCAGGCGTGGTTAGCCTGTTTCGCTGATAAAAAGACGACTTTTACTAATTATCGTAAAGAAGCTGACCGCCTCTATCTATGGTCAGTTTTTCAACTCAATAAACCGCTATCTTCATTAACACATGAAGATTTATTGATATATAAACGCTTCATACAAGACCCTAAACCTAGAGAGAAGTGGGTTTCAGATGGAGGAAGAAAACATCCTAGACAGGATGAGCGCTGGAGACCGTTTTATGGACCCCTTTCCACATCTAGCCAGCACCAAACAATGATCATCCTAAATGTCATGTTTGCTTGGCTAGTAAATGCTGGATATTTGGCAGGAAATCCACTATCACTGTCTAGGCAGCGCGCAAAAAAGGAAAAACCTCGCGTCACACGTTATTTAGACCCTACTCTTTGGCAAGATGTTAAAAATTATATTGAAATCATGCCAAAGGAGAGTAAACGTGAACAAGCACATTATTTTCGTATTCGTTGGTTATTCTCTCTACTTTATTTAAGCGGTATTCGGGTTTCAGAAATTACTCAAAATACAATGGGAGATTTTTTTTGTCGACGAGATAACAAAGGTCAAGAATTATGGTGGTTAGAAATTATAGGTAAAGGTGACAAGGTTCGACTGATACCCGCTACAGAGGAAATGATGTCAGAGCTTGCTCAATACCGCAGAAGCTTGAGTTTATCACCCTACCCTTTGCCAAATGAAGAAATACCTCTGATACTGCCAATAGGGAAATCGCTAAAACCACTAACTCGCTCAGCTTTACATATTGTTATAAAAAAGGTTTTTACTAGTACGGCTGCTTGGCTGCGCCTGCGAGGAGATGAGTATGTTGCACGTGCAAATGTCGTTGAACAAGCGTCGGCTCATTGGTTACGACATACTGCGGGCTCTCATATGGCCGATCAACAAATAGACTTAAGACTGATTCGAGATAATTTAGGCCACGAATCATTAAACACAACCAGTCAATATCTCCATGTTGATGATGATAGGCGACATAGAGAGACTGAGGAAAATCACCAGATTAATTGGTAAATAAAGCATAGCTATAGATGCGATTAAATCAATTCTTTAGGATTATGCAAGCAACTATTTAATGGATTGTATGTGTTGTCCAGTTGATTAATTGTAAACATGAATCATTCGCTGAAAATCAGGATAACGCAGCGGTAGCGAAGTGATGATTTTCAGTCTGCAGCAAGTCGCAGGAAAACTTGCCAACTCGGAGTGAGCGGTAAGCTAGCTAGGGACGTATATAGATACAAGGACGAACTGAGGCTATTATACAGTGGTGACAGAATACCCCCCCCTAGCTTTATGATCTAGGATTACGTTTTAATTTTTTTAAGTTGTTTCACTAGATCTTTTATAGGAATGATTATTTTTTGCCTAATTTCCTGTCCTTTTGACTGCACATAGTTCGCGAAATATAAATCAACACCACATACCTTTGGGATAACTGAGCACCGACCTAAATAACTCAAGTCTTGACCATGTATCGTATAGGTAAGTGGGATTTTTTCATCGCTTACCGTTCCTATAAACACTAATTCCAAGCGTTGTTGGTATAAATCGTAATCCATTTGATCATTTATAATCGTTAGATCGGCTAATAGTGTTTTTTGTTCACCTAAGGGTTCTGCATAAACCAATAAGTGACTCTCTTTAAACTGTGTTTGCATATACTGAGCAACTTGCTCAGGCTTAATAAACCCGGTGTGATTGATAAGAAAACGTTCTAAACCTATTAATTGACGCATTATGATTGTATTACCATTTAATTAAATACTATTGATTCTAGCTTTAAGTTTGTAAAGTCCTTAAAATAGCATAATAGTTGCGATATGAGAGCCCGACTTTAAAATATTCGTGTTTTTATTAACCTTAACCAGACCTTTATTATTCAATGACTGATCATAAATTAACCCATCTTAAAGAGTTAGAAGCTGAAAGTATCCATATTATTCGCGAAGTTGCAGCAGAATTTGAACGTCCAGTAATGCTGTACTCTGTTGGTAAAGACTCTGCGGTTATGTTGCATTTAACGCGCAAAGCTTTTTACCCGGGTAAGCCTCCCTTCCCTTTGATGCACGTTGATACCAAATGGAAATTTAAAGAAATGATTAAATTCCGCGATGATCAAGTTAAAAAACTAGGTTGGGATTTAATCGTTCATTCAAATCAAGAGGGAATCGACCAAGGTGTTGGCCCGTTTACACACGGAAGTAAAAAACATACTGATGTGATGAAAACTCAAGGCTTAAAACAAGCTTTAAATAAATATAAGTTTGATGCGGCTTTTGGTGGTGCGCGTCGTGATGAAGAAAAATCACGTGCTAAAGAGCGTGTGTATTCATTCCGTGATAAAAATCATGGATGGGATCCTAAAAATCAACGCCCTGAACTATGGAATACTTATAACGGTAAAATTGATCAAGGTGAAAGCATTCGTGTATTCCCTATTTCAAACTGGACTGAACTTGATATATGGCAATATATTCATTTAGAAAACATTCCGATTGTGCCTCTATATCTTGCAAAAGAACGCCCTGTCGTTAATAAAGATGGCATGTTAATTATGGTTGATGATGACCGTATGCCAATTGGCGAAGATGAAAAAGTAGAAATGAAAATGGTACGTTTTCGTACTTTAGGTTGCTACCCATTAACAGGGGCTGTTGAATCTACAGCAACAACCTTGCCTGAAATTATTCAAGAAATGCTTTTAACCACAACGTCTGAGCGTCAAGGTCGATTAATCGATCAGGATGAAGCCGGATCAATGGAGAAGAAAAAGCGCGAAGGTTATTTCTAATTACACGCAGCTTTTTTAACTTAATTTATTTCAGGAAATATTATGTCTCACCAATCAGATCTTATTAGTAGCGATATTGATGCTTATTTAGCACAGCATGAGCGCAAGCAATTATTACGTTTTTTAACTTGTGGTAATGTCGATGATGGTAAAAGTACGCTTATTGGCCGTCTTTTATACGATTCAAAAATGATTTATGAAGATCAACTAGCCGCTGTGCAAGCAGATAGCGTTAAATCAGGTACTACAGGTGCAGGAAAAGTTGATTTAGCCTTATTAGTTGATGGTTTACAAGCAGAGCGTGAGCAAGGCATTACCATTGATGTCGCTTATCGCTACTTCTCAACTAAGTCACGCAAATTCATTATTGCTGACACACCAGGACACGAGCAATATACACGGAACATGGCAACCGGTGCATCTACCTGTGATTTAGCGGTTATTCTTATTGATGCACGTTACGGCGTTCAAACTCAAACTAAACGTCATAGTTTTATTGCCTCATTATTAGGCATTAAGCACGTCATTATCGCTATCAATAAAATGGATTTGATGGAGTATAGCGAAACGACTTATGAGCAAATTAAAGCTGATTACTTAGACTTCATTAAAGATTTAGACGGCTTAAACGATGTTCATGCGATTCCAATGTCGGCTTTAGATGGCGACAACGTGGTTAATAGAAGTGAAAAAATGTCATGGTATACAGGAAAAACCATGATGGAGACCCTAGAAACAGTCGAAATTTCCGGGGATCATAATTTTTCAGACGGCCGCTTCCCTGTGCAGTATGTTAACCGCCCTAACCTCGATTTCCGTGGTTTTTGTGGTACCGTTGCATCAGGTATTTTTCGTAAAGGCGATGCAATAACAGCCCTGCCTTCTGGAAAAACCAGCACCATTAATTCTATCGTTACCTTTGATGGTGAATTAGAGGAAGCATTTCCACCGATGGCAGTCACACTAACCACAACTGACGAAATTGATATTAGTCGTGGCGATATGATTGTAAAAAGTGACGATCTACCACTGGTTTCCGATAAATTTGATGCGAAGATTGTATGGATGACCGAAGCTGGGTTAAATGCTGGGAAACAATACACGATTAAATTAGCAACACGCAGTGTCACTGGTTCGGTTGTTAATATCCAGCACCGTATTGACGTCAATACCTTAGAGCACCATGAGGCAACTAGCTTAGAGCTGAATGAAATTGGCTTATGTTCTTTTACTGTTAATGCACCGGTTGTTTTTGATGCTTATTCAAAAAGTAAAGGTACGGGCTCGTTCATCATTATTGATCGCCTAACTAATGTGACTGTTGGTGCAGGTATGATCACCGGTATTGCTTCTGATGCAGAGTTAACTCCAGTTAGCACTGCTGACCGTACCGCCCGTTATGGCCAAAAAGCAGTATCTGTTCAACTATCAGGTGCTAACGCGGAAACAGTGGCTTACCAACTCGAACGTAAATTATTCGATAATGGCCATGCACTGGCTGTTATTACTGAGAGTGAGCATATAGTAGCGGCACTTGCAGTAGTAAAACAAGCGGGTTTAATCTGTATTACGACAGCGGATACTCCGTGTGACTTTGCTTTTGATACTAATAAGCTTTCACTCGATGAAATTCACTTGGCTTTAAAAGAAAAAAATAGTATTCAATAAATAGTTAACCCCAATAAGCGTTATTGGGGTGATTTTTCTTATCCGTTTCCTTATCTTTTAGAGTAGAAATCATGGCACAAAAAATCACTAAAGCTGTTTTCCCCGTTGCGGGCATGGGTACCCGTTTTTTACCTGCAACTAAAGCAAGCCCTAAAGAAATGTTGCCAGTGGTTGATAAACCACTGATTCAATATGCCGTAGAAGAAGCCATTGCTGCTGGCATGGATACAATGATCTTTGTTACCGGCCGTAACAAACGCGCAATTCCTGATCACTTCGATAAAGCTTATGAGCTTGAAAAAGAACTCGAAGCAAAAGGTAAAAAAGCAGTTTTGGAAATGGTACAAGGTATTTTGCCTGCACATGTGACGTGTGTATTTCTCCGCCAATCTGAAGCTTTAGGTTTAGGCCACGCGGTTTTATGTGCTAAACCTATCGTGGGTAATGAACCTTTCGCGGTCATTTTAGCCGATGATTTAATTGAAGATGGCACTCGCGGCTGTATGGCACAAATGACTAAAGTGTTTGAAGCAAATAACCAATCTGTATTAGGTGTAGAGCGTGTCGATCCAAGTCAAACAGAAAAATATGGTATTGTAAAAACCACGCAACTCAGTGATAAAATCAGCCATGTTGAATCGATAGTTGAAAAACCAACACCAGAAAAAGCACCGAGTAATTTAGCGGTTGTTGGGCGCTATATTTTAACGCCAGGCATTTTTGATAAGCTTGAAACGACCGGTAAAGGTGCGGGCGGTGAAATTCAATTAACCGATGCAATTTCCAGCTTATTAGCCAATGAAAATGTACTGGCTTACGAATTTGAAGGCACCCGTTATGATTGTGGTGATAAGCTAGGGTTTTTAATCGCTAACGTTGAAATTGCTTTATTACATAATGAATTAAAAGATGATTTTTTAAATTATTTAAAAGATCTTTATAAAAAATACCAAAAATAACGTAAATACCCTATGGATACAATTAGCATTCGTGGTGCAAGAACGCACAATCTTAAAGATATCGACCTTGATTTACCACGTGATGCTTTAATTGTTATTACTGGATTATCAGGTTCAGGTAAATCCTCATTGGCCTTTGATACTATCTACGCTGAAGGTCAGCGGCGCTATGTAGAATCGCTTTCTGCTTACGCTCGGCAGTTTTTATCGATAATGGAAAAACCCGATGTTGACCATATAGAAGGTTTATCCCCTGCTATTTCTATAGAACAAAAATCAACCTCACATAATCCACGCTCAACAGTCGGTACCATTACTGAAATTTATGATTATTTGCGCTTACTTTATGCGCGCGCGGGTATTCCACGTTGCCCCGAACATAATTTATCCCTAGAGGCGCAAACTGTTAGTCAAATGGTTGATCATGTTTTAGAGCAACCACAAGATGAACGCTGGATGCTTTTAGCGCCGATCATTAATGATCGTAAAGGCGAGCATATTCAATTATTAGAAGATCTTCAGGCACAAGGATTTATACGTGTGCGCATTGATGGTACGACTTATGAATTCGATGAGTTACCTGAAATCGACGGCAAAAAGAAACATACCATAGAAGTTATTGTTGATCGTTTTAAAATCCGTGATGATATTAAACTGCGTTTAGCGGAATCATTTGAAACGGCTCTAAGGCTAACTGATGGTATTGCATCGGCTATCTGCATGGATGACGAAAGTAAGCACCTGGTTTTTTCAGAAAAATATGCTTGTTCAGACTGCGGTTATAGTATTACCGAACTTGAGCCACGCATTTTTTCCTTTAATAATCCTAAAGGGGCTTGTAGTGCATGTGATGGTTTAGGACGTAAACAACATTTCGACCCTGCGCTTGTTGTGCATAATAAATCGATAAGTTTAGCTTCGGGGGCGGTACGTGGCTGGGATAGGCGTAATGCATATTATTACCAACTTATTTGCTCGATTGCAGAGCATTATGAATTCGATCCTGAAACACCTTTTGAAGAGTTAAGCGACGATATTCAACACATTATTCTATATGGTAGTGGGCGCAAAGCGATTGATTTTAGTTTCATTACTGGCAGTGGTAAAAAACGTAAAAAACGCCATAGTTTTGAAGGTATTATCGCCAATATGGAACGCCGATATTTGGAAACAGATTCTCAAGTCGTGCGTGATGAGCTTGCAAAATACCAAAGTAATAAAATGTGTGATAGTTGTTCAGGGGCTCGCTTAAATACTGCTGCTCGTCATGTGTTTATCGATGAGAAGCCGATCAATGAATTAACGCACTTGCCTATTCACGAAGCCTTAGCATTTTTTAAAGAATTAAATTTAGAAGGACAACGTGGCAAGATTGCTGAAAAAATTAATACCGAGATCCAACAGCGACTCGAATTTTTAGTGAATGTCGGATTAGATTATTTAACCTTAGATCGCAGTGCCGATACTCTTTCAGGTGGTGAAGCACAAAGAATTCGTTTAGCTAGCCAAATCGGTGCAGGTTTAGTCGGTGTGATGTATGTGCTAGATGAGCCTTCCATTGGTTTACATCAACGTGATAATGATCGCTTACTTAACACCCTATTTCGTTTGCGTGATTTAGGCAATACCGTTATCGTCGTCGAACATGATGAAGATGCTATTCGTGCGGCACAATATGTGGTTGATATTGGTCCCGGTGCAGGCGTACACGGCGGACAAATTATTGCGCAAGGCCCCCCTGAGGATATCATTAATTCTGCTGAATCAATTACAGGCCAGTACTTATCGGGTGTGCGTGAAATTAGTATCCCTAAACAAACAACGCCACGTAACCCTAAAAAATTACTTACTGTCTGTAATGCACAAGGTAATAACTTACAGCAAGTTACTGCTTCTTTCCCAGTTGGATTATTAACCTGTGTAACAGGCGTTTCTGGCTCAGGAAAATCAACCTTAATTAACGATACGCTATACCGTTTTGTTGCTCGGGAAATTAATCGTGCTACTACCCTGCCCGCAGCCTGTGATGCGGTTGAAGGCATGGAACACTTTGATAAAATCGTTGATATTGATCAGGGTGCTATAGGTAGAACGCCACGTTCAAACCCGGCAACTTATACCGGTTTATTTACACCAATAAGGGAATTATTTGCTGCAACACCAGAGTCGCGTTCACGCGGCTATACACCAGGGCGTTTTAGCTTTAATGTAAAAGGCGGTCGTTGTGAGTCTTGTAAAGGTGATGGTGTTGTTAAAGTCGAAATGCACTTTTTGCCTGATGTGTTTGTACACTGTGATGTATGTGCGGGCAAACGTTACAACCGTGAAACGCTAGAAATTCGTTACAAAGGCAAATCGATTAACCAAATTTTAGAAATGACGGTTGAAGAAGCCTATGTATTTTTTAAGCCAGTACCGACTTTAGCGCGTAAATTACAAACCTTATTAGATGTTGGTCTTAGTTATATTACCGTTGGCCAAAATGCAACCACCTTATCGGGCGGTGAAGCACAACGTATCAAACTTGCTAAAGAGCTGTCTAAACGGGATACCGGAAAAACGTTATACATTTTAGATGAGCCCACCACCGGTTTGCATTTTCATGACATTCAACAACTATTAACCGTATTACATACGCTACGTGATCACGGGAATACCATTATTGTTATTGAGCACAATTTGGACGTTATTAAAACAGCGGATTGGGTTGTTGATATCGGCCCCGAAGGTGGGAATGGTGGCGGTATGGTTGTTGCAGAAGGAACACCAAAAGAAGTCAGTCTAGTTGAAGCGTCTTATACTGGCCATTATTTAAAGCGATTTTTTGCTTAAACATTCGATATATAGAATTATGCCTAAATTAAATTTTTTACTTCATCACTCCAGCTTAATGATTACTGACTTAGATGCCTCTATTAAGTTCTATGCAGACATCATCGGTTTAACTCAAATGGAACGCCCCGATTTAGGCTTTCCGGGTGCTTGGTTTCAACTGGGTGAAAACCAACAGCTACATATTATTTTATTACCTAATATGGACGCTACTTCTGGGCGACCTGAACATGGTGGCCGAGATCGCCATGTGGCATTAACGGTTGATAATTTTGATGCTGTTAAACAGTCCCTAGAAGATAATAATGTCTTTTATTCCATGAGTAAATCAGGACGTAAAGCTTTATTTGTACGCGATTTAGATGCCAATGCGATAGAGATTATCGGCATAGAGCAGTTCAACGTTTAGTCTTACTCAGGAACACAATTGGATTTCTTCACTATTTCAAACACTTATCTAGATTGGCTAAATCCAATATTTACCAGCTATGCATTAATATTTGCAGCAGAAATTGGCGATAAAAGCCAATTAGTTTGCATGACATTAGCCGCAAGACATCGCGCTACACCCGTCATTTTTGGAGCGATTGCCGCCTTTTCTTTACTCAATATTCTAGCGGTTATTTTTGGTGTCGCTATTGCCACCTGGCTGCCAGATTATTTAGTGGCTGGGCTAGTCAGTGCACTATTTGCTGTGTTTGGTTTACAGTCTTTATTTTTTACGGATGAAGACGATGATGATGAAATAAAGCCTAAAAGTACGCATAATTTATTTTTTACCACTTTTTTATTAATTACGCTTGCTGAATTTGGTGACAAAACTCAGCTTGCCGTGGTTGCCCTCAGTAGTACCGCTATTCCTGCTGCAATTTGGATAGGCTCTACCTTAGCCTTAAGTAGTAGTGCCATTTTAGGTGTACTGGCAGGTAGAACTTTATTACAAAAGATTCCGCTGTCGTTATTACATAAAATAAGCGGTGTCATTTTTATTATTTTAGCGGGCTTTGCTGCTTATAAAACACTGAACTTACTTAATTATCTATAATTATTTTTAGGCACCATTCAACACGTCATTCCCGAAGTCTTTTATCGGGAATCTACTGCGTATGATGGATGCCCTATTTTGCTCGGTTAATATCACTATTAAGCTGAAATTCTGCATCGATAAATTCCTTTGACTGTCTTTTTAATTGTGCTTGTCTAATTCGCTCATCTTCTTCTTTTGCATCTTTTAATATTTGCTTATAAGAACGATTGACTGATTTTGCATAGTCTGTCTCTTTTTTATCTTTAGTTTCTAGTGCACTTGGCGTAGCTTCAACTACATAGCACTTATCAATTTCATTCGCTAATCGCCGTAAATGCTCACTAATAACCAGTAATTGCTCAGATGAATGCTGTTTATTCACATCAAGCTTAAAATTCCGCGCAATTTCATCACGAAAATTAAAGCCATGAATCACATCTGAACTTTGCTTTTGCTGAAAGTCATATTTGATGTAAATATCCAGTGGATCAGCTGAGTCTTTTTTAAAAAAGACTTCTGCGCTCTCCATAGTATAGGTCAGCGCATTAACAAAATTTTTGCGTACTTGCTCAAGTTCATCAAATAAAAAATCATCGCTTAATTTTTTAACTATGTATTTCACAGTTTCACCACAAGATTTAATAAAATTAGACTCTTTATATACTGCTAAGAACGCTCTCACAAGTTCATTTTTATTTTATTGGTTATTTATAGATCAATAATTAAGTATTCTTTGCTATCAAGCCTAGGCCTAAGCATGTAAAATTGACGGATTTATTTTAAAAAATTTTCAACAAATAAGGGTGTCTAGTGGATTTTAGAGGAACAACAATTCTTTCAGTACGTCGTGGCGATAAAGTCGTTATTGGTGGTGATGGCCAAGTCACTTTAGGTAATACTGTGATGAAAGGAAATGCGCGTAAAGTTCGTCGTTTATACAATGGTCAAGTTATTGCAGGATTTGCGGGTGCAACTGCCGATGCCTTCACTCTTTTTGAGCACTTTGAAGGTAAACTTGAAAAGCATCATGGTAATTTAACGCGTGCTGCGGTTGAAATGGCTAAAGACTGGCGTACAGAACGTGCGTTACGTAAATTAGAAGCGCTACTTTCTATTGCTGATAGTAAAACTTCCTTAATTATTTCGGGTAATGGTGATGTTATCGAGCCAGAACACGATTTAATTGCTATTGGATCAGGCGGCCCTTTTGCACAGTCTGCAGCGCTTGCCCTATTAGAAAATTCAGAATTATCTGCGCGTGAGATTGTTGAAAAATCTTTACATATTGCAGCTGATATCTGTATTTATACTAATCATAATTTACGCATCGAAGAACTTGATGCAGAACCAAAAGATAAGGCGTAATCAATGAGCCAAATGACACCTAAAGAAATTGCGCACGAATTAGATAAGCATATCATCGGTCAAGCAACCGCAAAACGCTCAGTTGCGATAGCATTACGTAATCGCTGGAGACGCTCACAAGTTGATATTTCTATGCGCGATGAAATTACGCCTAAAAATATTTTAATGATCGGGCCAACAGGCGTGGGTAAAACCGAAATTGCACGACGTTTAGCGCGTTTAGCCAACGCTCCGTTTATTAAAATAGAAGCGACTAAATTCACTGAAGTCGGCTATGTGGGACGTGATGTTGAATCCATTATTCGTGATTTAATGGATACTGCATTCAAAATGACACGCGAAACAGCGATGGAAGAAGTCAAAAATCGTGCTTTAGATGCAGCAGAAGAAGATATTTTAGATATTCTTTTACCTCGCGCTGAAAGCGGTATGTTATCTGAAAGTGAGTCATCGACACGCCAGAAAATGCGTAAGAAATTACGTGAAGGTGATTTTGACGACAAAGAAGTTGAAATAGAAGTGAAAGCACCGAAAGTCGGTGTTGAGATCATGGCACCTCCTGGCATGGAAGAAATGACCAATCAATTACAAGGTATGTTCCAAAACCTTGATAATGATAAAACTAAAACACGTAAATTAGCCATTAAAGACGCATTAAAAGCGCTTTCTGAAGAGCACGCGGCTAAATTGGTTAATCCTGACGAGATTAAACTCACTGCATTACAGGCTGTAGAGCAGCATGGTATCGTTTTCTTAGATGAAATAGATAAAGTTTGTAAACGTTCTGAGAGTGGCGGCGATGTATCACGTGAAGGTGTGCAACGTGATTTATTACCTTTAGTTGAAGGCAGCACAGTCAGCACTAAACATGGCATGGTAAAAACAGACCATATCTTATTTATTGCCTCAGGTGCATTTCACTTAACTAAACCCTCTGATTTAATTCCAGAACTACAAGGCCGCTTTCCTATCCGTGTTGAGCTAGATGCCTTAAGCGTCAATGATTTCGTGCGTATTTTAACCGAGCCCGACGTCTCTTTAACTGAGCAATATCAAGCTTTATTAGCCACAGAAGGGTTAGAGTTAAGCTTTACTGAAGCAGGTATTCAACGTATTGCTGAATTAGCGTGGGAAGTGAATGAAAAAACCGAAAATATCGGTGCACGTCGTTTACATACTGTTTTAGAGCGATTATTAGAAGGCATTTCCTATGATGCACCGGATTTAGTCGAAAAAAACATTAGCATTGACACTGAATTCGTCAATCAATACTTGTCTGAATTTGTACAAGATGAAGACCTAAGCCGTTATATTTTATGAGTATGCGCATTAAAGCCAGCCCAATTGATTCGCTATTAACCGAAATCAAATTACATAAAATATCGCGCTTATTAGAAGTCAGCTTTGATAATGGTCAAGTATTTCAATTACCAGCGGAATACCTACGCGTTTACACTCCCTCAGCCGAAGCTGTGGGACATGGGCCAGGCCAAGAAGTTTTGCAAATAGGTAAAGAATTAGTCTCCATTGATTCCATTCGCTCCGTGGGTAATTATGGGATTGCACCTACTTTTAGCGATGGCCATAATAGCGGTATATACACGTGGGACTTGCTTTATAAATTAGGTAATGAATACCAAAGCCTTTGGACCAGTTACCTCAATCAATTAATCGATGCGGGACAACCCCGTACTGAACCGACACACTAAGTAGAAGAAAAATTATGACAACTGATAACACTACTCACTTTGGCTTTACGCAAGTCGAAGAAAAAGAAAAAGTTAACCTAGTTCGAGGCGTCTTTGATTCTGTTGCTAGCCAATATGACATCATGAATGACTTTATGTCATTTGGTATACACCGTATTTGGAAGCGTGTTGCCGTACAACTCAGTAACGTACGTGAAGGCGATCATGTTTTAGATTTAGCGGGTGGTACAGGCGACTTAACTACCCTATTCTCTAAACGCGTTGGTAAAAAAGGCAAAATCGTTCTTGCTGATATCAACTCAGAAATGTTGCGTACCGGTCGTGATCGTTTAATTGACCGTGGTCTTACAAAAAACATCAGTTTTGCACAAGTCAATGCTGAGTGCCTTCCTTTTGAAGATAATACCTTTGATTGCGTGTGCATTGCCTTTGGTTTACGTAATGTAACTAATAAAGATGCAGCTTTACGCTCTATGATGCGTGTTTTAAAACCTGGCGGCCGTGTGATTGTTTTAGAATTTTCACATCCAACAGATAAAGTAACAGAAAAAGTTTACGATTTTTATTCATTTAAATTGCTACCTAAAATAGGCAAATTTGTGGCTAAAGATGAAGAGAGTTACCGCTACCTAGCAGAATCTATTCGTATGCACCCTGTACAAGATAAATTAAAAGAAATGATGGAAGAAGCCGGCTTAGAGCGTTGTGAATACTTCAATATGTCTCAAGGCATTGTTGCAGTACATCGCGGATACAAATTCTAAGACGACCAGGCGGTTTATTAAGCCGCCTATTTTTAATAGCAGAATACTTTTAATTATTTTACGTCTCAATATATGACTATAAAACCTCTAGTGATGAATGCCTTAGAAACGGCATTAAATAAATACCTTAGTTTAGATGAAGATATCAGTCTTTTTTTAACACCACTGGCGGGGAAAGTGATCGCTATTAATATCACCCCTTTTAATGAAACTATTTACCTGTGTCCTAGCGAAAAAATCATCCAGTTTATGGATGTCACTCATGATTCTGTAGACACCACATTAACAGGCTCGCTTTCTGCTCTGGGCTTAATGGGCTTAAGTAACACACCTGCGCGGTCTTTTTTCTCGGGTGATGTGAGCATTACGGGCGATTTAGCCGTAGGGCAACAGTTTCAGCAACTGTTCGCCAAGCTGGATATTGATTTAGAAGAACAAGTTTCACATCTTACCGGCGATGTTGTCGCGCATAAAATTGGCAATTTTTTCAAACATGCGCATAACTGGCATCAAGAAAGTATCAACAGCATTAAACTTAATGTGTCTGAATTTTTACAAGATGAAAGTAAGGATTTGCCGCCTGAACCCGAAGTTAATATCTTCACGCAACAAGTCGATAAACTGACCGAAGATATGGACCGTACTGAAGCAAAAATTCAGCGATTAAATCAGGCATTACAAGCTACACATAAAACAAATTAAGGAACTTATGTGAAACACCCTAAACTTATTTTAAGACTCTTACACATCAACTGGGTATTTGTAACACACGGCTTAGATGATCTAATTCTAAAAACGCATTTATTTAGAGCTTTTCGCTTCTTTGCAGTCCTCTCACCGAGCTATTGGCGTCAAAATAAACTCGAAGCGCGGGGCGTTAGAATTCGTCGCACATTAGAAGATTTAGGCCCTATTTACATCAAGTTTGGACAAGCATTATCGACACGTAAAGATATATTGCCCGATGATATTGCTGATGAACTGGTTAAATTACAAGATAAAGTGCCGCCCTTTTCTGATCAGCTTGCTCGCGAAGTCATTGAACAACAGCTAGGTGCTTCAATTGAAGATACCTTTGCTGAATTTTCTAGCGCTCCTTTAGCTTCAGCTTCTATTGCACAAGTACACGCGGCAGTATTAAAAACAGGCGAACACGTTATCGTCAAAGTATTACGCCCCGATGTAGAAAAATGGATACACTCTGATATAGGCTTACTGTATGAGCTCGCTAATTTTGCAGAAAAATTTTGGGACGATGCAAAACGCTTGCACGCGACAGAAATCGTTGCTGAATTTGAAAAGACGCTATTAAACGAACTTGATTTAGTGATGGAAGCGGGTAACTGCAGTAAGTTACGCGGCAATTTTAAAGATTCAGATGCGTTATATGTCCCTGAGATTCATTGGGAATATACACGCAAAAAAATACTGGTGATGGAACGTATCTATGGTATTCCTGTCGGTGAAATCGATACATTACGCGAGAATAATGCTGACTTTAAAACATTGGCAGAACGCGGTGTAGAAATATTTTTCACCCAAGTATTTAGAGATAACTTTTTTCATGCTGATATGCATCCTGGTAATGTCTTTGTCGATTTACCTGATAAATATATCGCTGTCGATTTTGGCATTATGGGTTCATTAACCGCATCCGACCAACGCTACTTAGCAGAAAACCTGCTCGGATTTTTTAACCGTGATTATCATCGTGTTGCTAAAGCACATATCGACTCAGGCTGGGTACCCGCTAATACCAGTGTAGAAGAATTTGAATCGGCTATTCGTAGTGTTTGCGAACCGATTTTTGATAAGCCACTCAAAGATATTTCATTTGGCTTATTATTGCTGCGTTTATTTCAAACAGCACGCCGCTTTAATATGGAAGTACAACCGCAGTTAGTCTTATTGCAAAAAACCTTATTAAATATTGAAGGTTTAGGCCGTCAGTTGTACCCAGAGTTAGACTTATGGTCTACAGCAAAGCCGTATTTAGAAAATTGGTTTAAAGAGCGCTTAAGCCCTAAAAGTAAAATTAAACAGGCGATTAAGAAATTCCCTGAAATTACCGAAAAATTCCCTGAAATACCACATTTAATTTTTCAAGCACTGGATGATGCAGCACATACGAAATTACGTGCTCAAGAACAACAACGACAAATGTTGCACTTACAACAACAAATGCAACATAATCACAAAAGAACCATGAGCATTTTATTATTCAGTGCTGCACTCATTAGTTCGGCAATTTTTTGGTCATAAGATGTTAATTAATTTCGTCCCTAAAACCGAGATTTCAGCCAAAGAAAATTTACAATGGCTATTTATCCTTAGAAATTTAATGATTGGAGGAGAATCTCTTTTCCTATTGATTTCTATTGATATTCTAAAAATTCAGCTACATGAAAGCCCTTTATGGCTGACCATTTTAGCGATAGCCACGGTTAATCTCTATACATGGATGCGCTTAAAAACTGACATTCCTGTGACGGAAATGGAAATTTTTTCGCAATTAGTAGTGGATGTTTTAGCCATTGCAGCACTGCTTTATTTAACCGGTGGCGCTACCAACCCTTTTACCTGGATATTTTTATTACCCGTGATTTTAACGGCGATTATTTTGCCGCATGCCTACACGTGGTACATGGTTATCTTAACAACCACCTTGTACACGGCTTTGATTCCTTACCATGCCACATTAATTGCCGTTGAACCGCATTTAATGCTTTCGGGCAGCATGGCAGGTATGGATCCCAATATGCATCACAGCGTTGAAGATAATGAATTTTTAAATTTTCATATCTTTGGTATGTGGTTTGGTTTTGTCTGTAGTGCTGGGCTGGTGGCTTTTTTTGCCGTGGAATTATCTAATACTATTAAAGACGGCGAACGCACCATTGCAGTCGCACGTGAAAAATCACTACAAGACGAAAGTATTATTTCATTAGCCTCACTTGCCGCAAGTGCTGCACATGATATGGGGACGCCCTTAGGCACCATGGCTATTATTGCGCATGAATTAAAGGATGAAAAAGGCGCTACTTCCAAAAAAGAATTACGTGAAAAAATGCAAATCATGGAAGATCAAATTCTTCGTTGCAAACAAGCGCTATCGGTTATGTCTTCTTCTGCGGGTGAAATTAGAGCAGACTCAGGGCATCTAACAGTATTTACTAGTTATTTAGATGATGTAATCAATCAATGGCGCAGCCAGCAACCTGGCGTAAAAATTAATTTCCTTATTAACCCTTTAGCCCCTTTAAGTGCGCTTATTTTGGCCGAAAAAACGCTCACCCATGCGCTAATTAATATTCTTAATAATGCCGCACAGGTCACACCACAAAAAAAAGGCTTCGATTTTAGTGTAACTCCGTGTAATGATCCTGAGTTTATCGGTATTCAAATTCGCGACTACGGCCCTGGTATACCGGACGAATTACTGTCTAAATTAGGCCATGAACCCATTAAAAATAGTGGTGGCTTGGGGGTTGGGCTTTTTTTAAGTTGCTCAACAATTTACCGCCTAGGTGGAAGTGTAGAAATTGATAACGCCCCTACCGGCGGTGGCGCATGCATCAACATTATCCTTCCTGTTAATCGACAATCTACGGAAACAGATCATGCCTAACCAAGAAGTCCCTTCCCTATTACTCGTTGATGATGATGAAACCTACTGTTCAGTTTTAAAATCAGCCCTCGAAAAGCGTAATTTCACTGTGACGGTAGCGCATGATGTGCAGTCTGGCGTTAATTTAGCAGAACAAATTGAACCCGAATATGCAGTGATTGATTTACGTATTGGTCATGAATCGGGCTTAGAGTTAGTACAAAAGCTAATTTCTTTAGATAGTAATACCCAGATCATTATGCTCACAGGCTTTGCCAGTATTGCTACGGCAGTCGAAGCAATTAAGCTGGGAGCGATTCATTATTTAACCAAGCCAGCTAATCCCGATGAAATATTAGCCGCCCTACATAAAAACCAAGGCGACTCCTCCGTTAGTATTAATGAAAATCCTTTATCGGTAAAACGCTTGGAATGGGAACATTTACAGAAAGTGTTGATGGAACATGAGGGCAATATTTCAGCTGCTGCCCGTGCACTCAATATGCACCGCCGTACTTTACAACGAAAGCTCGATAAACACCCTGTAAAAAGTTAAACCTATGACTAATAACACTCAAGAACACCCTTTTGCAGAAATTATCCGTATTCTGGGTAAAGGTAAAAAAGGGTCACGCCCCTTAACACAAGCTGAAGCCTATTCAGCGATGCAAATGATTCTTAACAATGAAGTTGAAGATTTGCAACTCGGTGCTTTCTTAATGCTTATGCGTGTTAAAGAAGAGACCTCGGAAGAATTAGCGGGGTTTGTACAAGCCGTACGCGACTCACTGCCAAAAACTAATTGTTTAGCCGACCTAGATTGGTCTAGCTACGCAGGAAAACGTCGCCATTTACCTTGGTTTATTCTCAGCAGCTTATTATTGGCTGAAAATGGCACTAAAGTGCTTATGCATGGCTCTGCTTCGCATACAGAAGGCCGTATCTTTGTGGAAGATGTGTTGCCCTTGTTTTCACTGCCAACAAACCATTCATTTTCAGAAGCAGAACAGCAGTTACAAACGCGTAACTTTGCTTATTTATCGCTTTCTGAAATTTGCCCAGCTATGAATAAAATGATTCATTTGCGTAAACTGATGGGCCTGCGATCTCCAGTGCATACCTTAGTGCGACTCATTAACCCATTTAATGCAGACTATAGTATTCAAGGTATTTTCCACCCCTCTTATCGCCCTGTACACCAAGAAGCTGCTTTGCTTTTAAAGCAAAAACATATGGCTGTACTCAAAGGTGAAGGCGGCGAAACTGAGCGTAACCCCGATATGGAATGTTTAGTACAAAGTGTTCATGAAGGCGAGCTCATCGATGAAATGTGGCCGGCTTTATTTCCCAGACGCCATATGAAACCCGACACTTTAGAGCCTGAACAACTATTACAGCTTTGGCGTGGTGAATTAGAGGATGAGTTTGCTATTGCCAGTGTTATAGGGACAACCGCTGTTGCCCTAAAACTATTAGCTAAAGCCGACACTCAAGCAGAGGCACATGAACTAGCGACAAGCTATTGGAGTAATCGCAATAGTAATGCCTATTAATGATGCGCCCTTTATTTAGACTCTTTTTTGTTGTTAATTTACTGTTATTAACCGCTTGTACTGCATCTCAACCCAGAAATACAGAAAATATTTGTGAGATTTTTCGCGAGAAAGATGATTGGTACGATGCCACCAAAGACACACAAGAAAAATGGGGTGTGCCGATTCAAATCCAAATGGCGATTATGCACCAAGAATCTCGCTTTGTTGCCGACGCACAACCTCCCCGCCCTTATGTATTAGGTTTTATTCCTTGGTTTAGGCGCAGCTCAGCTTATGGCTACCCTCAAGCGCAAGATGGAACTTGGGACTGGTATATTAAAGACACTGGTGTTTGGGGCGCAGATAGAGATGATTTTGAAGATGCCAGTGATTTTATCGGCTGGTATTGTAGTGTTAGTGCGAAAAAACTTGACATTTCTAAATGGGATACAGCGAGCCAATACCTTGCTTATCATGAAGGACACGGCGGTTTTAAAAAGAAATCCTACTTAAAGAAACCGTGGCTGATTAAAATCTCACAAAAAGTAAATCGCCGTGCGAGTACCTTTGGTAAGCAACTCGCTGGCTGTAAAAAAGAGCTTGAAGATGATAGTTGGTTTTGGTGAGTGAAATAATGAGTTTCGCAAAAAGATACTCTAGCCATCCTACGGAAATCCTTAACAAAAATTTGTAAAAAACTAGTCTAGCCTCTGCCATTATCATCATAAAAAGCATGAATACGCCCCATTTTCTACTACAAGCCTAATTAACTACAATATTGACTAAACGGCTGGATATAAAAAGCATACGATGTATAGCGTATAAAAATAACATCCGCTTTTAACTTAGTTCTTCGGTGATAGCAATGTTACAAAGAGGCACAATAATAGTCATTGCTTGTTGCTGCAGCTAAGCAAATGTCCCTTTCACGGCCTTCAGCTATATTGTCACTGTAGCAATAATGATCCTTTCTCTGTGCGGCCGCTAGGCATAAATCTCTGACCGAACCAGCAGGAATGTTATCACTATAACAATAATGGTCACTCCTTTTTACAGCTGCTAAGCAGAGATCTCTATCTTGCCCAGTAGGTACATTATCATTAAAACAGTGGTGCTCACTATTTTCTGCAGAAGCTAGGCACGTATATCTAGCTGTTCCTTCGCCAACAGAAGGGTTGTAACAAAAACTGGGCTGCCCTTTCGTAGTAGCAAAACATATACTTTTATCCTTCCCCATACTATTAGCACTCTTCATGGCATTTACAGTCCCTTTAATGGCAGCTCCCATGACTGCTTTACCAATCTCATCGATTATATTGTAGCCTTCTTCTTTTGTATATTCTCTAATACCTGACTGTTTTATGATCTTATAATTTTTTAATTTAGCTTCTTTTAAAAATTTATAAGAAGGGTCAGATTCAATATTTATATCCGGTCGCAGTTTTTTAGCATTCCGAAAAGTAAAAAATCGAAGAATTGTATTATCATTGCTCACATAAAGGTCGACACCAGATGATGGTATGTCAATAAGTCCTGTATAAAGCGATGATGGATTTAAGGTACTACGAGCAATATAAATACTCTCATTGTTAGTTGAAATTTGGATTGTTAAATACTCCCCACCTATTTTAAATTTTTGTTCACTGTCAATATAGGCTGTAGAGTAACATTTACCAGCTTGATTTTTTGAATAACTGCAATCATTATTGTTATTGATCGAAATTCTTTTATTCCTTATGATATTGAATAATTGATCAGTCCTTATTTTACGCCATTTTGAGCTAATGATTCTTTCCCCACTTATGTATCCAAATATGGGATCTCCATTAACATACCTAATATCAGCTAACTCTCTACCATTTTTACTCCAAAAAACCATATGTCCGTTCTTAATATTATGAGGTACATTAGTCTCTAACTTTTTTATTCTTTTACTCTTCCCCCAATAATAGAAACTATTAAAGGGTTTTATTTTTTTATTTTCAATCGCTAAATGCAACAAAATATCAAAATTATTTAGTTTATCTTTTTTTAAAAAATCTAAAAAAACATCTTCACCCATCTTATATAATTCAATAGAAGCAGGTAAGTATTTTAGAAATGAATAATATGCTTTCATCTTATTTTTTTTCTTCAAAATACTTATAATGTTATTTTTAACAGCCTTATCTTTCAAGGTCACTGAATGGGGGTATCGTTTAATAAAACTGATCGCCTCAGTCCACCCTATATTTGCGCTCATTAGTGCAATCATTTTGTTTTTTACTTTTCTCTTATAGAGCTCCCTATTTTCAATAGCATAGTATTCTTCTAATAAGTCTATACTTTCAACACGTAAAATATCATCTAGTTTATAAACTTTATGTTTATATTTAAAATTAGACATTTTTGTTGATACTACTGAAATAGATTGAATCACAGTATCTATAGATTTACCCTCATATATATTTTTTATACTTTTAATTCCACGCCCATCTTTTTCATATAAATGCTGTTTTGTAAAAGAAAAAACATAAGCAGAGTTCTCACAAATATCAATACCTGAATTAATGACCTCATCAAGTATTAATTCAGACTCATTAGATACCTGTGATTTTATTTCTCCAGAACACTTATATAAGGGGTAGTTAAACTTACCAGATACTATTTTTAAATTATCATCAACAGACAAATTAATAGTGACAGGGTACCTTTCATCCGGGTCTTTAACTAATAATTCAATTTTATACTCACCTCCTAAAAAATGAAATTCATTTTCTGCATGAGCACTAAAAGAAAAACAGACTAAAAATAGATATTTTAATAATGAGCTAAAATTCATCTGTTGCACTACCTTGAGTTATCCTGGCAGAAAAATTTCGAACCGTTTCTTCTGCTACAGCATTTAAATATTCAATACTAAAATTTATAAATTCTCTTTCCGCACTGGTATATTCAGTAACAATACTTTCTAAATCATTTTTAGAAAAATAAATATGGGGAACCCAAAATCCTTCATTTTTCTCAACATTATAAATAAGTTCTCCTTTATATTTTCCTGTCGCTGTTGCATCTCTATATACAAGATAACCGGCATTAACTTTTTCTTTTACACAAAGTCCTTTAACGGCATATTCATCTAAAGTAGATATAAAGTCAGCTTTCATGCTATATAGTTCAGTGTCAGATTTGGCTACAATGCTGAATTCTGTGATTGGAGATGATAAATCAACTCGAATAGATGCATTTCCTCTTACGCCTCTCAAAATAAAGTCTTCATAATGCTTACTCCGCCCACGTGTAAGGGCTTTCATCATAGATTCAGTTGCTATAGGGTTACCTTCTTCATTGATATATTTTTTATAAAAAACATTACTGTATAAGTCGTCTATATCCCTTAAAATAAGATCATCAAGTAAATTTACTATTTTTTCTAGATGTATAGAGTAATAACTAACAGCCTCGCTTAAGTTTTCTTGCTTTATGCCTCTACCTTTAAAATATTGAATAAGTTCCCTTTCGGCATCATGCTTATAGAGTGCTGGTGATAATCGATGAGAATCTTTATATAACTCACTAAAATTAAAGGTTAATGGGACGCTCCAGTTCTGATAATTTTTATAACTAGTATTTTGTGTACCCTGATCCTTTAAAACAGACTGTCTAATTGTTCGCCTTAAGTGCCTAAGTTTTGCATTTTTAGCCTTTTTTTCTATCTCTAAATCATTAGTTGTTAATTCGAGTGCATCTGAATACCACGCCAGCTCCCTTCCCCAAAATGATTTTTTTAAAAAAGAGCCTGGCTTATTTATTTCTCCTAAATAAGATTTAATATTTTCAATTTTTGAAATTAAATCCTTTCCTGCTACCTCTACGCGAGCAAATCGATTTTCTGCATTTTTTAGTCGCGCTGCATTGGCTGATGACATATTTACAATAATAAATAATGTCACTATAACTTTATAAAAATTCATATTGATACCGTATTTAATTATTAAGGAGTTTTTTTATGGTGTTACTAAGTATGTTTTCGTATAAGTTTCACCTGATTGACATACATCACGATTAACCGGACTTTCACATGAGGTATCAGTAAATTCAGCTTTTAACTCGCCTTTTTTCTTAGGCACAAAATAAAAACGAAAATTGGGATCAGAACTAATCGCAATATCTGTTTTTGCGGTTAATATCGCTTTACCATCAAAGCTAACCTTAATCTGTTTAATAAAATGTGATTTACGCTTAAATCGCGTCACCTGATCCATTTGCATACCGGTTAAATTTGGATGGCTAATTAACAACTGCGCCATCGTTGGCTTACCTTCTTGCAGGTCTGAATCTAACCTGAACTTCATCTTACCGAGTCTTAACATAGCTGCATCGTAATCCGCGCCTACAGGGGCAGAACAGCCACCGCTGGCTTTAACATAGTTCTTTACCATGTATAAATCGCCATTATTCATTTCTGCAATCGCACGTATATAGCTATAACTATTGACGCGTACACGCATGGCAATATCAGCTTTTCCGCTATCAGGTGTAAATTCAAACTCACCGACAAAAGGCACAGGATTATTATCAATTAATAACAATAAGCGTTTGATATATTTATCTTTTGTCTGCTCTAAATTAGCCGTCACTTTAACCGGGACTAAGGCAGGGTCTTCTGCGCGTACCGGTGAACTTAATTGAATAATATCCTTGCCATCTAAAATTGTTTTTCCAGCAAAGTACTGCGGTTTTAAAACTTCATTCCAACGAATATCATTTTTTTTAGCCTGTGCTAAATTAGACAGTAAACAAAATAATAACAAGGTAAAAATGGATTTTATTTTCATAACAAACGCTCTCTATATTAGAATTCAATGATTAACCATGCCGTACAATACCGCAATATGGGCTAGTTCTGCAACGCTATTTACAGCCAATTTTTTCTTTATTTGCGTGCTGTAATTAGCAATAGTTTTATAAGCTAAGCTAAGCTCAACCCATTGCAGCGCTAAATTAATTAAAAACTCAAACTCATTATTTACAGCATTTCTAGCCTGCCAAATGGTAGCCGTACTAGCCAGTATTAAGGTACATAAGGCCTATAATAAGATGCGTAGATTAATTTGGTAACGTAAACTCATTGAAATAACATAAATATTAGGTACTTTTATAAAACCTAAAGTAGTTTTCACTTTGTAAGTGGCTACCGTCATCCCCGCATGATTTTAGCGGGGATCCAACATGCACAGTAGATTCCCTATAAAGCTTGTACCCACGCTTGACTGGGTAGACTTCGGGAATGACGATGTTAATGAAAAAAAGTATTTTTAATGCTTCTCTACTCGGGTATATTCTCGGTACTGAGGTTCCCAAAAATTGTCTTTAATTTTTTCCTGTAACAATTGCTCGCTGATATGTTCCGCCACGCCATCACGCATGGCTTGTAGCCCAACAGAAAATGCAATTTCCATACTGACATCCCTAATTTTACTGATAGCCGGTAATAATGCGCGCCCAGTACCTCTAACTAAAGGAGAATGCTCCGCCAGTGCTTCACTTGCGGCAATAAACATCGTTTCAGTTACAAATTTTGCATCACTGGCAATAACGCCTAAGCCAATGCCTGGGAATATATAGCTATTATTACATTGCATGATGGGATACGTTATTCCATCAAATTCAACCGGATCAAACGGGCTACCTGTAGCAACGATTGCTTGCCCTTCAGTCCAGCGAATAATATCCTCAGGAATGGCTTCCACATGTGACGTTGGGTTGGATAGCGGGAAAATAATTGGTTGATCACAATTTTCCTGCATTGCTTTCACTACCGCTTCAGTCATCAATCCGGCCTGCCCAGATACACCAATTAAAATCGTCGCTTTACTCTCACGCACTACATCTAATAGCGGTATATTGCCATCTTCATCTTTCCAGTTAACAACCTTATCAGGCTCACACGCAAATTTACGTTGAAAATCTAATAAATGATCCATATCTGAGCACAATAAGCCTTTGTGAGTGTATAAGTAAATTTTATTGAGTGCGTCTTGCTCGCTCAGCCCTTCTTTTTGCATATGTGCAATCAATTGGGTCGCAATGCCGCAACCTGCAGAACCACCACCAATAAAAACTATATTATGATCTTTGATTGATTTATTTTGCGCATAACAGGCTGCCAATAAAGTCCCCGCCGTTACCGCCGCAGTTCCTTGAATATCATCATTAAAACAACAGATTTTATCCGCATATTTTTTTAACAACGGTGTGGCATGCGCCTGTGCAAAATCCTCAAACTGAATCAATACGTCAGGCCAACGTGCTACCGCTTGCGTAATAAATTCATCTACAAAATCAAAATACACATCTCCTGCGATACGCTCATGTCGCCAGCCCATATACATAGGATCATCTAATAAGTCTTGATTATTTGTTCCCACATCCAAAGTCACGGGCAATGTGTACGCGGGACTAATGCCTCCACAACTTGAATAAATAGATAATTTACCAATCGGAATTCCCATTCCACCAATGCCCTGATCGCCCAAACCTAAAATACGTTCACTGTCTGTTACAACAATCACTTTCACCTTATCTTTATGAATATTTTGTAACATTTTGGCTATGTTTTCACGCTCAGGGTAAGCAACAAATAAACCGCGATTACGTCGATAAATATGTGAAAACCGCTGGCATGCTAAACCTACCGTAGGCGTATAAATAATCGGCAACATTTCTTCTAAATGTTTACTTAGTAAGTTGTAATACAGCGTTTCATTGGTATCTTGGATATTACGTAAAAACACATGCTTATTAATATCACTTCTGAGACGAGAATATTGAACATAAGAGCGTGCCTCTTGCTGGTCAATGGTTTCAACCGTTGCTGGCAAGAAGCCATCTAAATCAAAATCCTGTCGCTCTTGTTGGCTAAATGCCGTCCCTTTATTCAGTACCGCTATTTCCAATAAGGCTGAATTGGCATATGGAACAGCGATAGGATTTTTTTTTAATTTAGTCATTTTTTCCATATTCGTAATAACGCTATGTGGTAATAATTGCGTAGAAACCGATATCACTGAACCCCAGTGAATCATCACACTACCCTAGTATTTAAGTTATTGTGCATGATTGATAAGGAATAACCAAGAAACATCATTTTTCTTGTTTAAGCTTCATCAGTCATATAGCATAGAAAAGATATATTTCACTTTATGATACCCAATTTTTATGAGCCAAAACAAACCAATAAAAGTACTATTTATTTGCATGGGAAACATCTGCCGCTCGCCTAGTGCGGAAGGCGTTTTTAGAGATTTAATTAATAATAAGCAGCTACAACATTCTTTTTCGATTGATTCAGCGGGTACTCATGCTTACCATATAGATGAAGCGCCGGATTTACGCTCGCAAAAAGCGGCGAAAGATCGCGGCATTGACCTTAGCGCTCAACGTGCGCGTAAAGTGATTATGGCTGATTTTGAAGATTTTGATTATCTGTTAGCGATGGATAAGGAGAACTTATCTATTTTAAAGCAGTCTTGCCCTGATGCGCATCAGCATAAAGTGGGCTTGTTTTTAGACTATGCACCGCACTTAAAAACCAATGAAGTGCCGGATCCGTATTATGGTGGGAAATATGGCTTTGAAACGGTGTTGGATTTAATCGAAGAAGCTTCAACTGGTTTTTTTAACTCTCTACAATCTGCAGGAAAAATACAATGAAAACATTATTAAAAAGTTTTTTTATTCTTAGTTTATTAATTACGTCGTTTAACAGCCATGCGGCTGAAGACAAGCGTGTTAGCCATGTTGTGGTGGCTTGGTTAAAAGAGCCAGGTAATCAACAAATGCGTGATAAATTCATTCAAGCTAGCCGCCAATTAGAATCACTACCGGGTGTATTATCGCGCCATGTGAGCGCAGTTATCCCTAGCGAACGTCCTAAGGTGGATGATACCTTTGATGTTGCGGTAACGGTGACATTCGAGAATAAAAAAGCGCTAAAAAATTATATGAAAAGTAAAAAACATAAAAAAATGTTGCATGAAGCGTTAAAGCCTTTAGTTAATCGTATTGTTGTTTATAACTTTGGTAATCAATAATGGCTTTAGTTTCAAATACCATTAATTACGTCGATGATGATACTTTATTAGAAGGTTTTTTTGCTTACGATGATCGTTTTTCAGGTAGGCTCCCTGCTGTTTTAATTTGTCATGCCTGGGGTGGGCGTGATGACTTTGTTAAGCAAAAAGCAGAACAGTTAGCAGCAATGGGTTATTTTGCTTTTGCTGTCGATATGTACGGCGAAGGAAAAACCGGATCGACTAATGAAGAAAAAATGGCATTAATGCAGCCTTTTATGGATGACCGCGCTATGTTGCAAAAGCGTATTAATGCGGCTTTATATGCAGTGACCTTATTGCCTTGGGTAGACGATAAGAAAATCGCCGCGATTGGTTTTTGTTTTGGTGGGCTGTGTGCTTTAGATTTGGCCCGTTCTGGCGCTAATATTAAAGGTGCGGTCAGCTTTCATGGTTTATTAAACAAACCTGATTTTGTGGCTGACAAAAGCGTATCGGCAAATGTCTTAGCCTTGCACGGTTATGATGATCCGATGACCCCACCGGCTGTATTAAATGAGTTTGCCGATGAAATGACCGCGTTGAACGTGGATTGGCAATTGCACAGTTATGGTAATACACAACATGCTTTCACTAACCCGTTAGCAAATGACCCTGAATTAGGCTTGATTTATGATGCGACTGCCGAGCAGCGTGCTTGGTTGAGTATGCAAAATTTCCTAGCTGAAATTTTTAGCCATTAATACCGCGTAGGATGGGTAGAGTATCTTTTTGCGAAACCCATCACTTTTATTCCGTATTGATGGGTTTCATTGCGTACCTAAAAAGAAGGTACTTCATTCTACCCATCCTACAGAATGTTAAATTAATTTTAGCTACTTACTTATGAAACGTAGTGAAATACAGGCATGATTATTTAACCTACCCGTATTACGCTGGCTTCATTCGCTCTGCGCTTCTATCAACTGCTGTAAACTGCTAGAATACTTCCCTTTTCCCTCTTTTATTTAAATAACCATGCGTACCTCTCAATTTCCTTTAAATACCGTTAAAGAAACACCAGCTGATGCTGAGATTGCTAGCCATAAATTAATGATCCGTGCCGGCTTAATTCGTAAGTTAGCATCGGGGCTTTATACGTGGTTACCCCTAGGTTTACGTGTATTACGTAAAGTAGAACAGATGACCCGCGCCGAGATGGAAAAAGTAGGTGCATTAGAAGTGTTAATGCCTGCCTTACAACCGGCTGAGTTATGGCAAGAAACTGGGCGTTGGGAAAAATATGGCCCTGAATTAGCACGATTGAATGACCGTCATGGTCGTGACTTTTGCTTAGGCCCTACGCATGAAGAGATTATTACTGATTTAGCCCGTAACGAGCTAAAAAGTTATAAGCAATTACCGATTACCTATTACCAAATTCAAACCAAATTTCGTGATGAAATTCGCCCGCGCTTTGGTATTATGCGTTCGCGTGAATTTATTATGAAAGATGCCTATTCTTTTCATTTAAGCGCAGAATCCTTACAAGAAACTTATGATGTTATGTACCAAGCGTATAACAATATCTTTTCTGGTTTAGGACTTAATTATCGTGCCGTTATGGCGGATTCAGGTTCAATTGGTGGTGCGGTATCGCATGAATTTCATGTATTAGCGGATTCAGGTGAAGATGCCTTAGCGATTTCTACCGATAGCGATTACGCGGCGAATGTCGAAAAAGCGGAAGCGGTTATGCCTAGCGAAGCACGCCCTGCGCCTTTACATGATTTTACCTTGATCGACACACCCAATTTACACAGTATTGAAGATTTATCAAACGCTTTAAACGTTGCAAGTTCTGCCTGCGTTAAAACATTGATTGTTCGTGGTGAAGAAGATAGCTTGGTTGCCCTATTATTACGTGGTGATCATGAGCTAAATGAAATTAAAGCGGAAAAATTAGATGGTATTGTTACACCCTTAGAATTTGCGAGCGATGAAGACATCTTAGCGGCGTGTGGCTGTAACACAGGCTCAATTGGCCCTAAAGATTTAAGTATTCGTGTGATTGCTGATCGTAGCGTCACTAATCTATCTGACTTTGTCTGTGGTGCGAACCAAGACGGTAAACATTACACCGGTACTAACTGGGAAAGAGATTTAACTTTACCGACTGAAATTGCTGATTTACGTTCAGTTGTTGAGGGTGATCTTAGTCCTGATGGCAAAGGCACGTTAAAAATTGTACGCGGTATTGAAGTCGGGCATATTTTTCAACTCGGCACGCAATATAGTCAAGCCATGAAGGCTTCAGTCATTAATGAAGGTGGTAAAAGTGCGACCTTGATTATGGGTTGCTATGGTATTGGTATTTCACGTGCGGTTGCAGCGGCTGTTGAACAAAATCATGATGATAATGGAATTGTATGGCCAGCTAGTTTAGCGCCCTTTCAAGTGGCTTTATGCCCTATGAATATGCATAAATCTGAGCGTTTACGTGTCGCAGCAGAACAGTTATATACTGATTTAAAAGCAGCCGGTATTGATGTGTTGTTTGATGACCGAAAAGTACGTGCCGGTTTTATGTTTTCAGATATGGAACTGATTGGTATTCCACATCGTATTGTTTTAGGTGATCGTGGCTTAGACAGCAATACGGCTGAATATCGCGCACGTACCGATAGTGAAAATCAAGATATTGCTTTAGATGGCATTGTTGATTTCATTAAAGCAAAATTAGCGATTTAAGTTCGCTGTTATCGTAATTATTTAAGGAAAATTTATGCCTAAAGCAAGTGATCTAAAACGTGGTGATATAGTAGAAATTAACGATATGCCTTACGTTGTTAAACTAGTAGATTGTCGAAGCCCTTCTTCACGCGGTGCATCGACTTTATACAAGATTCGTTTTAATAATTTAAAAACCGGTCAAAAATTAGATGAGTCGCTTAAAGGCGATGATTTCTTCAAGACCGCTGACTGTATTCGCGTAAGAGTCCAATATTCATATCATGATGGCGACAGTTATGTGTTTATGAATACTGAAGATTACACCCAATACTCATTAAATGATGAAGATCTTGAGGGGCAAACCGACTACTTAACCGAAGGTTTAGAAGGCATTACTGCCATGCTACTGGATGATGCTGTGTTAGGTATTGAATTACCGGGATCAGTTGATTTGGAAATTACTGAAACTGCACCGGGTATTAAAGGCTCTTCTGCGACAGCAAGAACGAAATCAGCTATTCTGCCAACGGGCTTAGATGTACAAGTACCTGAGTATTTAGAAACGGGCGAGGTCATTAAAATTAATACCGCAACCGGTAAATTTATGTCTCGTGCTTAGATAACTGATGTTACGCAGAGTTCCTATTTTTCAACCCTGATTATATAACACCAAGTAGCCCGTATGAAGCTTGCGCAATACGGGGATTTGATGCACTGTTTATCCCGTATTCCGTACCTCCATACGGGCTACGATGGGTACGGTTACTTTGTTTTTAGCATCGGTGAAAAACTATTTTCACACGGCATTATATAAAGCAGACTAAAGAGGCTGTGCCTCATTCGATATGCTTAACTTAATGATAATTTAAGTAAAACTGCGTAACATCAGTTCGTTAAATATAAAAGGAGTCATTGCGAAGCTTTGACTCCTTTTTTATGATTAACTACATAGCAAATAAGTTAAGTTACTCCTCTATAAATAAGTTTCCATAAATAACCCTGCCCCCCGGTTAAATTTTATTTGAAACGCTCGATAACTTTTTCCTGAAAATTTACCATGCAACACTATAGTCAAGCCATCAAGTCAAAGAAAGCGAGTCTGAGAATGCTTAAATACCTGTTATTTCTCTTAATGACATTACAAGTATCAACTAGCTATGCAATAAGCCCGCTTGCCTGCTCTGAAGTTTCTGACCCTAGCCAAAACATTGAAGATTTGGATCTAATGGATTTAATGGAAATCCCTGTTTTTCTAAGTGCATCACAACAAGCTGAGTGTACTAAAACGGCAGCAAGCGTGGTCAGTACAATCAGTGGTGAAGAACTATTAAATATGGGCGCGCGCGATTTAATGGATGCGCTAGAATTAGTGCCTGGCATGAATTTTGGCGTCAACCTGTCAAACACAGTGGGGCTTGGTATACGCGGTATAGATTCTGATAACGGAAAGCTATCAGTTTCCATTGATGGCATTATCATAACGGAGCAGCGTTTTGGCACCACAGTCTACGGCAGTCATTTTCCAGTCGAACAAATTGATAGAATTGAAATTATCCGTGGACCCGGTTCTATTTTGCATGGCAACTTTGCCGAATTAGGCGTTATTAATATTATTACTAAAAAAGGCAAACAACTAGATGGTGTCACCGCCAGTGGTAGTTATGGCCATTTTTCTCGTGGAGAAGCCCGTAAGAATGCTGTCTTAACAGCCGGTAAAGAATGGGGGGATTTTGACGTTAGTTTTTACGGAAAATACAATTATGCACATCGTAGTGACCGTATTTATACTGATGCTCATGGCGATTCCTTTGACATGGCAGATAATAACCAATTGGAATCACTATTAGGTAGCTTTAAAATGAGTTATAAGAAGCTTAATTTTCAAGTTTTGCTTGATGAATATAATGTCAACAGCCGTGATTCTTTTGCTGACAAAATTACACCTCCCGAACGGTATTCACGCAATAGCTTCTCTACTTATGCCACCAAGCTTTTCTATCAATACGACTTTAATGAACATTTTAAGTTAGATACAGGCTTTGATTTTTCTCGACAAACACCGTGGGAACGGTCACGCCAGTATATTAATGGCGAAGATGATGTTCTTAAAGAAAAAGTTTCAGTCGATCATTATAAGTTTGACCTTAAAGCGACCTACTCTCATGATGAAGGACATTATTTAGTCATTGGAAATAGTTATCAGTTTGAAAATTATCAGCACGATGTGTCAAATTACACTGGAGAACTGCCTTTATTTGGAAATTACACCTTGTATACTGAGGCTGTTTATAAAACCCCTTGGGTCAACATACTCGGTGGCTTACGCTTTGATGTGTACAGCGAATATGATACCAACTGGTCACCACGCATTGCACTGACTAAACAATTAGGGAAATTTCACTATAAAGCATTATATAGTCAAGCTTTCCATGCCCCAACAGGCGGCAACTATCAGCTTAATGAAGAATATAACCAAAATAATACGATAGGGAATTATGTTGAGCAGATTGTTCCTGAAAAAACGCATACTTATGAGCTAGAGATAGGCTATGATTTTATGAGCAACTTAAGTGTCTCAGCCAATATGTTTTACACTCGAATTAATAATTACTTTTTTTATACGTTTGATGAAAACTTTGATGACTATTATACCAACCTTGATGGTATTGCTACCTGGGGCGCCGAAACAGGCCTGAACTATCAGCATCGCCAATTAGGGCGGTTTAAATTTAACTATTCCTTTTACCGCACCGCTTATGACCCCTTGGGCACTAATCAAGCGCATGACCCTGATGGAAATATCATACACCCTAATATAAACTTGGGGTTTCCTGCGCATAAATTCTCAATCAATCATCACCTGCAAATAACCGATTCATTTTCATTTAATCATACGTTAATTTTTTCTAGCGAGAGATATGCCTATAGTGGCGCTGACTTAATTCATCATAAGCCTACGGCTATTTATAATACTTATTTTCGCTATCAAGATGCCATGCTAGAAGGCTTGGAAGTTGGCCTAGGAATTTACGACCTATTCAACGCACAATTTCAGTATGCACAGTATTACAATGGCTCGCACCCTGCATTACCGGGTAATACTCGGGAATTTAACCTAAAACTGACTTACAGCTTTTGATTAGGTTTTATAGCTAATGAATTCTTATATACGTAAAAAAATTCGTATTTACTTACTGACTTTTTTTAACATCGTTTTTTTTACGTGTGCGCCTAGTTATGCCTCAGATAAATCAATGGAGAATAAACTTAAAGCATTATATATAGTTCGCATCGCTGAGTTTATTGAGTGGCCAGAGACCACTGAAAAAACAAGTTTTAAGCTATGCATTGCAGAAAATAGCCCGATTTTTGAACAACTACAATTATTGCAAATTGACACTATTAATAAGCTACCGCTACACATCATTGCATTAAATAAAGACACTGCGTTATTAGACTGCCAGATTCTCTATAGTGAGAAAGAGAAAGCTGAGGTGAGTATTATTCAACACCCCATACTCACGATTAGTAGTGAACTCGATTTTGCACGACAAGGCGGCATGATTGAATTCTATATCGACAAATCTAAAGTACGCATGAAAGCCAATTTAGAAGCCTTTGCACTTGCTCGCCTAAAGCCTAGCTCCAAGTTGATACGCTTATTAACCATAGTAACAACAGCGGAGCAAAAACAATGATCAAACGGCTCTTAAAAAATTCATTATCAATCAAAAATAAAATCATTCTGATCAGCTTTAGTGGTTTAGCTATCGCTTTATTTATGGTTAGCGCCATGCTCGTTTTTCAAAATTCACAAAGTGAATCTAAAGAATTATCTAACCGGCTATTAATTCAATCGCAAATAATCGCAAACAACAGCCTTTCTGCGCTACTTTTTGATGACCCAGCCACCGCAACGGAAGTATTAACCGCTCTACAAGCGGATAACAGCATTAACTCAGCAAATATAGAAACCAAGACTAAACAGCTTTTCGCCACTTACTTAAAGAGTACGGACGCGCCATCAAATCACTTAACTTTATACCGTGCGTTGCCTTGGCTAAAAAAAGAGTTCAGTATTCAGCAAGATATTTTTTACCATGACGATAGAATAGGTTCTGTGCATATAACTGCCAGCCTGTCCCAATTACATCAAAATAATATCAACTATATTTTGATCACTTCTTTAGTTTCGATTTGTTCCATGATGCTTACTTTGCTACTGATAAACGCAGCGCTACGTCATACGATAAGCCCAATTATCAGTTTAACTAAAACCACACAAAAAATATCTCGCCTAAATAATTATAAACTCCGAGCCGAAGTCTTATCTCAGGATGAGATTGGCGAACTGGCTCGTAACTTCAATGACATGCTGAGTGAGATTGAGCACAAAGACCTCATTTTAGAAAGGACCGTTGCAGACCGTACCGCAGAATTACTACAACTTAATAACCGCCTACAACATGAAGCCTCCCATGATCCGCTTACCGGTCTAGCCAATAGACTATTATTTGAAGATAGGCTGCAAGTTGTCATAGCACAGGCTCAACGCAATAAGTCATTATTTGCGCTCATGTATTTTGATCTAGACCATTTCAAGGCTATTAATGACACTCTAGGACATGACACCGGTGACGCGCTATTAATTGCAGTCACTCAGCGAATGCAAATAGCGATTAGAGCTGAAGATACCTTGTGCCGTATTGGCGGTGATGAATTCACTTTAATAATAAATACTATCGAGTCAGCTGCTGATGCAGAAACTGTTGCACAAAAAATGCTAACTGCCTTTGCCCTACCCTTTAAATGTAACGAACATGAATTATCTATTTCCAGCAGTATTGGCATTAGCCTTTATCCTGAGCACAGTGCAAAAAAAATACAGTTGAAGCAATTTGCTGATATTGCTATGTACACTTCCAAGCAAAGTGGACGTAATAATTACCACTTTTTTACCAAAAAAATGCAGACTGATAACAGCCAAAAAATGGATACTAGAGTGTTATTAAAAACTAACCTCAAATCTTCCATTGCGAATGGAGAACTGGAAGTACATTACCAACCGCAAGTCAATATGGACAGCCGCATTGTAGGTTTAGAAGCATTACTGCGCTGGAAAGATAGCAACGATGAATTCATTTCCCCCAATGTATTTATCCCGCTTGCAGAAGAGTCTGGATTAATTCAGGACATAGAAGAGTGGGCTTTTTCTGTGATTTGCCAAGATTATGCAACTTGGCAAAAAGCGGGGATAGATAAACTTAATATATCAATTAATATTTCCGGCTACCGTTTACGTCAGAATGGATTTACTCAGTTTATATATCACATTCTAGAGGAGCATAATTTATCAGCAGATTTTTTAACACTAGAAATCACTGAAAATGACCTGATGCAGAATGTAGATGAAATGACAGAAATTCTGAGCAGCCTGCATGAAAATAATATTAGAATTGCCGTGGACAATTTTGGTTCAGGGTATACCTCTTTAAACTATTTACAACAACTTCCTATTGATGAATTTAAAATCAGCTCTGAATTTATCCGTCACTTAAAACCTGGCTATAACGATAACCCCGTTATAAACGCGATCATTGGTTTGGCCAAGACCTTAAATAAATCAGTCACAGCAATGGGCATAGAAAACCACGAGCAACTACTACAGCTGGATTCTTTTGGCTGTAACAACATGCAAGGCTATTTATTCTCTAGACCATTAAATAAAAAAGAGGTTTCAGACCTTCTGTCGCATACGCAATTTCTTCCTCTATAATTTTCTGTACCTGGGGTTAATAAGCAAGTGGAATTTCTATTCCTACGTCACATAATATTGCTAACTGGCAACTACCCTAACTTCTTGAATGCCGCGACTATTATGGCCTACAGAGGACAAGCTCCTATCTCTTTCTACCGTTTCGTCCCCTGACCCCAGCAAAGTGACTCTATTATTGTGAGTGAATTCTCAAAATTTTCCACGAATACCCCTACAGCTTAGCTCTTATTTTAGAATCAACCCTCCTATTATAAGGGGTGATATCTAAGTAGTGATTTTTTAGCTTTTCAGAAAAATAGTCAGCCGCCATTCTTTTTAATAGGTTTTTTTAATATAACTTACATAAAAGGGATAACCATTTTGCCAACGCTATATTTTTCAAGATTTAGAAAGATAAGTGCATCCAGTATACGACTGGCTGTTACTGTTTCTTTGCTAAGTTTAAGTGCCTGTGATGAAGGTGCACCCACTCCCGAAGACGCAGCCGATTTATCAGGTTTACGCGCCGTCAAATTAGCCGAGCTTGCAGAAGGATTAACACCAGCAGCAGAAGGCGCATTTGAAGGTAGCGGTCATGTAACTACGGCTAATAATTCAATTGCGCAAGATGCACAGCAAGATAATAAACGCTTTGACATCCCTACTAATGGCGCGCCCAGCCCATTATTTGGCGCAGATGCTTTTTCACAACAATTACTACGTTTTGAAGAATTTGGCCCTTCACCATTAGCGGTCGCAAATGTAAATCCAGAAACCGCGTTATCATTACCTGTTCCTGTTGATGCGCTAAGCATGCCTAACTCTGAAGCATTAGATAGTTTTTTAATGCAAGATATTCATCCTGCGCCTACGCGCTGGGCGAATACCGTTAATACCAATCCATGGGAAGGCTTAATTGAAAGCTTTTTAGGTCGAGATTTAAATAAACCACCCATTGAAGGTAGACCGTCAGGAGAAGGATGGGCGCATCAGCGCTGGGATGAATTCAGTCCGGTTAATTATTTTAAAACAGCACAAACAGGCGCGCGAACCAACCGAGGCTTACGTGATAGCAAGCAAACGCATTTATATAATAAAGGGGAATTTGCAGTTGGCGGCCTATATCATAATACAACAGGTCTAGCAGGGTTTAATGGAACAACAAAAGGGGTAGCCGTTAAGCTTCATCCTAATTTTCCAGTACAAGAACCTGAAGCCGTTTGGACATTTGATGGCACCTTCCCTCCTAAATTGTTAAAAGCGCGTTATGGCGAGCCTGTCCTTATGCGTCATCACAATGCCTTGCCTGTGGATGTCTCTGCAAATCGCGGCTTTGGATTACATACTATTTCTACCCATGAACATAATGGGCATAACCCAGCAGAAAGTGATGGTTATACCAATGCTTTTTTCTTTCCTGGGCAGTTTTACGATTACCGCTGGCCGATTACATTAGCGGGACATGATACGGTTAATACCGATGCTTCCGATAGACGTGCAGGCTCACCAGATGGTAAAGGTGGAATCACCAAAATAGCGGGTGATTGGCGTGAAACCATGAGTACACATTGGTTCCATGATCACATGCTCGATTTCACGGCGCAAAATGTCTATAAAGGTAATGCCGCCATGATGAACTATTACAGTGCATTGGATCGTGGTAATGAAGCACTTGAGGATGGCGTAAATTTACGTTTACCTTCAGGGAGTGATTTAGACTGGGGTAATAGAGATTATGACGTTAATCTATTATTAGCCGAAAAAGCATGGGATCAAAAAGGACAGCTATGGTTTAACCCATTTAATCAACGCGGTTTTATTGGCGATGTGATGACGGTTAACTGGCTGTATAAACCGTATCTTGATGTACGTGCAAGAAAATATCGTTTCCGTATTTTAAATGGTTCAGTATCACGCTACTTCAAATTAGCGCTGGTGAATGAATCAGGTGCAGCGGTGCCATTTCATATGGTCGCCAATGACGGTAATATCATGGAGCATTCAGTCTATTTTGAAAATGGAGAATTACCGACGATAGGTATTGCAGAACGCTACGATATTGTTATCGATTTCAGCCAATTTAATGAAGGCGATAAGCTGTATTTAGTGAATATGTTGCAACATAGAAATGGTGAAGCAGCGGATGAAGTAATTCCGCTAGAAACCATTATGAATGGTAATTATGTTGCTAACACCATAGATGACAATAACGATGGCTCTGCTGATCGTTGGAGTGCTGACCCTGTTGTTGGTCGCTTTATGGAATTTCGTGTTGCTAAATATACCGGCGTTGATCAAAGTATGAACCCTGCTGATTATGTTGCAGGCAAAAAGACCATGATTCCTTTGCGTAGACCAACGCAAGCAGAATTAGATACCGCTACTCACCGTACGTTTGAATTTGAGCGCGAAGTGACTGATGAAAATCCTTGGGTGATTAAAACAGATGGAGGCAAGGGCTATAATATGGATCCACGCCGCTTATCTGCTGCACCAAAGAAAAATTCAGATGGTTTAGAAGTTTGGCGTTTATTAAACAGTGGAACATGGAGTCACCCTATTCATATTCACTTTGAAGAGGGGATTATTTTACGCCGCGATGGTAAAGAGCCACCTGAGTGGGAAAAATGGGCGCGTAAAGATGTTTATCGTTTAGGACCGCAAGCAGACAGTGGTTCTATCGTTGAAGTTGCGTTACGTTTTAGAGAGTTTTCAGGTACGTTTATGGAGCATTGCCATAATACGCAACATGAAGATCATGCCATGTTAATGCGCTGGGATATTGAAAACCCTGGTCAAACACTGGTGATGCCTACCCCTATTCCATCTTGGGACGGTGTTAGTTATGTTGATACCCATGCATTACCTACGTTCCGAACAGGTGATGCTACGGGTCAATATGGTCCTGAGCTAGAAAAAGAAGTGCTAAAAGTCTGGGTAAAAGGTGTTGAAGTTGAGCAAGTTAATTTATTAGATGCAGACATTGGCGACGCACTGAATCCTGCTGCTCCTGCAGACGATGAACGTGCCATGGCTAAAATTCCTTTACGCCGCGGTATCAATATTGATGCAGCAGGTAATGAGCGTGAAGTGTTTTTTGTGCTACATGATTTGTCCGATGAGAAATTAGCAGAAAAATATGGTGTTGCTTGGGCGGGTGGTTTAGTTGGAACACCTGAAGCGGCAACTTCGGCTGCCACTTATAATGCAGAAACCGATACCTTTACCTTTTTTGGTGATTTACCTAACCCGCTTGTGCGTTTTCATGCTGATTTTACAGCATTAAACGATCCTGAGATGCCTGCACAAAGTGATACCAATACGTACTCTCCTTTGCGCCGCGTTGAAATAGAGGGAAAAAATGTATTAATTAACGCATTTTTTATCCAATGGGGAGATCGTTCATGGGAAAAATTACGCCTAGATGAAAACTGTGTGTTACCTGATGAGCCAGCCAATACAACGTGTATGTATAACGGACGTGTTTGGGGGGGTGATACAGGGCATGTATTGGAAATCAATACCACAGATGCAAACCCTTATGTGCGTATGAAACTGCATAAATCATGGACTAATAACGGTGATTATCTACCGTATTACCTCGTTGTAGATTCTTATCCTGCGGGCCCTGCAAATGCAATGGGAATTATTTATGTTCCTAAACATAAATTTCTTGCTTCTGCTGCTGTACCGTTAGTGCAATTTTTACCACCAACCCCATTAAATGACAGCTACCCTCCAACAGGTGACCTTTTTGGACTAGCAGGTGGTGGACCGTTAGGGGGGCAAATTGGTTTACCTTCTTACTTTATGCCAGAGCTGAATTATAGCCCAATGTGGCATATAGGCTTTGCACATTGGTTGGAACAGCCAACAGAAGTAGTTAAAGGGCTAGATCGTCTTAAAGAGTTGCGTGAAGATGGTAAATTAATGATTCATGAGTTTCCTGCCATAAAAGTAGGTGACAATGATTATAATTTTACCAATCTAAATTCACCGCATATCGTGAATTGCCCAACACCTATCACAATAGATTTTGTACCGCATCAAGCGCGTAAATTATCTAAGTAATAGCCATTGTTGTAAACGTTAAGACACGAGCCACTTTATGTGGCTCGTGTTGTTTTTAAGGAAAGATATATGTTTAAAAAAATAGGAGTAGTGCTTTACGTTAGTATTTTATACGTATGCTCTACTGTGACTTATGCCAGCCCTTGGGGCGCTAATTATTTCCCTAATACCGAACTCATTACGCATGAAGGTAAAAAAGTACGTTTTTTTGATGATTTAATTAAAGATAAAATTGTCGCTATTAATTTTATGTACACACATTGTGCAGAAGCCTGTCCACTTGAAACAGCACAATTAATTCGTGTACAAAAAATCTTAGGGGACAAACTAGGTACAGACATTCATTTTTACTCCATTAGTATCAATCCCGAACTTGATAGCCCAGAGGTGTTAAATGAATACCGTCAACGTTTTGGAGCTAAATGGACTTTCTTAACCGGTAATGAACAAGATATTATTCATTTGCGCCGTAAATTGGGTCTGTATATTGAAGGCGTTGCTGAGGGCGATAATAAAAAAAATCATAATGTCAGTATGATTATTGGTAATCAGCGTACGGGGCGATGGATGAAACGCTCACCTTTTGAAAATCCTTATGTGTTGGCAGATCAACTAAGCAATTGGCTATCTGGCTGGAAATCAGCACAGCCTAAGCAACGCTATGCCACAGCACCTGAATTACGACCACTCTCTACAGGAGAAAGCTTATTCCGTACGCGTTGTGCCTCCTGCCATACAATTGATGGGAAGCAGCAAGCTCAGGCATTAGGGCCAGACCTTTTAGGTATAACTCAACGCCGCGAGTTAACGTGGTTAGTTAATTGGTTACGCGCACCTGATAAAATGATTGCGGATAAAGACCCTATTGCATTGAGTTTATTAAATCAATACAACGGAGTGTTAATGCCTAACTTATCTTTGAGCCAACAAGATGTAAATAATTTATTGCACTATTTGCAAGATGCAAAGCAACAATAAAATACCTTTATAGCTAAAAGGTATTCTTAGCTACTAAATAACACAATACGACTTAGGAGTCATTGCATTAAGCTTTGACTCCTGCTTGTGTAACATTCAATTCACCCTCGCTCACTGAGCGTATATGCAAATCTCTCTGAGGAAATGGGATCTCAATTCCAGCCTCACGCAATGCGGTTAATAATCGCATATGCACATCATGCTTAGCGGGTAAACGATTATCCAATTCACTCACATACACTCTAATTGAAAAATCTAACGAGCTATCACCAAAACCGGTAAAAATCACACTCGGTTCAGGTTCAGCTAGAATATAAGGTGATTCAATTACCGCTTGTTTAATCACTTGATACGCAATTTTTACATCGGCATCATAGGAAATCCCTAAGGGGATGACCAAGCGTGTCACGGAGCTGGTTAATGACCAGTTAATTAGCTGATTAGTAATAAAGGTCTTATTAGGTACAATCAGTTCTTTTTTATCCCAATCTAAAATCGTTGTCGCACGCATTTGTATACGTGTAACGGTGCCAGTAATATTATCAACCGTGACGGTATCGCCTACACGTACTGGACGTTCAAACAATAGAATAATGCCCGACACCATATTGGCAAAAATTTCTTGTAAGCCAAAGCCTAGGCCCACTGTTAAGGCCGCAACTAACCATTGAACTTGCGCCCAACTGCCACCTAATTTATTAGCTATCGCAATAAAGCCTATGGTTATCATCAAATATTTAGCGAGTTGATTAATGGCATAACGACTTCCCGCCTCAATATTTGCACGTTGAAATAACATAACTTCCATAAAACCTGGGAAATTAATCACTGCTGTTACGATAATAAACAGATATAACATTGAAAAACAAAGGTCTGTTAGCGTGACGGCCTCAATAACGGTTTGGTTATCAACACTCACCGTATGCTGCCATAACACGATATTATCTAAAAATGAAAACGCAGGAAAAATATTAGCCCAAACAAACCAAGTACTTACTACCACTGCGACTAAGATAGAAACCGTCACAATTTTGAGTGTTTGTTGATTTATTTTGGGTATATCCAATATCTCTTCTTCGGTAATGACCGCTTCTTGTTTACTTTGTTCATGTGCTTCATGTTTTTTTCGCGCATTGTTAAGTACCATTTTGCGATTCGTTAAACTTAACCAACGTATCACTATGTTGTAAGCAATAATCGCTACAAAAATAACACGTAAGGTAATAATGACTTTTTGCTGTAATTCCAAAGCACTTAAATAATACCCTGTGAGTGCAAAACCTACGATGACTAAAGGAATACTAATGATGGCAGCCAGCCATAAATAACGTAACCTTATCCATCCAGATTGATTGTTTTGCTGTATGTAATCTAATACACCACTTTCTTTAGATTTTGCTGCTCGAATAAAGCAACTAGCTAATGCCAACATAAAAATAATTAAACATAAGCGCCCTAGGCTATCACTATGCTCGGTATTATTTAGGCTTGCCGTCATATAAATAATAAAAAAACAGGGCAGTACAATAAACTGTAACCAAGTAATTTGATTATATAGGTATCGTGTTGCGGAAATAGACCAAGAAAAATGTAATTGTGCCACCCCCTTTTCTTCTAAAATTTTGAGAAAAAATTGTAAGATAAAGTAAGAAATAGCCAAGTGCTGCAAGCCTATTCCTACAGCTCGAATAAAATTTTCTTGACCATCTACATTCTTTAACAAAAAGGCAATAAAAATTAACAACAACGGAATGGGCAAAATTTTGATGATGTTAGTTAGAATAATCTGAAAGGTATAATGTAATTTATCCGAATAGACTTTCTCTACACGCCCTTGAATAACACTAACACTATTTTGAAATTTTTTATCAATGTAAACCAGTGCCATCAAAAAGAGCAGCACAAAACTAGATTTCAGTAGATTATTCTGCAATGAGTCAACAACAGCCCTTGCTACTGGCAACCAATGCGAGGCAGAAAAAAACCATTTGGCAGAATGAAATAAACTGACTGGAAACTGTAAATTAATAACTAAAGAACTGGGCACCCAAAATAAGCGTTCATCCAAATAGTGCTCAAAACTACTAATATTTTGCAACACATCACTACGTAAAAAATCATAATCACCTAATATACCTAAGCCTTTGAAATAAACACGACTCAGTTCTGATAAAAGTTTCTTCTGCTCAAGTAACAGCCGATTAACATCTGTCTTAAGCTGAATAAGTTCGGCTTGAGGTATCTCAACAGAACTCGAATTTTGTAAGCTAGTAATAATTTCACTGGCTAATTCATTTAAGTAACGTAATTTTTTTTGTTTTAATTCAATTTCATACTGGGCTAAACTAATGCCATTCGCTGTTGTTGCAAGATCAATATCCTGTGAATAGTGTAATTTTTTACTGGCTAATTGCGTACGTTGTTCACGTAAAACACGCCCTAATGCAGGGCTTAAACTCGCTAATTTAATCTTTTTATCGGCTTCTTTAAGGTTTTTATCTAATTCTTGTTTATAGCTTTCTAAAAGATTAATTTCTTGTTTGTATTTACTAATAGTACGCTTAATAACTTGTAAATCAGTACCAAACTGTACATTTTTACTCACAATTTCTTGTATTATGGGGTGTTTTTTACGGCTTTCCGCTTTAGCTTTTAATAGCTCTTGTGCTAGTTTTTCATCATTAAGTAGCCTGATTTGCTTTAAACGATCGGTTCTATTGCTTATCAGTATCTTAATCTGCTCTTGCTCTACATATAAGCCTTCTAATGCGTGTTGATTTAATTGAATTTGTACTGAGTTACTAACCGCTTCTAAATCTATTTTTTTTAACTCTGCAATATAGGCATTAATCAAAGTAGCTAGATAAGCCTGATGCGCTTCCGCTTCCTGTTTAGTTTCGGTATAACTTGCTTGTGAATTAAGTGTTGCTTTCGACTCTTCTATGCCTTTTTTTGCATTTAAACTTTCAGTCCGTATCGCTGCAGGGCGTAATTTGTTTTTACTAATCTCACTTTCTAGCTTAGAAATTTTATCGCTAGTCGTTCGTAGATCAGCTCTTAAATTAACTACTTGCAGTTCAATTGTTTTCTCCACTGCATTTGCAGTTAATTCATACCTATTTTCTATATCTGTTGTTGTTTTTTGTTTTAACTGCTTAGGGGCTGTTTCTAATAGAGATTGATAAGTGCCCGCCAAATACTCATACCATTTTACATTCGCAATATTTTCATCCGCTAATTGCAGCCACTCAATTTGCTTTTGTTTACTGACATCATCTATTCCTTGAGTCGCTTGGATTTTTTCTACTTTATTTTGTAAGTCATCACGTGATAAAACTTTACCAAGTGCACCAGCAAGTAAATCATTGGCTGATAAATTATGCGGTATGAATAAATAGCTGATTAATAATAAATAGTATGGGAAGGCTAGCTTGAATTTCACGAAGACTCTCTATTAAATGATGGGGAAACGTGTTTTAGACTGAAACTTTGATGTTAGCAAAGTATAATGGATAGATAACCTTACTCACTAATTTTTAAAATAATCTCTTTGCATTTTTATTACATAGATAGGCATTTCTACGTTTGTATTAGTAGCGAACTATTCTCTCTCTGTTTTTTACCGGAATTAATGAATGCCTGAACAGCTTAATTACGATGTACTCATTATAGGCAGCGGCGGTGCTGGGCTTTCTTTAGCGCTTAAACTTGCAGATGATCGCCGTGTCGTTGTCTTATCAAAATTTGCCTTAACAGAAGGCAGCACATTTTATGCGCAAGGGGGTATTTCCGCTGTACTCGATGCGCAGGCCGCCTCTATAGAATCACATATACAAGATACGCTTATCTCTGGTGCTGGATTATGTGATCCTGATATAGTACGTTTAACCGTTGAGTATGGTAAAAAAAGCATCGATTTTTTACATGCACAAGGCATGGAATTCACTCAGCGTAAAACCAAAAATGGCAGTACTGAGTTACATTTAAACCAAGAAGGCGGCCACTCTGAACGGCGTATTGTGCATAATGCGGATGCAACCGGAAAAGCACTGTCTATATCACTGATAAATAAAGCCAAGCAACACCCTAATATTACCTTGCTAGAGCACCATAATGCGGTTGATTTAATTATTGATAATAAATCTGTGTGTGGCGCTTATGTTTTAGATAGCCAAAACAATCAGGTTAAAACCATTGCAGCGCCAATCGTCGCATTGGCAACGGGCGGTGCTAACAAGGTTTACCTATATACCACCAACCCCCAAATCTCTACAGGTGATGGCATTGCACTGGCTTGGCGAGCCGGCTGTAAAGTGGCAAATATGGAGTTTATGCAATTCCACCCGACTTGCTTATATCACCCCGACGGTAGTTCCTTTTTAATTAGTGAGGCGGTGCGTGGTGAAGGCGGTAAATTAATTTTAGCTGATGGCACAGAGTTTATGCAGCAATATGATCCGCGTGCAGAGCTTGCCCCGCGAGATATCGTTGCGCGAGCAATTGACCATGAAATAAAAAAACATGGTCTTGATTGTGTTTATTTAGATATCAGCCACAAACCACCCGAATTCATAAAATTGCACTTTCCTTCTATTTATAAAAAATGTTTAGAGTTTAATATAGATATTACCCAAGAACCTATTCCTGTCGTACCGGCCGCCCACTATACTTGCGGTGGCGTGGTTAGTGATGACTATGCACGTACTGATATACAAGGTTTGTATGCACTAGGCGAAGTGGCTTGTACTGGTTTACACGGTGCTAATCGGATGGCGAGTAACTCATTATTAGAGTGCCTGGTATTTGCAGAGCGCGCGAGCGAAGATATTTTAAGCAAAGCAACACAAAGCAATGTTTTACCCTTACCCATCTGGGATGAATCACAAGTAAAAGACTCTAATGAAGAAGTAATGATTGCTCACAACTGGGATGAGCTGCGTCGCTTCATGTGGGATTATGTGGGGATCGTGCGTACCACTCAGCGCCTGCAAAGAGCCTCACAGCGCCTTCATCTTTTACAAGAAGAAATTGCAGAGTACTATCAAAATTACCGAATCAGCAGTGATTTATTAGAATTACGAAACCTAGTGATCGTTGCTGATTTAATTATTAAGAGTGCATTAGAACGTAAGGAAAGTCGTGGACTGCATTACACCTTAGATTATCCCAAACAGGATAATTCACTCAGAAAAAATACTGTTTTAATTCCTGATAATAATTAACCCAGCTACTTTACGATGACTATAATCCCTAGCATAATAACTTATTATCTATATACACCTACTACCGATTAAGGATGACTTCTATGAGTGATGCAAAACATTGCCGTTTATTAATTTTAGGATCTGGCCCTGCTGGTTACACCGCTGCAGTATATGCTGCGCGTGCTAACTTAAGCCCTGTGATGGTAACAGGCTTACAGCAAGGTGGACAATTAACCACGACCACGGATGTGGACAACTGGCCTGGTGATTGTGATGGCGTGCAAGGCCCTGAATTAATGGATCGTATGCGTAAACATGCAGAACGATTTGATACTGAAATTATTTTTGATCATATTCATACTGCCGACTTATCTGAAAAACCGTTTAAATTAACCGGTGATGCGGGTAGCTATACCTGTGATGCGCTTATTATTGCAACAGGCGCTTCGGCTATGTACTTAGGCTTAGATTCTGAAGATGCTTTTCAAGGCAAAGGTGTTTCTGCTTGTGCTACCTGTGATGGTTTCTTTTATAGGAATAAACCAGTTGCCGTGATTGGTGGTGGTAATACGGCTGTAGAAGAAGCCTTATACCTATCTAATATCGCCTCTAAAGTGACTGTTATTCATCGCCGCGATAAATTCCGTTCTGAAAAAATACTCGCGGATAAACTGATCGAAAAATCTAAAAATGGCAACGTTGAAATTGAGTGGAACAATACACTTGATGAAGTCTTAGGCGATGATATGGGCGTAACTGGCTTACGTATCAAAAACACTCAAGATGGCAGCACTAAAGAAATCGATGTGCATGGAGTTTTTATCGCTATTGGTCACCGCCCTAATACTGAGCTTTTTAAAGGTCAATTAACCATGGATGACCACGGCTATTTGCAAGTAAACAGTGGTATTTCTGGGAATGCGACAGCAACTAATATCCCAGGCGTTTTTGCTGCTGGAGATGTGATGGATTCTATGTATAAACAAGCCATTACCTCTGCGGGTGCAGGTTGTATGGCGGCTTTAGATGTAGAAAAATATTTAGATGATTTATCTGAATAATATTCAAGCAATTTTAAAACATTAAGCAGGCAATATGCGCGAAAACATAGATCATTTATTTACTCGAAATAAAGCGTGGTCAAAGAAAATGACGGATATTGATCCCGATTTCTTTAGCCAGCTCGCAAAACTACAATCTCCCAAGTACCTTTGGATTGGTTGTGCTGATAGTCGAGTATCCGCTAATCAAGTGATTGATCTAGCGCCCGGTGAAGTTTTTGTGCATCGTAACATTGCGAATGTTGTCGTGCATACTGACCTTAATTGCTTATCTGTTATTCAATATGCGGTAGAAGTGCTGAATGTTCATCATATTATTATCTGCGGACATTATGGCTGCGGTGGCATTCAGGCCGCATTTGAAGGCATGGAATTTGGTTTAATTGACAACTGGCTAAGACATATCAAAGATGTTTATCGTTGGCATCAAACGGAAATTGATGCTCAAGCTGATGATAAAAGTAAGCTAAATTTGTTGTGTGAAAAAAATGTTATCGAACAAGTTGCTAATGTATGTCATACATCAATCGTACAGCGTGCTTGGAAAAATAAAAAAGATTTAACCGTACATGGTGTTATCTATGATATTGAAAATGGGCTATTACATAATTTAGACACCGAAGTCAGTGAATCAAAACAGTTAAATACAACGCATTTACTCAACGAAACTAATTAATCGATGCTAAATAATCGTCGTCAATTTATAAAAAAATTGCTGCTCACCAGCCTAACGATGAGCAGCCTCGCTTTTTCTAAAATAAGTTTAGGAAAATGGATAGCATACGACTTTGGTTATCGCCCTATAGACAAATCTTTAAGTGAACTTTTTCCTAATAAAACGCTACAAAAAACGGGAAAAATCAACTTAAAGCTGCCTAGAAGAGCCGAAAATGGTAATGTTGTGCCGATTACTATTACCAGTTCAATTGAAAATATTGATACGGTTTATATTTTATCGGAAAAAAACCCGGTTCCGCTGATTGCTAAATTCACTTTAGATCCTAGCCTTGAAACTTATATAGGCGCACGCTTCAAAATGAAAGAAACTTGCGATGTAATCGTGGTTGTCAAGGCAGACGACAATTATTACCAAACCCGCAAACGTGTGATTGTTACTTTAGGAGGGTGTGGTGGCTAATCGATCAACCATAAAAATACGCAGCAAGCATTTCCCCGACTATACTTTAGTACGTACCTTAATTGCGCACACAATGGAAACAGGTAGAAATAAAAATCAGGACACTAAGGCGTTAATTCCTGCACATTTTATTCAGACCCTAAGCTTTAAACATAATGATAAAGTCATGAGTGAATGTCATATGGGCTTTGGTATATCTAAGAATCCTTATTTTTCTTTTAAAATTAAACAGGCAAATCCAGGCGATAAAATCACTATTAGCTGGAAAGATAATTTAGGTTTTAGTGATAGCAAAGACCATATTATTCAATGAAGTTTTTAATTCTTTCCTTGCTTGCACTCTCTTCATTCACTGTTCACTCTACGCCAGAGGGTGATAGCCAAGCACTGCGTGATTTTTACCAGCAACAATTCCCCTCAATTGCATTTTCTGAGTATGCTGATGGTGTTTATGCATTTGATGCAGACTCTAAAGCCGCTTGGTTAGCTATTAATGAATTTCCTCCTTATGAATTCAGTTTAGAAATAGGGAAAACATTATTCAACCGCCCTTTTTCTAATAAAGCTCAATATGCCGATTGCTTTCCGAATAAAGGCATTGCTATCGCACAACTTTACCCTTATTGGGACGAGACGAAACAAAGCATTATTACTTTAGCCAGTGCTATCAATGATTGCCGTCTAAAAAACAAGCTTCCCGCCCTAGCCTATGAAAGTGATGAAATCACCTATTTAATGGCTTATATGGCAGATACTTCTCGAGGCCTGCTCATAAATACCCGCCTACCAGAATCAGCCCTATCTGCTTATGAGCGAGGTAAAGCTTATTTTTATCAACGCCGAGGGCAACTTAATTTTTCCTGTGCGAGTTGTCATATTGATAATGCAGGTAAATTTATACGCTCTGAAATATTAAGTCCTGCGCTCGGCCATACGACACATTGGCCAGCCTATCGCCTAAAAACAGGTAAATTAGGCTCCCTACATACGCGTTTTAAAGTATGCAATCGTTTAATTAGGGCAAAGGTTCATAAGGCACAAAGCACTGAATTACGTGAGCTTGAATTCTTTTTAAGCTATCTATCCAATGGATTACCTATGAATGGCCCCTCTATTCGCAAATGATTAATACACAAAGCAGTTGTAACGATATTAATGAATCGGGTCTAGTGCCTTTTAAGCAAGCGCAAGCGGCCATAATTAATAGTGTGCAAAGCTTACAAGAGACTCAAAAGATTGCCATTGAAAAGGCCAAAGGACGTTGCCTTGCAGAGGATATCATAAGCCCTATGAATGTCCCCGCACATAATAATTCTGCGGTTGATGGCTATGCGTTACACTCGCGTGATTTAGCCAGTAAAGATCAAGTTGTTAATCTTACTATACACGCCAGTGTTTTAGCGGGTGAAATTTATACCGCTGATTGCCCAGAAAAATTCTGCATTCGTATTATGACCGGTGCAGCTATGCCACAAGGACTTGATACCGTCATCATGCAAGAGCATTGCGAATTGAAGGATAACTCTATTCTCATCGATGCTAGGCATAATGTAGGACAAAACGTACGTCTGGCCGGTGAAGATATCGCGACAGGCTCAACGGTTTTACAGGCAGGTAAATGGTTGTGTCCTGCCGATATAGGTTTGTTAGCATCACTCGGTATGACCGAAATAGCCGTCAAACGTAAATTACGTATCGCCATTGCCTCTACAGGTAGTGAAGTAACTGAAATCTCACAACCGCTTAAAACCGGCGGTATTTATGATAGTAACCGTTATAGCTTATTAGCTGCACTCGATAGACCTGATATAGAGCTGATTAATTTAGGCATTATTGCTGATGATGAAAAAGAGTTATTAGATTGCTTTAATTCCGCGGCTGATTACGCGGATGTTATTATTTCCTCTGGCGGGGTCTCGGTTGGCGAGGCTGATTTTACAAAAGCGGTATTAAACACAAACGGTGACATAAACTTTTGGAAAGTAGCCATGAAACCTGGCAGGCCAATTGCCTTTGGTAAAATAAAAAACTGTGATTTTTTTGGCTTACCGGGCAATCCAGTTGCTGTTTTAGTCACCTTTTATCAATTAGTACTACCTGCTTTAGAAAAAAAATTAGCCATTACGGACAAACCGATTGCTCCCAGCTTTAATGCACGCAGTTTAGAAAGCATCCGTAAACGTGCGGGGCGTACTGAAATTCAGCGAGGCATTGTCAGTCTATCTAACTCAGGTGAATGGCAGGTAAAAACAACGGGGAAACAAGGCTCTGGAATTTTAAGTTCAATGAGTAATGCTAATGCTTTTATAGTATTAGAGCACCAACAAAGCGCTGTAAACGAAGGTGACTGGGTTAAAGTGCAGCTCTTTTCTGGCTTGTTTTAAAAATTATAGGATAACAAGATGGCGATTAAAAAAACAATGATGGGCTGCGGTTGCTTTTGGTGCTTTGAAGCCGTTTTTCAAAGACTTAATGGTGTTATCGAAGTTAATTCAGGATTTGCTGGCGGTGAAATTGAAAGCCCGAGTTACGAACAAGTGTGTACGGGAACGACAGGCCATGCTGAAGTATTAGAAATCAACTATGATGATGAAATCATCGCGTTTAAAACTTTATTAGATGTTTTCTTCAGCATTCATAATCCTACCACCTTAAACCGACAAGGGGCTGATCGCGGTACGCAATATCGGTCGATTATTTTTTATACTAGCGATACCCAAAAATTAGAGTGTGAAAATTTTATTCAACAGCTCAACCAATCAAAAAAATGGGGTTCCCCAATCGTTACTGAATTATCTAGTGATGCAGTCTTTTATTCTGCCGGGGATTATCATAAGAACTATTTCAATGAGCATTCAGAGCAAGGCTATTGTCAAACAGTGATATATCCTAAAATAATAAAACTAACAAAGGATTACACATCCTTATTGAAATCCTAAACTAAGACTTCGAGTCTTTAGTTTTCAGTAATAAATGATCCATTTTGTCGACTTTAGTTTGTAAATAACTGCGATTATCTGCATTAGAATCAATTTCTATCGCAATACGCTGAGTGACTTTAACCCCTAAGTTTTCGAGTTGTTGAATTTTATCGGGGTTATTAGTGATTAGCTGTATAGACTTGAGTTGCAAGTTCTCAAGCATTAATGAGGCAATCGTATATTCACGCTCATCAGCTAAATGGCCTAAATGAATATTGGCATCCACGGTATCCATACCGTCATCCTGTAAATTGTAGGCCTGCATTTTTTTTAATAAACCAATTCCACGCCCTTCTTGACGTAAATACAATAAAACGCCAAAGCCGTGCTCACTGATCATTTTTAGTGCGGTATCTAATTGCTCACCGCAATCACAGCGCCGTGAACCAAACACATCGCCGGTAAAACATTCAGAATGTAAACGTACAGGAACAGCTTCTTTATTAGCTACATCGCCAAAAACAAAAGCAACGTGCTCTTTATCATCTTGCGTGTTACTAAAATAATGCAATACAAAATCACCGTATTTTGTAGGAATACGTGTTTGTACTAAATCGTTAATGGCAATTGTCAATGTGTAGAACCTAATAAAACAAGAGAAAACGTATAAATCACAAAGGATTTATACGTGTATTCAGACTAAATCTTAACTAAAACCTCGGCGCGACCTTTTTCAGCCATATCACCGCCAAAGCGTTGTACGCGATTGAATGCAACAGACTCATCGGCAAATTTAGAGTTTAAAGTTTTAAATGATTTAAATAAGATCGGTAAAAAAGCTAAGGTATGCGAACCACAGTCATTAAATGTCGCGGACAATTGCGGTTGTTGCCACAATAATAAAGTACCACGTTGCATCGCATAACCTAAATAGCGCCCTGTTGTGCCCATAACTGCAATCGTGCCTGCAATCATACGTGAGCCACAATAATCGCCAGCATTGCCTTCAATCAGCAGATTACCGCGACGCATATGGTCACCCGCACGTTGGCCAACATTCCCTTTTACAAGAATTGTTCCACCCTTCATGCCTTGTTTATTACCTGGTAAAGCGGCACCTAAAAAGTCCCCTGCATTGCCATTAATGGTTAATAAGCCATTTTTCATTTCACAGCCCGCATATAACCCGGCATTACCCTTAGCGGTTAGTTCGCCTGATTTCATGCTTATGCCAAAATAAGCACCGGCTTCACCTTCAACCGTCATGACACCATCAGTTAATTCTTTAGCGATGAAATCTAATTTATCATAACTATTTTTGATGATGATATTTTGAGTATCATCACCCGATAATGTAAATAATTCATCAACACGAATTTTACGTTTACCGTTTTGTAATTCAATCGCCGCAATATCAGCGACACTTAAGTCTTTTAACAAGTGACACACTAAAGGTGACATATCTACACGTTGTGCAGTTTCCTGTTTAACCGTAAAAGTTAATGCACTCATGCCATAATCTCCTGCAAATGAAAATGGAACGGTCCTAATTTACCACCGTAGTTCCCTGCACTAATACGCTTAATGCCATTTTCTGCGCCTAAATCACAAACCGCTTGTATGCCTACGCGCATCGCATTATCAATATCTTCTTTAGTCAATCCATCGATAACGATTTCCATGACCGATTCAATATCCGGCGAAAGGTCAGTTTTAGTAACCCCTTTAAGCGTGGGGCAAAATGCATCATTGGATGATGCGCCTAATGCAGGGTATTTAGAGCCTACTTTAGATCCCGACCGCACTACACCGCCAGGAAAAGGCATAATCACATTAGGCATTTTCTTCATTTCTACAATCGCAGCTTCACAGGCAGCTAAAGCTTGCGGCTGTGACTCGGCTAAAACCAAAAAGTTACCACCACCAACGGCATCAACACGTCCGGTGGTTGCTTCCGTTAAGAATTCGCCATCCATCACGGGAATACGCCAGTAGCGTTTGCCAGCAATTTTTTTAGAGGTTTGAAAACCATCACCAAAATAACGTAGATTTTTACCTAAGGGAATCTGTAATCCGTCATCAATCCCTGCAAATAATGCCGATGTTGGTGAGGTAAGTACACATTGCCCAGCTCGCGTTTCTAATTGCTTAGCTAAACCCTTTCCACCCATGGCAAAAATCAGTACAGAGACACCAGGACGACCATCAGGCGTTTCTGATGGATCTAAAACGCGTTCAATTCCTGCTTCACAACCACAAGCAATGACTGAGGTCGCAAAACCAGTCATTGCTTGTGCAGAAATCATTGCCCATTTTTCATTTTGCGCGGTAATAATCGCACGGGTTGCTTTCATTGGAAACGCTTCAGCGAAGGTTTCATCAATGCTTACACCATTAATAATCATAATTCAGAACTCACTTTAAATAATAATGTAGACATTATGAAACTCGATTTAATGTATGTGCAGTTAAACTGCCTCGTCCATCTTCGGTAATTTCATCATTGCTGATTTTAAAGTTACCCACTTTCATGGTCATAAAACGATCAAAATATTTTTGTAAGTCTTTCTCTACTGAATTATCCCATTCAGGCGTTACGATATGTGTTGTGCCCCATTTAGTATGGACAACTTTACCATCCACAACTACTAATTCACCGTCTTTGAATACATAATCAGGTTTTTCGAACATTTTTTCACGGTCAGCATTATCGGTGTACACCGTAATATCAGCCCAAGCACCTTCACCTAAACTACCACGATCATCCAAGCCGACTAATTTAGCTGCACCGGCACGCGTTAAGATTGCAATTTCTTGCAGGCTATATTCACGGTCAATGGAACCTAATGTTGTCATTTTTTGCGCTTCAGGGTGAATCGTTGCCAACATATCGTTACGGAAACTCTTATCCATTAATAAACGGATTAAATGCGGATAAGTCGTAAATGGTGCACCATTTGGATGATCCGTAGTTAAAAATACACGCCATGGATCATCAACTAATAAGAAGATTTCAAGTCCAATGGCCCACTGCAATGCATTAACAAAGTTCTGGTCACGGTATTTAAATGGAACAACACCACAGCCGGCATCACACTCAATATCCATGGTCACCCATTTATTTGGGCTAGCAATACCATGATTAGCATGTTGCGTCATACTATCGCCAGATGCGGTAATGGTTTGGCCAAATAAAATCTGCCCAACATCTGCAGTAATATTTTTATTTTTATTGATGGACTCAGCAATCGCCGCACCACCTGAAGAAAATTTGAAATCCCCTTCCGTACCATAACTATGAAACTGAATATGCGTTAAATGCATAGGCAGTCCGCCAATACCTTGAATAGTATCTAAGGTAGTATCAACATTACCTGGTACACCTAGGTTACAGCCATGTACATGGAGTGGATGTTTTACACCAATTTCTTTAACCGCTGTGGCTAAAACTTGTAAAATTTCACGCGGTGTTACTTGGTAATGTGAGTTTTTTTCATCTAAATCTAGCTGGCGCTGGTTAAATTTGAAAGCATTAATCCCACCTGGGTTAACAACTTTCACACCAATCGCTTTCGCTGCATTCATCGTCCATGCAACATAATCATTAATGGCTTTTTGATCTTTTTTAGCAGTTAGCATACGTAGTAAATAATCATCACTACCTAGCATGACATACCCACCTTTATCTAAGATGGGAATATCAGCCATTTCCATATGTGCCTGACGTGCATTAATCGGCAAAATCGCTGGTTCAAAACCTGCGGTGTAACCCATTTCAGCGTAACGATAGCCTGTGGTAAACGAGCTAGGCATCGCATGACCACAACCAGAGCGGGTAATATCTGAGCGATACACAGGATCCTTGCGATGGTCTTCAGGAATCAGCATACGTGCAATATTCCCTTTACCCCCACCAATATGCGTGTGCATATCAATCGCACCCGACATGACCACTTTGCCTTTTAAGTCATACTCTTTATCGACTGGCATATCAGCTGGTGGCTGATTGATAAATTTTCCATCGAGTACAAAAAGTGTTTTAACTTGACCATCTACACCACTGGCAGGGTCATAAACCGTGCCGCCCGTTAATTTTAGTAACATGAATTTTTCCTACAATGCTTGTTCAATCGCATTCAACACATCCGCCGTACTTGGCAGCCCTGAATCACGTAATTTTTTAAGACGAATAGCCACTACATTATCGAGGCGATAAGCATGACCTGTATGATCGATCCCTGGTGTTCCTACAGGAATAAAGACATCAGGTTCTTTATCAAAAACCATTCCAGAACGGGCGACAACAACTGTTGGCACATCCGCTTTTGGTGGGACAGATTGTGCATTAAAAGACTGCACCCAACAGAGTGCATCTGCTTCACCATTGGCTAACATGGCATTGCTATCAAACAAAAATGGATCGTATTCAGGGCAGCCTGCCGAGAATTTTGCTCTCGCAGGATAAGCAGAGGTCCAGCCGCACACTTGGTTTGCAGTCTGATCACCCTCTTTTCCGCCTAAAGGAAAACCTGAGCTACGTGTTCCTAGCGTATTAATATCTTTAACCATTTCAGACAGCATCTGCACAGTAAGTTCGGCTTGATCAAAATTCAATGCACCTGCCGCCCATGTAACCACGCTGTATTTAGCGGCTTTTAATTGCTCTGCAATCGCTTGTAGTTCACTGATTGCAATACCAGCAACAGACTCAGCAACAATTTTTTTATCTTTAACTAAGGCGCGTAATACTTCCATGACTTCAGGTAAATCAGCATCAGCGCATTCTAAAACTTTAGCTTTGACACCAGCAGGTGAAGTTGAGGCATCCGCTGAAGGCGCTTTACCTAAATAGACTACTTGACGCTGGCTAGTATCGTCTAAAAACATGGATTCTTCATTCCACATATATCGTTCGAAGAATCGAGGCGCAAAACCTTCTAAATCAACGCCGACGACCAATAAATAATCACAACGGTTTTTAATTTCCGCTAATGTGGTATTCATCCACCCAGTATCTTGTAGCGCTAGAAAATTACGTCGTGCGCCAGTAAAGTTCATATTATCAACCACAGCGCCGGCTTTATCTGCAACAGCCATGATGCCACGCATGCCATTAACATCGGTCGCACAACCACCGATAACAGGCTGGTTGCTAGCACGTAATAATTCAGCCGCTTTAGCAACAGCAACATCTAGACTCACTTCTGCGCCATTCACTCTTGCACTGGTATCCGTAATCGCTTGCTCAAATGCAGGTGTATTGACTGAGCAGCCATTTTTGGTAACTTTGACAGAGATGCCTTCAACACTGATAGATAAATCATCCGCACCAATGCCGCAAAAAGGACTAGGTACTTCCATTATTTCCGTCACTTGCTATTCCTCTTATTTTTCGTATTTAATGTATTTAAAGCGTGGATCATCATTAGGCGTACCCTCAAAAACACCGTTTGATGTTTCTGCTGCATTCCACATAACCACTTCTTCAATTTTTTTCGCTAAAGCAAAGTCTTTATCGGTAATCCCTTTAGCACTATGCGTTACTAATTTAATAATAACAAAGGCATAGGAAACACTCATATCAGGGTGATGCCATGCGGCTTCTGCTAAATGACCAACAGTATTCACCACCATTAGGCTTGCTTTCCAACCACTGGTTTTCACTTTACGGCGAATCCAACCATTTTCATAAACCCAATGCGGTAATTCAGCGGCTAATCGTTCTGCTACTTGTTCATCTGTATAAGCGTCAGTCATAAAGCGTCCTTAATCGTGTAAAAAATCTGCCAATGAAACCAAAGGAATACCTTTAGTTTTTGCGAGTTCTTTATCTTGTTGCGTATTATAGCCCCAATCAGCTAGCTGTAGCTTAAGTGTCTTTAATTTAGGGGTATCGAGTACATCAACTAAAGTTTGCACTCTATCTTCAACAAAACATAATGGCGTATCACCATGTTTTTCTTGTAAGGCTAATAAAACCGCTTGTTTACTCATTTTTGCATCAAGGCCAAAAATATTTTCAGGCTCTAAATGCACCTGATTAACCTTTAAAATTTCTTCAACAAAACGCTCTTGTTTTGTTGTAACAATATACCAAGGTGAACCGTTGAGCTGCTGTAGTTTATCAGCAACACCAGCAAAGAGAGGATTCATTTCCAGCCATTCAGCACGTGCGTTATCTATCCATTGATCACGCGTTTGGCCAAATATTTTTTTTAAAGCATCAGTATCACCGGATAACTCCTTTAAAAAACTAGCGATATTAATTTTAATGCTTTCTACTGACTCACCCTGTTGCAATAAGCGCATAAATAAAATCGATTCATAGCCCGTCTCTAACATAGGACGAAGCTGACGAAATTGATCGATATGTTGCTCAGTTGGCACCGTACCGGCCATATCTGACCATAATTGCGAAGCTACTTTCCAGCCAGTTATGGCTGTTTCAATTGCGCTATCACAAATAACACCATCAAAATCTAGTGCATAAATAGGAGTTTGATCCATAAATACTTAATTTTTTTACAAAGGGAAATAATGAGAGTGGGCTATATTGCATGAATAACAATGCACTGCCCACTCTATAAAATGAACGAATTAATCTTCAAAGACACTACGAATAATTGCCACAATTTCTTTCACTGTTTCATCACTTAGCTCAGAACAGATCGGTAATGAAATACAGCGTGCAGCAATTGCTTCAGTTGCAGGCAAAACCTGCCCTGCGCAATCTTCTTTAAATACATTTTGCTGATGTAGTGGTACAGGGTAATAAACCGCACAACCCACACCTTTATCTTGTAATGCCTTTAAAATATCATCACGACGATCAGAGAGTAACGTGTATTGATGATAAACATGAACACCTACACCATCTTCGTATGGCGTTTCTACCGGTAAGTCAGCCATTAATTCAGAGTATAAATGTGCGGCATGACGACGGCTATCATTGTAGCGATCAATACGTTTTAGTTTTGCACGCAAAACCACGGCCTGCATATCATCTAAACGGCTATTAAAGCCAATAACATCATGATAATAACGTACGTTAGAACCGTGATTGCGTAATTGTTTTAATTTATCAGCTGTTTCGTCCGAGTTAGTGACAACTAAACCACCATCACCAAAAGCACCTAGGTTTTTGCTTGGAAAAAAACTATATCCACTAGCATTTCCCATACTACCTGTTTGTTTACCATCAATCGATGCGCCAAATGATTGCGCACAATCTTCGATAATTTTTAGATTATGTTTTGCACAAACTGCTTGAATCATCGGCATATCAACTGGTAGACCGAATAAATGCACCGGCATAACTGCGGTTGTTTTATCAGTAATCGCTGCTTCAATGGTTTCCGCAGTGATATTAAATGTTCTTGGGTCAACATCAACAAAAACAGGAGTTGCACCCACGTATTTGATAGCTTCAGCAGTTGCAATAAAAGTAAAAGCACTAGTGATAACCTCATCACCCTCGCCAATACCTTCCGCTAATAATGCTAAGTGTAGTGCATCAGTTCCAGAAGCAACACCCACAGCATGTTTAACGCCCAAATAGTCAGCCGCTTCTTTTTCAAAAGCTTGGACATTTGGTCCTAAGATAAAAGAACAATTTTCAATTGTTGTTGCTAAACCCGCTTCAATTTCATCTTTAATTTCTGCGTATTGTGCTTTTAGGTTGACCATTGGGATCATAGTATTAAATGCCTTTAATTGTTTAAAATAAGTGAGTTAGCGTATTTTCTAGTGAAGTAATTTAGTAATTTCAATCGCAGTTGCTAAAGCACGACGACCCGCCTCACCCGTTACTAGCGGTGCTTTACCGGTTTCGATGCAATCAACAAATTGCTTAATTTCTTCTAATAATGCATCGCCATTTTCAAAAATAGACTTATCCGTTTCTATCGATGGCACACCAGGAAACATCTCTTTGTCGCCTGTAAAATGCTTGGTTAAAATACGGTCTTGAAAATCAACAGAAATATAAGAGTTAGGTCGGAACATACGCATTTTACGTTCCATTTTCATGCTAATTCGGCTTGCTGTTACATTTGCAACACAGCCATTTTTAAACGTCAGTCGTGCATTAGCAATATCAGTTCCTTTAGTAAGAACTGAAGTACCACTCGCTTCCATACGGTCTACTTCAGAATCAACAATCGCTAAAATAATATCGATATCATGAATCATTAAATCCAATACCACACTAACATCATTTGCACGTGGGTTAAACGGTGATAGACGATGTGATTCAATAAACACAGGTTTATCTTCCATCTCACCTAAACCCATAACTGCTGGGTTAAATCGCTCTAAATGCCCCACTTGTAGAATAAGATCTTTTTCTTTAGCAATAGCAACCAGCTCATCGGCTTCTTCGACTGTCACTGTAATCGGTTTTTCAACCAACACATGTGCGCCTGCCATTAAAAAATCTTTAGACACTTGGTGGTGCAATGTTGTAGGAACAACAATACTGACAGCATCAACATTGCCCAATAATGATTGATAGTCCGTTAGTGCTTCTGCACCATGCTTACCCGCAACATCTTTTGCTGCTTGTTCATTAATATCAACCACTGCAACTAACTCACAGTTAGGAAGAGAAGCGTATTTTTCAGCGTGGAATTTACCTAAGTAACCCGTTCCGATAACAGCACATTTCAGTTTAGACATATCATTTCTTGTAAAATTAAAATTGCCCGTATTGTATCCGATTTAACGCACAGTCAAAAGCAGTAGACACAATACTGGCTAAATTACTCAGTTATAAGCTCAGTATAAGGTTAGTACCATGTTGTTTTAACCATAATCGGTGCTTTTTGTAGCTTGGGCAATGCAGCGCTACTAAATCCCAAAATTTAGCAGAATGATTACGCTGTGCAATATGGCAAATTTCATGGATCACCACGTAATCCAATACTTCTATAGGCGCTAAAATCAATAACCAGTTCATATAGATATCATTATGAACCCCACAACTTCCCCAGCGGCTTTTTTGCGCTCTAACGCGAATAGACTTAGCGTGTAATTGATATAAGGGGCTATATATATCCACAGCAGCCATAACTTTTTGTAACGCTTGTTGCTTTAACCAGTCTATATAAGCAGCATGCAACAAATCACTGAGTGATTTTGCATCATATTGTTGAAAGTCTTTAGGAATATTAGCAAGCAACGCTTGATTAAATTTAAATTCAATTTGCTTATGTGCTGTAAATTTAAGTGTTAATGCATAATATTTATCTAAATACAGCAAGCGACTCCCTTGTGCATATAATTTAGGAAATAATAGCTTGCTTGCACTGGTTTTTTTTCTAATCTTTTTTTGAGTTTCGCTGATCCACTGCTGCTTATTTGCCACAAATTGTCTGAGTAATTTTTCAGGCATCATAACAGGTGCAACTAACTCAACTTTTTCAGCGGTAACCACAATACGCGCGCGCTTAGCTCGACGACTACGCCTAATTGTAAAATTTTCTTGCTCACTCATGCTCTGATCCACGTTATACTTTTTATACTTTTCTTTAGCACCGCAAATAAAATAGCCCCATGAATAAAAAACTATCCTTACTACTATTCGCCCAATTTTTATCTGCCTTTGCTGATAATGCTATTTTATTTACGGTGATTGCCATTGTCATGCAATCAAATGATTTAGCGGCTTGGTACGTTCCTGCTTTACAAAGTATGTTTTTAATCGCCTTTATTATTTTCGCACCTTGGGTTGGTGCATTTGCGGATCATTTTGCCAAATCTAAAATTTTATTTTTTGCTAATTTAATTAAAGCGACTGGAGCCATCTTACTACTGCTCAATATCGAACCACTACTGTCTTATGCGCTTGTGGGGGCTGGTGCAGCTCTATATAGCCCTGCTAAATACGGAATTTTACCAGAATTGGTTAGCCATCAACAATTAGTCAAAGCCAATAGCTTGATCGAAGGATCTACTATTTTAGCCATATTATTAGGCATGGTGATTGGTGCGCAAGTCGCTGATTATTCGGTACTTATAGCACTCAACGGTGTGATTGTTTTATTTATCATTTCTGCATTGATAAGCTTTCTATTACCTAAAAATACGCATAAGAAAGCTTATCAAGCCGCAACGATAGGAAATTTTTACCAGCATTTATGTAAATTTTTAGCGAGTCCACGTGCGCGATTCGCAATACTAGGTGCTTCTTTATTTTGGTTAGCAGCGGCAACCTTGCGTGTTATCTTAATTGCCTGGGCACCACTCATTTTATTCAGTAAAAATGCCAGTGAAATTGCTGAGTTAACACTATTTTTAGCCTTAGGCATTATTATTGGTTCAGCTTTAGTACCCCACTTAATTTCATTAGAAAATATTCGTCGCGCACGTATCCCTGCTGCATTAATGAGTGTATTTATCATCTTATTAAGTTTTACTGAGTCACTATGGGAAGCGAGAGCCATGTTACTTGCTGCCGGTTGTGCGGGTGGCATGTTTATCGTTCCCATCAATGCCGCACTTCAAGAAATTGGTCATAACAGTATCGGTAGTGGCAATGCTGTCGCTTTACAAAACTTTTTTCAAAACGTAGCGATGCTAATCGGCGTTGGCTGTTATACCTACACGAGCAGCTTAGAAATTAGCCCTTCGATTATTATGTTAAGTTTAGGTGTATTTATTTTAGCTAGCACACTACTCATCTCTTTAAAGCTTCCGCCAGCCATCAAGGAAACATCTAAGTAATAAATCAATCTGCGCTTCAATTCTTTCGGCATCAGACCATAACAAGGATAAACAAGCCCCTTGTATTGCATTGATCAAGCTCGTTGAGGCTTCATTAGATTCGCCTTCAGTTGCCTCTAATTTAAGTTTTTGTAACGACTTGGCTAAACATAATTCCAACGCTTGTCGTACTGCAACATAGTCTACTTCTGAATCCAATGGTTTGACTGACTGGTGCTGGAATAACATCTTCCACAATCCTTGCTCTTGTAAGGCAAAATCACAATAAGCTTTAGCCTTATCTTGCAAGTTTTCTTGCTTAGCCATAGTTTCTATTAATTTTCGCAGGGTACGCGCTTTAATTTGTGTATTAAGATCATCCATACTCGAAAACACCATATAAACACTGGCAACGGTATACCCTATATCGGCTGTAATTTGTCTGATCTTTAGCGCTGAATATCCGCGTTCTTGGATAATATTTTCAGCTGCATCAAATATCATCTGCTTAATTTCATCTCTACTATGTTCACTACGTCGTGCCATATTACTTTCACCCAGAATTCAAGATTGAACTAAAATACCTATTCACTTAAAGAAACGTTTGTACGTCGAAAAAAATTATGAGCATAGAACTAATTGCCGTGGTCGATCAAAATGATCAATTTATAGAAAATAGAGAACGAAAAGAAGTACATCAATTAGGTTTACGCCATAGAGCAGTGCATATTTTACTCTTTAATGATCAACAGCAGCTATTTTTACAAAAGCGCTCATTAAATAAAGATGTTAATGCGGGCTTATGGGATACCTCTGCGGCCGGACATGTTGATGCAGGTGAAAATTATGATATCTGCGCTCAAAGAGAGACTCACGAAGAACTCGGTGTAGAAGTAAGTGCTAGCTTAAAGTTTTTATTCAAATTACCCGCTTTAGCTGAAACTGGCATGGAGTTTGTACAAGTTTATCGCTGCACACATAACGGACCTTTTATATTAGAAGCAGGCGAAATTGATAAAGGCGCATGGTTTACTAAAGAAGCTATTTCCTTACGTGTAAAAAATAACGATCTCAGCTTAACAACGACCTTTAAATCCATTTGGCAAAAATTTGAGGCACATTTCGATGCTTAGATCAGAATTAAACGATCATTTGAATACATTGCTTCAGCCGCAATCATATAAAGACTACTGCCCTAATGGCTTACAAATCGAAGGCACTAGCAGCATTAAAAAAATTGCATTTGCTGTTTCCGCTACACGCGACTCTATCGCTCAAGCAGTTGAACTAAACGCTGATAGCTTAATTGTTCATCATGGATTATTTTGGTATTTCCAAGGAGCTAAACCTCTAACAGGGAGCTTTGCACGACGCGTTCACCCGCTAATACAAAATAATATCAATTTATTTGCTTATCATTTGCCATTAGATGCACATCCAGAGATGGGGAATGCAGCCGTTTTAGGTCAATTAATTGGCTGCCAACAACAAAGCCCTTTCGGAGACTATAAAGGCTCACCAACTGGGGTTAAGGGCGTGTTAGCCAAACCACTATCAGCAAAAGATCTCAGTATTAAACTGCAATCTATTCTTAATCATGACATTATTATCGCTTGCCCAGATGAATCCCAGCTCATTGAGTCTGTCGGTATTATTACCGGCGGTGCAAATAAAGACTGGGTGCTTGCACAACAAGCGGGGTTGGACGCCTATATTACGGGAGAAATTTCTGAACATGATTGGCATGAAAGCCAAGAAAATGGCATTCATATGTTTGCCGGTGGGCATTATGCAACTGAGATCTTTGGCGTATTAGCCTTAATGCAAGAGATACAAAACACCTATAAAATTGAATGTGTATTTATTGATAGCGATAACCCTGTTTAACTATCGGCACAAATAAGTTTGCACCATATTAGTGCAATTATCTCGATAATAAACTAACCGAAACTCCACTCACCCAATAAATCAGTGACTTAGATCTTGGCATATAATATGCTTAATTATTACTATATCGATTTTTTATTTTTTTGCTCTATAATGCATAGTCTTATGCTTTCCTGCCTCTAAGACGTGTAGCTTAGCCAATAATAACAACCATTAGGAGACACTTAACATGTCAGTAGAAAACGTTTTAAAAATGATGAAGGAAAACGACATTAAATTTGTTGATTTTCGTTTTTGTGATACACGCGGTAAAGAGCAGCACGTTACTTTCCCAGCACATTCTATAGATGAAGACACCTTCGAAGAAGGCAATATGTTTGATGGTTCTTCAGTTGCGGGCTGGAAAGGAATCAACGAATCAGACATGATCTTAATGCCAGATCCTTCAACGGCTGTTATCGATCCATTCTTTGACGACAATACATTAATCCTACGTTGTGACATCATTGAGCCTAACGATATGCAAGGCTACGAACGTGATCCACGTTCTATCGCTAAACGTGCAGAAGCTTACATGCAATCAACAGGGATTGCTGATTCTGCTTTTTTTGGCCCTGAAAATGAATTTTTCGTTTTTGATGATGTGCGCTGGAATGCAGACATGGGTAGCTGTGGCTACAAAATTGATTCTGAAGAAGCAGGCTGGAACTCAGAAAAAGCCTACGAAGATGGTAACATTGGTCACCGCCCTGGCGTAAAAGGCGGTTACTTCCCAGTTCCTCCTGTAGATTCTTTACATGACATGCGTGCGGCTATGTGCCTAGTTCTAGAAGAAATGGGACAAGTGACAGAAGTACACCATCACGAAGTTGCAACAGCGGGTCAATGTGAAATCGGCACAAAATTTAACACACTCGTTAAAAAAGCTGATGAAGTATTAGAACTAAAATATGTCATTGCTAATATTGCTCACGCATATGGTAAAACAGCGACTTTCATGCCTAAGCCATTAGTTGGTGATAACGGTAGTGGTATGCACGTACACCAATCTTTATTTAAAGATGGTAACAACCTATTCTCTGGTGATTTATACGGTGGCTTATCTGAAACTGCTTTATATTACATCGGTGGTATCATCAAGCACGCAAAAGCATTAAACGCTTTTGCTAACGCATCAACAAACAGCTACAAACGCCTAGTTCCTGGCTATGAAGCACCTGTTATGCTTGCTTACTCAGCACGTAATCGTTCTGCATCTATTCGTATTCCTTTTGTTAACAACCCAAAAGGTCGTCGTATTGAGTTACGTTTTGGTGATTCTACCGCTAACCCTTACCTATGCTTCGCTTCTATGTTGTTAGCTGGTTTAGACGGAATCCAAAACAAAATTCACCCTGGTGATGCAATGGATAAAGATCTATATGACTTACCACCAGAAGAAGAGAAAAACATTCCTCAAGTTGCAGTATCATTTGATCAAGCACTAACAGCATTAGATGAAGACCGTGAGTTCTTAACTCGCGGCGGTGTATTCACTGATGATGTTATCGATGCTTATATTGAACTTAAAATGGAAGAAGTAACTCGTTTACGTATGAGTACTCACCCAGTTGAATTCGATATGTATTACAGCTTATAAAAAATAAGCCATAGTCCTGCTTTACTGCAAGACTGAATTAAAGGGTAGCTATTTATACAGCTACCCTTTTTTTATGCACGCAATAAAATAAAAGTACTCATATTGGTGCAAAAAATAAAAAACGCACCAAATCAATGCACACCCTTAAATAGTTCGTTATACTAAAATTGTCTAATCATTGATTACAAACAAGCTTAATTAATTTTCAAAAGTTTCAATTTTGGCTTAGTGCTTGCTAGTTTATTTATATGCTTTAATTTACCTCTCCCCACTATCATGCTTAGTCCTCAGATAATTATTGAGCACCTAAATTCAGCTTTGTTAGTTTTTGATAAAAACCTAAGCTTACTTACAATAAATACCGCAGGTGAAATTTTATTTGACGATAGCGCTCGTCATCTAGTAGGTAAGCCGGTCGAGTATTTGTTTTTCAAGCAATCCAACCTTATTGATGAATTAAAGCAAGCAATCAGCCAAGGCGATAGTTTTGTAGATAGAGAACTTACATTAAAACTACCTAATAAAAGCAGCACATTAATATGCAGTGTCACTCCCATTACAGAAAAGAATGAGCTTTCGTACTTATTGATTGAACTACAGGAAATAGACCGACATTTACGTATTTCTCAAGAAGAACAAATATTAACTCAATTAAATACCTCAAAAATGCTTATGCGCGGTGTCGCTCATGAAATTAAAAATCCACTAGGCGGTTTGCGTGGTGCAGCACAACTATTAGAGTTAGAACTAGAAGATGAATCACTAAAAGAATACACACAGGTCATTATTGAAGAAACTGATCGCATTACTGCGCTGATGAATAAAATGCTCGGATCCAATAAATTACCTAATAATGCATTACTCAATATACATGAGCCACTCGAACGAGTTAGACAACTAGTCCAAGCAGAAGTCAGCGATACAATTAAAATTCGCGTTGATTATGACCCGAGCATCCCAGAAATTTACGCAGATAAAGATCAGCTCATTCAAGCCTTTTTGAATATTACACGAAATGCAGTACAGGCTATCAAGGAAAAAGGTGAAGTTATCATTCGCACACGCATTTCCCAGCAAATGACCATTGCTAATGAACGTCATAAATTAATCGCAAAGATCGACATTATAGATAATGGCGCGGGAATCACCCCTGAATTGAAACATCATATTTTTTACCCCATGGTGACAGGAAAAGATGAAGGTAGCGGACTGGGTCTACCCATCTCCCAGTCTATTATTAATCAATACGGTGGCTTAATCGAGTTCACTAGCGATGAAAATATAACCACATTTTCTATTTTTTTACCTTTAGGAACTAACAATGGAAAATAAATTTTGCGTATGGATTGCAGATGATGACAAATCTATACGCTGGGTAGCCGAAAAAGCACTCAATAAAATTGGTATTTCAGCACAATGCTTTGCTAATGCACAATCCATGCTTGATGCTCTTGAGCATGATACACCTGATGTTGTATTGTCTGATATACGTATGCCGGGAATGAACGGAATAGAATTACTAGAGCGATTACAACAATCACACCCTCAGCTACCCATCATTATCATGACAGCACACTCTGACTTAGACAGTGCTGTTTCATCGTTTCATAGCGGCGCCTTTGAGTATCTACCAAAGCCCTTTGATATAAATGAGATGACTGACATTGTTGAGCGAGCATGCCTACATAGCCAACAGAAAAACAATATTTCAGCCCCCCCTGAAAGCAACACGCATACACCTGAAATTATCGGTGAAGCACCAGCCATGCAGGAAGTATTTAGAATTATAGGCCGCCTAGCTAAGTCAAATATAACAGTATTAATTAACGGTCAATCAGGGACAGGTAAAGAGTTAGTTGCTAAAGCTTTACATCAACATAGCCCCCGTGCAAATGAGGCGTTTATTGCGCTGAATATGGCTGCCATACCCAAAGACTTGCTTGAATCAGAATTATTTGGCCATGAAAAAGGCGCTTTCACGGGCGCAGTCTCCCGTAGAGCAGGCCGCTTTGAGCAAGCCAATAACGGAACACTTTTTTTAGATGAAATTGGTGACATGCCTGTCGAGCTACAAACTCGACTATTGCGCGTTTTAGCCGATCATGAATTTTATCCCTTAGGTGCGCGTGTTGCGACCAAAGTTAATGTCAGGATTATTGCTGCAACTCATCAAAACTTAGAATCCTTAGTAGAGCAAGGTATTTTTAGGGAGGATTTATTTCATCGCCTTAATGTGATTCGCATACACATTCCAGCACTCAATGAACGCAGGCAAGACATCCCTGCACTGCTTAAATATTTCTTGAATTTGGCTGCAAAAGAATTAGAAACTGAAGAAAAAATAATCAGCCATGAAGCCGAACAGCATTTATGTAAATTCAACTGGCCTGGAAACATTCGCCAATTAGAAAATATTTGCCGTTGGTTAACGGTTATGACTGCTGGCAGAGAAATTCACAGCAGTGACTTACCCCCTGAATTTTCTGAAAAAGAATTAATTAACACCCAGGCATCAAATAACACAGAAACTAATCAATGGGAAAACTTACTGGAAGAAGATATTAAAAATAGACTAATCAGCGGTGATGCCAATATAGCAAAAAAAGTGATTGAATTAGCGGAAAGTCTTTTAATAAAAACAGCTTTAAAACACACACAAGGGCGTCGCCAAGAAGCGGCTATTTTATTAGGCTATGGGAGAAACACTTTAACAAGAAAAGTTAAAGAGCTAGGTATAACAGAAGAAGACTAGTTATTTCTTACCTAACTGTCTGCTGAGGATTTTATTTTCGGATTTCAACTTAAGCGTCTGAACATACTGTGCAATATAGCCGATACCGATACCTGCAAAAAGCTCAATGGTTAAAGCAACCGCCAAAGGTAACTCTATTTTCATTATGTACAGATTAATCTCTACATTTTGAAAATTTAACAGCGAAAAGCCAACCGCCACACAGGCAATAATTATAAAAAATATAATCACTATTATTCGTATCATAAGTTCACTTAACTTTTATGGCTTTTAATTAAAAGAGGAAGCGATTAACTCCCTCTATCAAATACAATATAAATATTAACTACTTATATTTAATCGGTAATTTTGTATTGTTCTTTAGAATTATCAACACGGTCACGCAATTCTTTACCTGGCTTAAAGTGCGGAACATATTTTTCAGTTAAAGAAACTGCTTCACCCGTTTTAGGGTTACGACCAATCCTTGGTTTACGATGATGCAAAGAAAAACTACCAAAACCACGCACTTCAATTCTTTCGTTTGTTGCTAACGATTGAGCCATTTGCTCTAGAATACATTTAACTGCTAATTCAACATCTTGCAATGCCAAGTGCGGTTGTTTTTTTGATAACTGTTCAATTAATTCGGATTTTGTCACTCTACTACCTAGCGTTAAATAATTAAAACATTTTATGCTAATTAAAAAATTAGCATAAAAAAAGGGGGCTTAACTATAAAAATTAAACCCCCTCAATCAAGCTAACTTATGATTATTTATCCAATTGCTTGAATAAGTCACCCATAGTTGAAGTACCAGCAGCTTGCTCAGAGTAATCTTTCATTACAGCTGATTCTGCATCAGTATCTTTTGCTTTAATAGATAAAGAAATAGTTTTGTTTTTCTTATCTACGCCAATGAATTTAGCTTCAATTTCATCGCCAACTTTTAATACAGTTGTTGCATCAGCTACGCGATCACGTTGAATTTCAGAAGCGCGTAAATAACCTTCCATTGAATCACTTAGAGTGATAACTGCACCTTTAGCATCAACTTCTTTAACAGTACCTTTTACGATACTGCCTTTTTCATTAACAGCAATGTAGTTTTGGAAAGGGTCTTGCTCTAGTTGTTTAATACCTAAAGAAATACGTTCGCGCTCTGCATCAACAGCTAAGATAACTGTCTCAACTTCATCACCTTTTTGGTAACCACGAATTGAATCTTCAGGTGTATCAGACCAAGAAATATCAGACATGTGAACCAAGCCATCAATACTTCCATCCAATCCGATGAAGATACCGAAATCAGTGATTGATTTGATTTTTCCTGAAATTTTATCGCCTTTGTTATGAGTTGCTGCAAATTCATCCCAAGGATTAGTTTTACATTGCTTCATACCTAAAGAAATACGACGACGATCTTGATCAATTTCAAGAATCATAACGTCAACTTCATCACCTAATGCAACCACTTTTGCAGGGTTAACATTTTTGTTTGTCCAATCCATTTCAGAAACGTGAACTAAACCTTCAACGCCTTCTTCAACTTCAACAAAACAACCGTAGTCAGTTAAGTTGTTAACTTTACCAGTTACACGAGTACCTGGTAGGTAACGGTCGCTGATAGCTGCCCATGGATCTTCAGCCATTTGTTTCATACCTAATGAAACACGTGTTTTTTCTTTATCGAATTTAAGAACTTTAACTTCGATTTCTTGACCAATTTCTACACACTCAGATGGATGACGTACACGTCTCCAAGCCATATCAGTGATATGTAGTAAACCATCGATACCACCTAAGTCAATGAATGCACCGTAGTCAGTTAAGTTTTTAACAATCCCTTTAACAACAATGCCATCAGCCAATGTTTTAAGTAGTTCATCTCTTTCTGCACTGTATTCTTTTTCAACAACTGCACGACGAGATAAAACAACGTTGTTACGTTTTTGATCGATTTTAATAACTTTGAATTCTAGATCACGACCTTCAAGGAAAGTAGTATCTCTAATTGGACGAACATCAACCAATGATCCAGGTAAGAAAGCACGTAATGCGCCAACAGCAACCGTGAAACCACCACGAACTTTACCGTTGATACGACCAGTGATTGTTTCTTCTGCTTCGAAAGCTGTTTCCAATTCACCCCAAGCTTTATGTTTCTTCGCTTTATCACGAGAAAGTAAAGTAGCACCTAGTCCATCTTCAATTAAGTCTAATGCAACTTCAACTTCGTCGCCAATGCTAACTTCTAGATCACCTTCTTCATTCAGGAACTGCCATTTAGGAATGACACCTTCTGATTTTAGCCCTGCGCTAACAATAACTTTATCGTTATCGATATCAACAACGATTCCAGTTAACATAGAACCAACACGCATTTCCGTTTGGACTAAACTTTCTTCAAATAATTCAGCAAAGCTTACGCTCATCTTTTTAATATCCCTAGACCTGCTATATAAGATGATTTATGTCAATCATCTAGCACTTAAGTCTATTTTGTCTGTAGTTAAAATAAAGTTGTATGTCATCATACAACCCTCAAAGTTATTACTTTTCAGTTAATGCCAGTACTGTATTAATGACTTCATCAATACTTAATGTTGATGAATCCAAGTACAGCGCATCATCTGCAGCGACCAATGGAGCAGCCTTTCGTTCGCTATCGCGACGATCCCTCTCCTGAATCTCTTTAGTAATCTGCTCAATATTAGCATCAATTCCTTTTTCTTTCAACTGCTTAAATCGTCTTTTTGCCCTTTCTTCAGCACTTGCTGTTAAAAAAACTTTGATTTCAGCATCTGTAAATACCACTGTGCCCATATCGCGCCCATCAGCAACCAGCCCTGGTGCCTGGCGAAAATCTTTTTGTTTTTGCAATAAAACCGCCCTAACCTTTGGGTATGCAGCAATTTTAGAAGCGGTCGCTCCTGTTTCTTCCGTAGGCAATCTATGGGTAATATCAACCCCGTCTAAGCGCACGATCAATTCATCACCACAATCAAAAGATAAATTCATTGTTCCGGCAACTTCCGCCATTTTATCTTCATCATCTAAATCAGCTTGCTTATCTAACACCGAAATCGCAAGTGACCGATAAATTGAACCGCTATCTAGATAATTCCAACCCAGCCTCTTTGCAACAGCACGACTTACTGTTCCTTTGCCTGCCCCACTTGGCCCATCAATCGCTAATACTGCAATACTCATCACTAACCCTCACTACTAATATTAAGACCTAATTTACTGGCTAAATTAACAAACCCAGGAAAAGAGGTATTTACGTTAGCACAGTCATCAATCACGATAGTGCCTGTTGCACGCAAGGCAGCGATTGCAAATGACATAGAGATACGATGATCGCCATGTGAAATTACATTACCAGAGCCAATAGCCCCACCCTGTATAATCATGCCATCTTCTGTGGGCTGTGCATCTACACCTAAAATCTGTAAACCATCAGCCATGACCTGAATACGATCACATTCTTTAACACGTAATTCTTTAGCACCAGTTAAAACAGTGGTACCTGCGGCACAAGCCGCCGCAACAAATAACACCGGAAATTCGTCAATAGCTAACGCAACTAATTCTTCAGGGATTGCTATACCCTGTAATTCTGCGGAACGAACACGAATATCAGCAACGGGCTCTCCACCCACATCGCGCTGGTTAGTTAATTCAATATTCGCACCCATTAACTTCAACACATCAATAACGCCGGTACGTGTTGGATTAATACCCACATGCTTTAAAGTGATATCTGAATTAGATGCGATTGACGCACCTACAAGGAAAAATGCAGCGGATGAAATATCACTAGGTACATCAATATCGGCTGCCGTTAACTCCCCCTCTCGCTGAACACTTGCTGTGTTGCCCGCTTGTTTTACGGGATATGAGAAACCGGCCAACATACGCTCCGTATGATCTCGTGTCGGCGCTGGCTCAGACACTGATGTTTCGCCTTGTGCATACAAACCCGCCAATAATAAACAAGACTTAACCTGCGCACTGGCTATCGGCATATCATAATGAATAGCTTGCAAATTTCCAGACTGTCCTCTAATGGTTAAAGGTGCAGTGCCTTTTTCTGTTGCCTCAATAACCGCCCCCATTTTAGCCAATGGATCAGTCACTCGGCGCATAGGTCGCCCAGATAACGATTCATCCCCGGTTAATGTCGCATCAAACGCCTGCCCCGCTAATAACCCACTTAACAAGCGCATAGAAGTACCAGAATTACCTAAATACATGGCATCCTTAGGTGCTTTCAATCCATTTAATCCCACACCATGAATCGTCACTTTACCGTTTATAGGCCCTTCAATCTCAACGCCCATTGCTTGAAATGCACGTAAAGTAGCTAAGGCATCATCCCCTTCTAAAAAGCCAGTTACATGCGTCACACCCTGAGCAAGTGAACCTAACATAATAGAGCGGTGAGAAATTGATTTATCACCAGGAACGCGAGCTTCACCCTGTAAAGAGCCACCTGCTTGTACCGTAAATATAGTTGAGTTTGTCATATTATTCGTATTGATCTAAAAATCGTTGTCTTGCTTGATTAGCATAGGAAAAGGTATCGTACAAAGGCTGCGTTTGGTTACTCTCTAATTTTTCTTTTACCGCATTTAACTCAACACACATCTGTTCAATTAAAGGCACTATCTGATCTTTATTTGCCATGCAGATATCTAACCACATAGTCGGATCACTGGATGCGATTCGCGTAAAATCTTTAAAACCACCTGCGGCATATTTAAAAATATCCGCGGTTTCATCCTTTTTCCCCAATAAATTCACTAGGGAAAAAGCTAAAATATGTGGCAGATGACTGGTTGCAGCAAGCACAGCATCATGCTGTTCAACATCCATTTGCGTTACATCACTGCCAATAGCCTGCCAAAATTGCTGCGCCAATTGAATGAAGTGCTCATTTGTTTCGGGTAGCGGCGTTAAAATAAGCCGTTTATTGAGATATAAATCATCACGAGATGCATCAACCCCGCTATTTTCAGCACCTGCAATCGGGTGTGCGGGCACAAAATTACTGGGTACTTGAGGAAAAACAGCGGACAAAGCCTTAATAACACTACCCTTCGTACTCCCCGCATCCATATACAAAGTATTTGCTGACCAAAGCGGTGCTAATTGAGCGAAGATAATCGGCATAGCCCCAACGGGCGTTGCAATAATAATGCAATCAGCATCAACAACAGCCTCAGATAACTCAAGACTATAGCAATCAATCACACCCAATTCTTGCGCTCGCTTTAAATTATCGGCATCTTGCTCACGGCCATAAGCAGAAATCGTATTACACAGCTTTTGCTGTCGAGCAGCTTGCGCTATAGAGCCACCAATCAGCCCTACGCCGATAATACAGATTTTATTAAACATCTGATAAAACGTCTTTTAGCGCCGTAATAAAAAACGCATTCTCTGCTTCTGTTCCAATGCTGATACGTAAATGATTAGGCATTTCATAATTAGCCACAGGTCGAACAATAACGCCTTTATGTAATAAAGCGAGATTAATAGCCGTAGCATCACACCCTAAATCTACACAAATAAAATTACCTACCGAGTTAATCCAAGCTAAACCCAACTCAGAAAAAGCGGTCTTTAACTGCTGCATGCCTGCTTTATTTAAACGTATCGTTTCTGCTAAATACTCGTTATCTTCCAAGGCAGCTTCAGCCGCAACCAATGCTAACGCATTATTATTAAAAGGCTGGCGTACGCGATTTAAAATATCAGTTATTTCCACCGACGACAAACTATAGCCTATGCGTAAACCTGCTAAGCCATACGCTTTAGAAAATGTACGCGTAATAACTAGGTTTGAAAATTGCTCTAACCATTTTATCGAATCGGGGTAATCTGCTTCAGCCACATATTCATAATAGGCTTCATCTAATACACATAAAACATGGCTCGGTAGTTTTTCTATAAAAGCAGCTAAATCTTGCTCATTTAAATAAGTACCAGTAGGATTATTTGGATTAGCAATAAAAATCAAACGCGTTTTATCTGTGATAGCCGCAAGCATGCTGTTTAGGTCATGCCCATAATCAACCGCAGGTATCACTTTAGCAACCGCTCCGACAGCTTGAGTGACCAATGGGTAAACCGCAAACGCGTGCTGTGAAAAAATAACTTCAGATTCGGTATTTAAAAATGCACGTGCTAATAGCTCTAAAATTTCATTAGAGCCATTTCCTAGTGTTATTTGCTCAGAATTAACTGCATACTTTTTAGATAACGCCGCTTTTAAATTAAACGCATTACCATCGGGGTAACGTGATAATTCAGCCGTTTCTTTTTGTATCGCCGCACGTACTTTTTGACTAGGGCCTAAGGGATTCTCATTGGATGCTAATTTAATGATTTCAGTTAAACCTAATTCTCGCTGTAATTCGGAGACCGGTTTACCTGCTTGATAAGGAACTAATTTTTGTACGCCTAAATTAGCGAGTTGCTCAATGCTATGTTGCATAGTATTTGTAATAAAATAATGAAAGACTAATGAGAAATTCAATAAGGAACGTGCATAAAATAATTTACACATTATCACCTAGGGCGCAGGTTTTCAGCCTACATTTTTAAAAGGCAGACTAAAGTTCTGCGCCCCATTGTGCTCAAGTTATTTCGTGCATACTCCTAATTATCGAGTATTCTCAATAAAAAGAATGGTTATAAAACAGCCTTAGGATAAGCCCCTAAAACTTTAAGTTGCGTCACTTTAGACTCTAACTCAGCCAAGGCCTGCTTTGGTTTTTCATCAGTGCAGTGCCCTTCAATATCAATAAAAAAACGATACTCCCAAAGCCCTTCACGCGAAGGCCTTGATTCAATACGTGTCATATCAATACCGTGCTTTGCAAATGGCTGAAGAATCTCATGCAATGCACCGGCATCATTTTTAACAGAAATTAATAATGAAGTTTTATCTTTACTGGTTGAGTTCGTTTCTAATTGACCAATAACGACAAAGCGAGTGGTATTATTTAATTCATCTTCAATATTTTTTTCTAATATCGTCAATGCATAAATTTCGGCTGCGACTTCCCCTGCAATAGCAGCAGCATCTTGCGTAGTAGAAGCAACACGCGCCGCCTCTGCATTGCTATTCACTTCGGTGCATGGAATGCCTGGAAGATTCTGCTCTAACCATTGGCGACATTGCGCTAAAGACTGTTTATGCGAAAATATTTCCTTAATCTCAGATAGCTTTGCAACACTAGACATTAAGTTATGATGAATGCTAATTTCAACTTCACCGCAAATCTTTAAAGGTGAACGATTAAAACTATCTAAAGTATGCGTTACGACACCTTCGGTAGAATTTTCAATAGGCACGACTCCAAAATCACAATGCCCTGTTTCTACCGCTTTAAAAATACCTTCTATGGTACTAACCGCTTCTGTTCTTGCAGCATGACCAAAATGCTTATAAACCGCTTGCTGCGTAAACGTACCTTCTGGCCCTAAAAAAGCAACCTGCATGGGCTTTTCTAGTGCTAAACAAGCAGACATTATTTCTCTAAAGAAATAAGCGGCCGTATCATCACTCAATGGTCCTTGATTGATCTCTTGTATGCGTCTTAAAACCAGTGCTTCACGATCAGGGCGATAAAAACTAACATCATCCCCAGTCGCCAATTTTGTTTTAGCAACTTGTTCAGCTAACTTTGCACGCTTATTAATTAACTGCAGAACTGTCTGATCAATTTCATCAATCTGCTGTCTTAACTCATTTAAAGGAATTACGTCGGTCATTGTATTAAAAATGTAAATTAATGGGTACGTTCGAATTCAGCCATGAATTGAATCAAGGCATTCACACCTAATTCAGGCATGGCATTGTAGATACTAGCGCGCATACCACCAAACGAACGATGGCCTTTTAATGCTAAAAATCCTTGCTGTTTTGCCTCTTTTAAAAATACAGCATCCAGCTCTTTGTCCGCTAAAATAAAAGGTATGTTCATACGCGATCTATCAGCGACTGCAACAGGATTACTGTACAAACTTGACTGATCAATAGCGGCATATAAAGCAGCTGCTTTGCGTTGATTAATCACTTCAATGGCAGCAACGCCACCTTGTGCTTTTAACCACTGCAAGACTAATCCTATTAAATACCAGTTATAAGTCGCTGGTGTATTTAACATAGACCCTTGATCCGCTTGTTTTTGGTAGTTAAAAACACCCGGTAAGCCGGTTTGGGCGCGACCGAGTAAATCTTCTCTAACAATTACAATCGTAACGCCTGCAGGCCCCATGTTTTTTTGTGCGCCGGCATAAATCAAACCAAATTTACTCACATCAACTGATTTAGATAGTATATTCGATGACATATCCGCAACCAAAGGCAAACTGGTCTCAGGCACGTCAGAAAACTCTATTCCATGAATAGTCTCATTCGGCGTGTAATGCAAATAAGCGGCTTGCTCATCAATCACCCACTCAGATCGAGCCGGAATAGATGAGTAATTATTAGACTCAGAGCTCGCCGAAACAATAACGTCACAATACGTTTTAGCGCCTTTAATGGCCTTTTCTGACCATGCGCCGGTATTGATATAACAGGCTTTGGTATGGTTTCCTAAAATATTCGCAGGGATAAATGAAAACTGCGCGGTTGCGCCGCCTTGTAAAAATAGCACCTTATAATTATCAGGAATAGACATTAAATCACGTAAATCCTGATGCAGCGCTGCGGCTATCGACATAAATTCAGCGCCACGATGACTCATTTCCATCACTGACATGCCAGAATTTTGCCAATTTAACATTTCTGCTTGTGCTTGCTTTAAAACCTCCGCCGGTAAAACAGAAGGTCCCGCACTAAAATTATAAGTCGATGGCATTATTCACTCTCATTATTCGAGATAGTTTCTACTTCAGCTTCTTCATTTTCAAGGGCAGTCGCTTCAACTAAGTCTTCATCATCGACTAGACCGTCAATTTTATCGACACCGACTACTTTTTCGCCACTATCCAAACGAATGACTTTGACACCTTGAGTATTTCTACCAATCACTGAAATTTCGTCAACCCGTGTACGCACTAAAACGCCGCCACTGGTAATCAACATAATTTCATCGTGATCTTCTACTAAAACAGCGCCAACTAAAGCACCATTTCTGTCTGAAGTTTGCATAGCGATCATCCCTTGACCACCGCGTTTATGGCGCGTGAATTCAGCCAATTTTGTTCTTTTTCCGTAACCATTTTCGGTAACATTCAATACCGAGCCTTCTGAAGAGATAATTAATGAAATAATCTTTTGCTCTTCAGTTAAGCGCATACCGCGTACACCAGTTGCAGTACGCCCCATAGAGCGTACATCGGATTCATTAAAACAAACGACTTTACCGCTATCGCTAAATAATAAAATATCACGCTCACCATCAGTGACAGCAACACCGACCAATTCATCGCCTTCGCGTAAATCAATCGCAATCTTACCATTCGCACGTTGGCGCTCAAATTCTTTGAGTGGTGTTTTCTTAACCGTACCTGCCGTGGTTGCCATAAAAATGAACTGCGATTCGCTGTATTCACGAACGGTAAGCATCGCGTTAATTTGCTCACCCTGCTCCAGTGGCAGTAAATTAATAAACGGTTTACCACGCGATGCGCGACTAGCAATCGGTAATTGGTACACTTTGAGCCAATAAACTTTACCGGCAGAAGAAAAACATAAAACAGTATCATGTGTATTCGCGACAATTAATTTTTCAATAAAATCTTCTTCTTTCGTCGCTGTTGCTGATTTACCACGTCCACCACGACGCTGCGCTTGATATTCTTCCAGGCGTTGCGATTTAACATAGCCTTCATGCGACATGGTTACCACAACATCTTCTTCGGTAATAAAATCAGCTTCAGATAAACTTAATGAGTCCACCATAAGCTCTGTGCGACGTTCATCAGCATATTCTTCTTTAATCGCTTCCAATTCTTCGCGTATTACTTCCATTAAGCGAACTGCACTATTTAAAATAGCTAAGTAGCTATCAATTAAGTCAAGTAATTGCTTATACTCATTGACGATCTTATCTTGCTCTAAACCCGTTAAGCGATGTAAACGTAAATCTAAAATAGCCGATGCTTGTGCTTCTGATAAGCGATATTCAGTTCCATGAATACCAAATTCTATAGTCAGCCCATCAGGACGTGATCTATCAGCATCCGCTCGATCTAAAAGAGAACCAACTAAGCCGGCATCCCATGTTTTTTCTAATAAACCTTGTTTTGCCTCTGCAGGGTTAGCTGCCGCTTTAATTAAAGCGATCATCTCATCAATATTGGACATAGCGACTGCTAAACCTTCCAATACATGTGCTCGCTCACGTGCTTTACGTAATAAATAAATGGTACGACGAGTAACCACTTCACGACGATGATTAACAAATGCATGCAGAATTTGCTTTAAATTCATGCACAGAGGTCGGCCATCTAAAATAGCGACCATATTGATACCAAATACGGTACGTAATTGAGTTTGCTTATATAAATTATTTAAAATAACGTCAGGTACTTCACCACGACGTAATTCGATAACCATGCGCATACCGTCTTTATCAGACTCATCGCGTAAACCAGAAATACCTTCAATTTTCCCTAGTTTAATTAATTCAGCAATTTTTTCTAATAAGCGCGCTTTATTCACCTGATAAGGTAATTCAGTCACAATAAGCGCTTGGCGTGCACCCTGGTTGTAGTCTTCTACATGGCTGCGTCCGCGGATATAAACCTTTCCTCTACCTGTCATGTAGGCATCATAAATACCACCTACACCATTGATAATCCCTGCTGTTGGGAAATCAGGTCCAGGCAAGTATTCCATTAGCTCTCTGACTTCAATATCCGGTGTATCAATCATCGCTAAGCAAGCTGAAATAACCTCACCCAAGTTATGCGGCGGGATATTCGTTGCCATACCCACGGCAATACCAGAAGAGCCATTGACTAATAATGCAGGAACACGTGCAGGTAAAACCGTCGGCTCTGACTCAGAATCATCGTAGTTAGAAGCAAAGTTAACCGTTTCTTTATCTAAATCAGCCAACATTTCATGGGCAATTTTAGCCATTCGAACTTCGGTATAACGCATGGCAGCAGGGGAATCACCATCGACTGAACCAAAGTTACCCTGTCCATCAACGAGCATATAACGTAATGAAAAGGGTTGTGCCATACGGACAATGGTATCGTAAACAGCTGTATCACCATGCGGGTGATATTTACCGATAACATCCCCAACGACACGTGCTGATTTTTTATACGATTTATTCCAATCATTACCCAAGACACTCATCGCATATAAAACGCGACGATGAACTGGCTTCAAACCATCTCTAACGTCAGGAAGCGCACGTCCAACAATAACGCTCATTGCATAATCGAGATAGGATTGCTCCATCTCATCTTCAATATTAACTACGGTAATTTCTTTAGCAAACTCTGACATTCTTTCCGTGCTCATAAAAATGCGGATAAAGGGTATTCATCAACAAATATTTAAAAAAATTCACAAAAACAGGCTTACTACCTGTCTTACATTTTGTAACTTTTAACATATCTTGTAGCAGTCCATTATTATAGCATAGGCTTAGCCACAATATGCCCCTGCTGATGAGTTTAAAAAGCAACGAAGCTACTATCTTGCACCAATAACTCAAAAACCTCTTGTCTATCATTTCTCACCTGCTTAAACACAGCAAATAAAGTCTCTTTATCCATATTTAAAATAGCGCGGTACTCTAACGGAATAGCTCGCCACAAAAATTCGCTAGATACCTTAGAATCAGCTGAAACCTCACATAACAAAGCAGCAATATGAATCATTTTTGCATCGACATGATGCATACCACCCCATTCAGGCATTAATTGATATTCAACTGGCTGATAAATTGCACTTGGAAGCTGCCACAGCCTTAACAACTCAGCACCGACCGAAGCAAAATCCAGTGCTTTTAGCGCCTGCTCTGCACCAATATGTAAAGCGAGCTCATGCATTAATTGAGAAATAACTAAACTCCCCATATTGCGTAAGAAACCGATAGAAAACAGGCTATCACTATGCAAACCACCATTTCGTTTAGCCAAAAAACGAGCCATCAAACCACAATATACACAGTCAGACCAAAAATCACTTAAATCTAAACGGCTATCTAGCTTTTGCTCAAAAAGATCAATCACCGAAAGCAATAAAATCAAATACAAGATCTCTTCAGCACCAACAACCGCAATACCTCGTTCAATCGTATAGATTGTTGATTGGTGTTTATATAAAGTACTGTTAATTAAACTTAATAGTCGCTCAGTTAACTGAGGCCTTGCCGCAATGAAACGCGCAATTTCTACGCTTGAAACTTGTGAGTTATGCACTAAACGGCTAATTTCTTGATACTGATTCGGCAATAAAAATAAATGTAGAATTTCATCAAGCGTGGGGGCTTTATTCTTAGGCATCATTTTTCTTATAAAGGCTCAACACATGGCGTACATAGTTTTGCGTTTCAGGGTATGGGGGAACAGTATTTTTATAGCGTTTAACTGTATTTTCACCGGCATTATAAGCGGCAATGGCAAGTTTTAAATCTTGAGGGAATAGCGCTAATAAATACTTTAAATAACGCGTACCTGCAAAAATATTTTGCTTAGGGTCTTTTCGATTAGTAGCCCCATACTGCTTAGCTGTTCCTGGCATTAACTGCATTAAACCAACCGCGCCAGCACTTGAGACTGCATTTGCATCGTAAGCGGATTCAGCTCTAATCACCGCATGGATCAAAGCCTTATCAATACTATATTTTTCGGCTGCCGCTAATATAATCGGCGTGTATTTCTTTTTATTACCCGCCATCACTTTAACCGCTGCATTATAAGACTTAGGCCGCGTGCGAATAATTAACTTATACTTTTTATGTGACGGCCGGTCTGTAAAATAAATACGCCCATTTTTATCGGTATACTTATATACATCAGCATAAACTAAAGAACTACTACTCAGAGTAAAACAAACCCACAGCGCGATAGCACTATAACGAGTTTTCACCGTCTTTTATTCTTAGGGTCATACTTACCAAAAACAATAATTGTCGCTACAAAAATACCCGATAGCATTATATTTTCTTGAGAAGCACCAAGCAAATAGGCGGCACCACAACCCAGCCCCATCCCTACTCCCGTAAATGCGAGACTACGCATCAGGCGACAAAAAGAACAGTTTCTATCGTAACCCCGCATTTTATTGCCTTTTTTTGTTTATTAAATCAATCATCAATTCAACATTTCCCTGCGCATCATTTAATGCCGGTATATAACGATACTCTTCGCCACCCGCCTCTAAGAAGATCGACTTATTGGTCATATTGATTTCTTCTAAGGTCTCTAAACAATCAACAGCAAAACCAGGACAAATAATATCCACTTGCACATGCCCTTGCTTAGGTAGCTGCATTAATGTTTCTATACAATACGGCTGCAACCATTTCGCCCGACCAAATCGTGATTGAAATACAATTTCCCACTCACTTGAGTCTAATTCGAGCGCTTCAGCAATCAGCTCGGCAGTTGCGTGACATTGATGAAAATAGGGATCACCCCATTTTGTTAATTGCGCAGGCAGCCCATGAAAAGACATCAGCAATAATTCATTTTTAGGCTTATCCGCCCATGCCGCTCGAACCGAATCAGCCAATACTTTTATATAAACCGGGTTTTGATGATAATCACTAATGAAATTTACTTCAGGGATATATCGCCACTGTTGCAACTCTTGAGTCACTACATCAAACACACTAGCCGTGGTTGTAGATGAATATTGAGGGTAAAGCGGAATAACGATTAATTGCTCAACTTCTTCCTTTTTAAATTCACGCAGCGCAGAAGCTAAAGCCGGATTACCATAACTCATAGCCGCTTTAATGCTTACCGCCGGCTCTTTCTTATAATGCTTTACAAGCTTAGCCACCAGAGACTCGGTTAATACAATTAAAGGAGAGCCTTGTTTTGTCCATATTTCACGATAAGCCTGCACCGATTTAAACGGGCGAAAGGGTAAAATAAAGAAATTTAAAATACCCCACCATAAAAATCGCGGTAAATTCACTACTCTAGGATCACTTAGAAACTGCTTTAAAAATCGGCGTACAGCCCAAACAGTCGCCTTATCTGGTGATCCTAAGTTGACGACTAAAACACCCTGTTTTTTTACCGCCACAATCTTTCCTTTTTTATAATTTAACGATTAATTAAGCTCAAAAATTCAGCACGAGTACTCATATCATCTCGAAAAATACCTTTCATTGCCGAAGTAGTCATCACTGAGTTTTGCTTCTCTACACCACGCATCATCATACACATATGTTTTGCTTCAATAACAACAGCAACACCGCGTGCATTAATAGCAAGCTCAACAGCATCCGCTATTTGCTTGGTTAAATTTTCCTGAATTTGCAAACGTCGTGCGTACATATCAACCACACGCGCCAATTTAGATAAGCCTAATACCTTACCCTGTGGCATATAAGCAATATGACATTTCCCTACAAAAGGTAGCAAATGATGCTCACACAAAGAATACAGTTCAATATCCTTCACAATGACCATATCTTCAGTTTCAGATTCAAAAATAGCGCCATTTAACACTTCATCTAAGGATTTTTCATAGCCATTATTTAAAAACTGGAAAGCTTTCGCAGCGCGCTTAGGCGTATCTACCAAACCTTCTCGCGTAACATCTTCACCAATTGATTCGATAATCTTACTGAAATACTCTTCCATCATCTGTCTCTAAAATTAAATAGCTGCCAATTATACATCATAGTTGCAGCAATTTTAATGCTTGCAATACAACCTGCTCATCAGCCCCCGCTTTCGGAGCCTTTTCACTTAAATATCTTCGCCAAGCTCTTGCACCCGGCACACTATGGAATAAACCTAAAATATGCCGCGTAATGCTGTGCAATTTCACACCCTTAGCGAGTTGTTCTTGAATATAAGGAATCAATTCCAACACAATCTCTTCACGTGTTTTTATAGCGGTCGACTGCTTATAAATTAAGTTATCAACCTCTGCCAATAAATAAGGATTATGATAAGCCTCTCGACCAATCATCACCCCATCTAAGCTTTGCAATAGGTTTTGCGATTGATCTAAATCAGTAATTCCCCCATTTATAATGATACTTAAGTGCGGAAAATCTTGTTTAATTTGCTGCACCACATCATAACGTAAGGGTGGAACTTCACGATTTTGTTTTGGTGATAAACCCGAAAGCCATGCCTTACGTGCGTGCAATATAAAAGCATCACACCCTGCCGAACTGACAATTTCAATAAAATTAGTCAAATCCTCATAGGCATCTAAGTCATCAATTCCAATGCGTGACTTTACTGTCACCGGTAACGATGTTGCATCCTGCATTGCTGCAACACAATCAGCCACTAGCTGAGGCTCTGCCATTAAACAAGCACCAAAGCGACCATTCTGAACTCGATCACTGGGACAACCCACATTTAAATTCACTTCATTATAGCCATAGTCTTCAGCAATTTTACTACACAAAGCTAAATCGTCTACCGCACTCCCGCCTAACTGTAATGCAACTGGATTTTCTGCATGGTTAAAACCGAGATGACGCGCCTTATCTCCATGAATAATCGCACCTGTGGTCACCATTTCGGTGTATAAAAGCGCATTCTTTGATAATAAACGATGAAAATACCGGCAGTGGCTTGTTGTCCAATCGAGCATAGGTGCAACACACACCGATCTATCTAATTTTAAATTAGTTTTTTGCATTAATTTTTTTACTCATTCACTTTGCATCAATACCTAAACTTGCAATAAGGTGCTATATTTAAAGCCCTTCAGGACACTTTTAGCTGTTTAAAGTTATGGATGCAGTACACTCACATTATTTGGTTGATATTTTAGCACTGTTATTAGCAACGGTTGTTATAGTGCCAATTTTCCATAAATTACGTCTAGGCGCTATTTTAGGCTATTTAACTGCCGGCGCAATTTTAGGACCTTGGTGTTTAGCCGTTATTACCGAAGTAGATGAAATCCGTCACCTTGCTGAATTTGGCGTTATCTTTTTACTCTTCATCTTAGGTATCGAATTAAATCCTAAAAAATTGTGGCAAATGCGCAAGCTGGTCATCGTTTTAGGCTTAAGCCAATTATTAATCACCGCCGCTGTTATTTATGCTTTTTGCTTAGCTATAGGCTTATCTAACCAAACCGCCATTATTATTGGCTTTGGTTTATCCTTATCATCCACCGCATTTTGCCTCAACCTATTAGCTGAACGAGGTGGAATTGGTAGTGATATGGGGAAAATAGCCTTTGCTATACTCTTGCTACAAGATATTGCTGTCGTCCCTTTACTCGCCTTAATTTCAATGCTGGCAGGCGGCGAATTTAGCATCGCAGAATCAGGCTTAACCCTGCTTTACGATGTCGCTGTGATTGCTGGCTTATTACTGGTTGGTAAATACGCCCTCAACCCTATTTTAGATAAAATCGTTGCCAGCCAAGACCCCGAAGTTTTTGTTGCTGTCGCCGTGCTATTAGCACTCAGTACAGCAAAGTTAATGGAATTATTAGGCTTATCTATGGCTCTCGGTGCATTGATAGCCGGTTTAATGCTTGCTGAGTCACACTACCGCCATCAAATTGAAGCTGATATTCTGCCATTCAGAGGGATATTACTGGGTCTATTTTTCATGACCATCGGCATGGGAATCGATTTTGGCTTGTTATGGCAGAATATAACCCTAATTATTGGCTTAACCTTTGCGTTAATGTTAACTAAAGCCACGGTTATTTACCTCATAACGCGCTTAAATGGCACGCGTAATGATATTGCTATACAAACCTCTGCTCTATTGTCGCAAAGTGGTGAATTTGGTTTTGTGATGTTTGGTTTTTCAGCACAACTTGGCATTTTAGACACGCAAACCAGTCAAATTTTAATTTTAATTATTGCATTCAGTATGGCACTCACGCCTTTTGTTGTGAAATTTACTAACGTCCTATTATTCAAATGGCACACACACAATATTATCGAATCTGACACCTCTAACGAAGAATTTATTGCCAATGTCAGTGGTCATGTAATTTTAGCGGGATTTGGCCGTGTAGGTGCTAGAATTGGCGCGCTATTAAATGCTGCGGGGGTTGATTACATTGCTCTTGATATGGATCAAAAGCGTATAAAAATCGCGCGCGCTCAAGGCTTTCCGGTTTTTTATGGTGATGCCTGTAATACAAAAATTCTGCGTTCTGCAGGTGCTGAGCACGCCAAAATGATGGTTATTTCACTCGATAACCCTAAAAACATCGACCACATGGTGCCGTTAATCCGCTCGGCTTACCCTAACATGCCCATTCACTCACGTGCAGTCGATAGACAACATTGCGCTGATTTAATCACCCAAGGGGTAACGTCTACGGTTTCCGAAACGCTAGAAGTAAGCTTACGTCTAACAGAAGAAGTGTTAATAAATAGCGGAATCAGTACTCAAGAAACTGAACGCGTCATTCATGAATTTAGAGAAGACTACTATTCAGATGTCGTTAAAAAAGTCACTGATAATAAAGTTGTTATGGGCGAACTAAGTCACTAACAGCCAAACCTAGCTTGCCTAAATACCTTAAACTCTATATCCTTATACAAGCTTTTTTATTTGAAATAATGCCAATATACCAAAAAAATAACGGGCATTAAATACCATTGGACGGTTATTTTGATTCGTTTTTTCCTTGCTTTTTTATTTCTATTTAGCGCGCCCTTATTTGCCGACAGTAATGACTTAATTATTACTCAACCAGGCGATATTTTTACAGATTTCACCGTAGAAATGTATGAAGACTCTTCTGCATCAATGAGTTTTGCAGAAATACAGTCATTAAAAAACTTTAACCCTCACAATAATCACATTAGTACCGGTTATTCAAAATCTGTCTTTTGGTTCCGCTTTACACTGATTAATAAAACCGATACTGACTTAACTTATTTCGCGGAATTTACAGAGAATTTTACCCATAAGGTGCATGGGTTTATCACATCCGAACAATCAAATACTGTTATCAGTTCTAAACAAGGTGTTGCCTACTTAGACTTAGAAAAATCAGATGAACTATTAAAGCCAAAATTCCAAATCGACATAAAAAGTGGTGAAACTAAAACTGTTTATCTTAATATTTTTGGGCTTTATGCTAACTTCACCTCCTTTAACATTATTGATGCACCTACTATTAATCAATATGAGTTAAACCATACTGGGTTTTATTCTGTTTATTTTGGTGCAATCTTAGCTATTCTTTTTTATAACTTAGCTCTATATGCGTTTACTAAAGAAATCGCTTATTTTTATTACACTATTTATGTTGCCAGTTTTCTTACTTGGCAATTAGGGGCTAATGGGTTTTTCCCATTCGACCGCTTTTCAAGTAGCTTCAACTATTATTTAAACGGCTTATCTATTCCCATTGGTTTGGCTTGTTTATTATTTTTTGCTCGTACTGTTTTAGAGACAAAAAAATTATTAGCAAATAATGATTCTATCCTTAAATATTTTAGCTATACCTACTTACTGCTTGCTTTGGTCGGAATATTCATTACGCATTACACGTTCATTCTAATTAGCTTTGTAACCACTGCAGCGATGCCTTTTCTTTTATATACAGCCTTTAAAAGCTATCGCCTAGGTAACAAAACGGCTTTAATTTTTTTAGTGGCACAAGCTGGATTTTTATCCATGTCCACTGTATTTTCATTAATGACGGAAGGCTATCTTAACTATAGTTTATCCATCAAACATGGCTTAATTGCCGCCTTTTTGATAGAAATTTTTATTTTTTCATTGGCAATTGCTTACCGAATAAAAAACCACGAACAAGAAAAATTACAACTTATTAATCAAGCTAACCTTGATCTAGATCAAAAAGTTAAAGAACGGACTTTGGAGTTAGAACACTCTAAAAAGCAACTTGAAGATCTCGCTAGCAAAGATCATATGACCAATCTTTACAATAGGCGTTTTTTATATGATATATCGAGTGAGCTTATCTCTATGGCGAAACGAGAAAAGTCACCTCTTAGCCTCATTTTGTTCGATATTGATGATTTCAAACTGATTAATGATAATTTCGGCCATGCCATGGGTGATAATGTGATTGTTGAGTTTGCTAAAGCACTCCAGACTACGCGTGAATGCGATATTGCAGCCAGAGTTGGTGGTGAAGAGTTTCTTCTTATTTTACCTAATACTTCAGAGATGGGAGCCTTTGAGATTGCCTCTCAAATCTGCTCAGAAATAGATCAACTGCAATTGATTTACTCCGATAAAAACATATCTTTTACCGTTAGCGGTGGTATTAGCAGTGTTTTCCTTGATTTTGAAAACGGTATTGAATTGGCGATTAATAGAGCAGATCAAGCGCTCTACCATGCGAAAGAAAACGGCAAAAATCAAGTTTCAATTTTTAATTCCTAATCAATGCAACGAAATAGCTAGCCTATTGCTATAATCACCTCCCAAATACAAATTATCCTACGTAGCGCATGACAAAAACACAAAGCACCTTATCTTGGAAAAATTACCTCGAATTATGTAAACCTAAAGTTGTTCTTTTACTGGTTTTTACTGCGAATGTAGGTATGTTGCTTGCTGTTCCAGGAATGCCACCTATTGCAGAATTCATTTATGCGACTTTAGGTATAGGCTTATCATCCGCCTCTGCTGCCGCCATTAACCACTATATTGACCAAAAAGCAGATGCAGAAATGGCGCGTACAAAAAACCGCCCTTTGCCTTCTGGTGAATTGAATTCAAACAATGTACTTATCTTTGCTGCTGTTATAGGTATTATTGGCATATTAATATTAACCTTTCTGATTAATATACTCACTGCCATACTGACTTTTGTATCCTTGATTGGCTATGCGATTATTTATACTGTTTACCTTAAACGCCTAACACCGCAAAATATTGTTATTGGTGGCGCTGCTGGTGCTGCTCCCCCCGTTTTAGGTTGGTGCGCCATGACAGGCGAGGTTCATCCTTATGCCTTATTATTATTTTTATTAATCTACGTTTGGACACCACCACACTTTTGGGCTTTAGCGATTGCACGACGTGAAGAATATGCAAAAGTTAATATCCCTATGCTGCCTGTAACACATGGCACAGAATTCACAAGATTACATATACTGCTGTACACGATTCTATTATTTATCGTCACTTTATTACCTTATTTAACCGGTATGAGTGGTTTGATTTACCTAATTCCTAGTGCCTTATTAAGTCTTGGGTTTATTTTCTTCGCATTAAAAATGATGCGCACCAAAGAAGATAAAACTGCGATGCAAACCTTTGCATTTTCCATTATCTATTTAATGCTGCTGTTCGCCTTTTTGCTTATCGATCACTATTATCGATTTACCTTCTAGAATATCTATGAACTTTTGGGAAACAAAAAAATTATCAGAGATGTCGACTGAAGAATGGGAGTCACTGTGTGATGGCTGTGCGAAATGTTGCTTAAATAAACTAGAAGACGAAGACACCGAGGAAATATTTTTCACCAGCGTCGCTTGCGATCTGATTGACCTAGAAAGCTGTCGCTGTACAAAATACCAACAGCGCACAGTTTTAGTGCCTGAATGCATCGATTTAACCCAACATGATTTCTCAGACTACACCTGGCTACCCAGCACTTGTGCTTATAAGTTGCTTAGCGATGGCAAGCCACTTCCTTCTTGGCACCCACTTATAAGCGGTACACAAGAGAGTGTTTTTGAGGTGGGCGCGGCTATTCGCAGTTTTGCTATCAAAGAATCACAAGTTGATGATTTAGAAGATCACATTATTGAGTGGGAGCTCTAGGCAGAAAATCCCACTCAACTTTCGCCCAGCTTAAATAAAGTATTTAATGCCATTTACAAGAGCGACAACAACAATAAACACCACCACAAAAGTCAGCAATTTTTTAGTGCCATCATTTACTTTAATAAGCGATGGCGGCGCACTAACGCCTTTAATAAAGCCATTAACCGCTTGAATATTACCCCCCTTAGAAGTAATCACCCGATAAGAAATAGTATCTCCGACTTTAGGTTTGCGGCTTAGCCCTTGTAATTCAGACCCGTGAATAAATATATCCTTCTCGCCCTTCTTTTGGCCAATCAGACCAAAGCCCTTATCTTTATTCCACTGACGTAATTTTCCAGTATAAACAGATTTACTCATTTCTTCTTAAATCCTAATGTTAGTTGCCCCTGATATTACGGGTAAAACGGTTTAAATTTTTCATAAAAATTTAAACTCAATACAATTTTTACGCTAATAGCAGTCTACATCTTTAATAAGCGCTTAAAAATTAGCTTTATGATAATACAGGCACACTATAAGAAACAAGGTATGCACCCTATATATCCAAGCTTTATCCATCACGCACCACAATAGGCCATTACAGCACCATCAAGAAACAACACGGGTATTAAAATAAATTATTCTGTCAAAATATAAAAAATAGTTACCTATAAACAATAAGTTAAATATTCTGGCATATTTACTGCTACAGTTTAAATATATTCAACTACTTTTGGTAAAACCATGAGCACTCAGTCTTTAAACTTTTTTTCTTTTACAGGTAAGATGAAAATCTTACATACCACATGGCTAGCGTTTTTTATCTCATTTGTTGTTTGGTTTAGCCATGCGCCACTCATGCTAGTGATTGCTGAAACACTTGGCATGAGCAAATCTGAAATTAAAACGATTTTAATTTTAAATGTTGCGCTAACCATTCCTGCGCGAATTGTTATTGGCATATTAGTTGATAAGTTTGGCCCTAAACGTACCTTCTCTATCTTGCTTGCTTTAGGGAGTATCCCCACTTTTATGTTTGCCTTTGCTCAGAGTTTTGAGCAACTGGCTTTAGCACGATTTTTATCGGGTT